>JAESGL010000131.1_pt1 | contig 97310 bp, 82 predicted proteins | sample 9269711 | NCBI WGS metagenome assembly JAESGL01 (sample SAMN14515918, study PRJNA621676) | algae metagenome | isolation source: Kastovskya adunca ATA6-11-RM4 and co-occurring heterotrophs from soil and... | place: Chile: Atacama Desert | collected 2011-06-27 | reverse complement strand
GGGCGACCATGGTGGCGCGGGGTGGAGCAGCCCGGTAGCTCGTCAGGCTCATAACCTGAAGGTCACAGGTTCAAATCCTGTCCCCGCAACCAAACTATACAACACACGGCCCGCCTGTCGCAGACACACGGGCCGCTCGCGTTTCAACGACACACAGCCCCTGGCCGAAAGACCAGCGGGCTGTTCGCGTTTCTACCACGGTCCGAGGTTGGTCGCTCGAGATGCTATTCAGATCAATCGCGATGCGGGCAGGCAGCCCGTATCGCGATCTTGACGCTTTGCATGCGCTGCGCCTTATCCCCACACATCGCGCGCGACGTCCAGGACCAACCGCAGCTTCGCCGCCTGCTGCTCGACCTCGATGTCGTTGCCGTGGACCGTTGAGGAGAAACCGCATTGCGGCGACAGCGCCAGCTGGTCGAGGGGCGCGAAGCGGGCGGCTTCGTCGATGCGGCGCTTTACGTCGTCGGCGGATTCGAGGTCGCCGAGCTTGGTCGTCACCAGCCCCAGCACCACCGTCTTGCCCTTGGGCAAATGCCGCAGCGGTGCGAAGTCGCCCGAGCGGGGATCGTCATATTCGAGGAAATAGCCGTCAATCTCGAGTTGGTTGAACAGCACCTCGGCCACCGGTTCATAGCCGCCCTCCGCCGCCCAGGACGAGCGGAAGTTGCCGCGGCACAGATGGACGCAAACGGTCATGTCGTCGGGACGATCGCGGATCGATTCGTTGATAAGCCGCGCATAGAGCCGCGGCAGCGCATCCGGGTCCATGCCGCGCGCCCGCGCATTTTCGCGCTGGGTCGTGTCGCACAGATAGGCGAGGTTGGTGTCGTCGAGCTGGAGATAGCGGCATCCCGCATCGGCGAGGCTGGCGATTTCCGCACGATAGGCGGCGGCAAGATCGGCGTAGAAATCCTCTAGATCGGGATAGGTCGCGACGTCGATCGCATCGCGCCCGCCGCGGAAGTGCAGCATTGTCGGCGACGGAATCGTCACCTTGGGCGTGCGCGTCGTGCAGCTGGCGAGAAATTCATAGTCGGCCCGCTGGATGTCGTGGGCATGGGCGACCTTGCCCGTGATCTTCATCACCGGTGGGGCATATTCCAACGCCTTGCCGCCGTGTTGGTGGAATTTTACTTGTGTGCCGCCCGCTTCCTCCACGCCATCGAGCTGGAGCAGGAAGTCGGTGTGGAAATAGGTGCGCCGGAATTCGCCATCGGTGATGCCCTGCAGCCCCAGATCCTCCTGGAAGCGGACCACGTCGCGGATTGCCGCATCCTCCGCCGCACGCAGCGCGTCCGCGTCGATCGCGCCGGCACGATACGCCTCGCGCGCCTCGATCAGTGCTTTGGGGCGAAGGAAACTGCCGACATGATCGGCCCGAAAGGGTGGGGTAGGCATCGTCTCTCTCCCGTCAGCCTGCAGTTATCCACAGGGGTTGTCCCGACTTATCCACAGTTATCCACAGGCTTGTGTGGATTATTGCGTGGACTGGCAATGCCGGTTGTCGGCGGCCACCATACCGGTATATGTTACCCCGCATAACAAAAAATTCCGGAGAGGGTGCACAAAGTGGCGCATGACCCACGCATAGCGATCGAGCAGGCACCGATGTCGCGGTTCCAATGGGGTATCGTCGCGACCATGATCGGGCTGAACGCGCTGGACGGATTCGACGTGCTGTCGATCAGCTTCGCTTCGCCCGGCATCGCCGCCGACTGGGGGATCGACCGTGCGGCGCTGGGCATCGTATTGTCGATGGAGCTGGTCGGCATGGCGATCGGATCGCTGCTGCTGGGCGGTGTCGCCGACCGGTTGGGGCGGCGCACGACGATCCTGTCGTGCCTGGCGCTGATGACATTGGGCATGTTGGGCGCGGCGAGCGCGGCGGGCATCGTCACCCTGTCGATCTGGCGGGTGCTGACCGGCCTAGGCATCGGCGGCATGCTGGCATCGACCAACGCCGCCGTCGCCGAAGCGGCCAATGCGAAGCATCGCTCGCTCGCCGTCGTGTTGATGGCGGCGGGCTATCCGATCGGGACCATTGTCGGCGGGTCGGTGTCGGCGGTTTTGCTCACCCATTATGACTGGCGCGCGGTGTTCGTGTTCGGGGCGCTGTGCAGCGCACTGTTCGTGCCGCTCGTGCTGTGGCGCGCACCGGAATCGGTCGCGTTCCTGATGCACCGTCGCCCGGCGAATGCGCTGGCAAGGATCAACGCGACCTTGAAGCGCATGGGCTATGCGCCCGTCGCAGCGCTGCCCGATCCCGAGCCGCGCGCGGTGGCCGCCAAGGCACCGGTCGTCGCGCTCTTCTCCCCACAACTGCTGCGCACCACGCTGGCGCTGACCATCGCCTATCTGGCGCATATCATGACCTTCTATTTCATTCTGAAATGGATTCCGAAGATCGTCGTCGACATGGGCTTTCCCGCGCCGCAGGCGGCGGGCGTGCTGGTCTGGGCCAGCATCGGCGGGGCGACGGGATCGCTGATCCTGGGGCTGCTGACCGGCAGGCTCCGGCTGCTGGCGCTGACCATCGGCGCAATGCTGTTGTCGACCGTGCTGGTGATCGTGTTCGGGCGGGCGCAGAGCGACCTGACCGGCCTGTCGATCGTCGCCGCCGCCGCCGGCTTCGCAACCAACGCCGGGGTGGTCGGCCTCTACGCGCTGGTCGCCGAGCGATTCCCGACGAGTGCCCGCGCCACCGCGACCGGCTTCGTCATCGGCATCGGCCGGGGCGGGGCGGCGCTGGCACCGATGGTCGCCGGGTTCCTGTTCGCCGCGGGATACGGGTTGCAGATCGTCGCGGTGCTGATGGGGATCGGGTCGCTGGTCGCGGCGGTCGCGCTGCTGCTGTTGCGGGGCAAGTCGGCGGTGGCGGCATAGCGGCGTGTCATCCGCAGAAGAAGAAGCGGGACCCCGGATCAAGCCCGGGGTGACGGGGAGGGGGCAGGCCGGTTGCACCTCAAGTGATTTGCCTGATTGACGCCGCCCGCGACTCGATTTAGGCTATGAAACATAACAAATCAGGAGAGGGCCGATGGCGTCCGCAGCAACATTCGACCGGATGAACCCCGTGACCGGTGCGGTCGCGACCACGGCCGAGGCGTTCGGTCCGGCAGAGGCGAATGCAGCGGTCGACGCCGCCGCCGCCGCCTTTCCCGCATGGTCGGCGCTCGGCCCCAATGCCCGCCGCGCCGCGCTGACCAAGGCGGCAGATGCGCTGGCCGGCAAGGCCGACCAGTTCGTCGATGCGATGATGGGCGAGATCGGCGCGACCGAGGGCTGGGCGCGGTTCAACCTGATGCTGGCGGTCGGCATGGTGCGCGAAGCGGCCGCGCTGACGACCCAGATCGGCGGCGAGGTGATCCCGTCGGACAAGCCGGGCTGCATCGCGATGGCGCTGCGCGAGCCGGTCGGCGTGATGCTGGGCATCGCGCCGTGGAACGCGCCGATCATCCTGGGCGTGCGCGCGGTCGCGGTGCCGCTGGCATGCGGCAACACGGTGGTGCTGAAGGCGAGCGAGCAATGCCCGCGTACCCACAGCCTGATCGCCGAAGCCTTTGCCGAGGCGCTGCCCGCCGGTGCGGTCTCGATCGTGACCAACGCGCCGCAGGACGCGGGTGAGGTCGTCGGCGCGCTGATCGACAACGCCCATGTCCGCCGGATCAACTTCACCGGATCGACCCATGTCGGCCGGATCATCGCCAAGCGTGCGGCCGAGCATCTGAAACCCGTGCTGCTGGAGTTGGGCGGCAAGGCGCCGTTGATCGTGCTGGAGGATGCCGACCTCGACGAAGCGGTCAAGGCGGCGGCGTTCGGCGCGTTCATGAACCAGGGCCAGATCTGCATGTCGACCGAGCGGATCATCGTCGTCGACGCGGTGGCGGACGCGTTCGTCGAGAAGTTCAAGGCGAAGGTCGCCACGATGGCGGTCGGCGATCCCCGCGAAGGCAAGACCCCGCTGGGTGCGGTGGTCGACCAGAAGACGGTCGATCACGTCAAATCGCTGATCGAGGATGCGGTCGGCGCCGGCGCGGTGCAGGTCAATGGCGGCGATGCGAACGGCGTGCTGATGCCGGCGCACGTCATCGACAAGGTGACGCCGGACATGAAGCTGTTTCGCGACGAGAGCTTCGGCCCGGTCGTCGGCATCATCCGCGCCCGCGACGAAGCCCATGCGATCGAGCTGGCCAACGATACCGAATACGGCCTGTCCGCGTCGGTCTTCACCCGCGACACCGCGCGGGGGCTAGGCGTCGCCAGGCGGATCAAGTCGGGCATCTGCCATGTCAACGGTCCCACCGTGCATGACGAGGCGCAGATGCCGTTCGGCGGGGTCAAGGCATCGGGCTATGGCCGGTTCGGCGGCAAGGCCGGGATCGACGCCTTTACCGAACTGCGCTGGGTCACGATCGAGACCCAGCCGGGCCATTATCCGATCTGACGCAACGGGCGCGCGGCGCGCCGGTCCCCTTTCCATCCGACATTCTCGCTGGCGAACATGCTCGCCGGCGCCTGCAGAAGGTTTGCACCATGACCGAATATAGCAGCAACGGCGTCGTCGCCTACGATGTCGAGGACCGCATCGCCTGGGTCCGGTTCAACCGGCCCGACAAGCGCAATGCGATGAGCCCGACGCTCAACCGCGACATGATGGAAGTGCTCGACGCGCTGGAATTCCGCGACGATGTCGGCGTGCTGGTGCTGTCGGGCGAGGGACCGGCCTGGACCGCCGGCATGGATCTGAAGGAATATTTCCGCGAAACCGAATCGCAGGGGCTGGCCGGCACGCGCAAGGCGCAGCGCGAGAGCTATGGCTGGTGGCGGCGGCTGCGCTGGTATCAGAAGCCGACCATCGCGATGGTCAATGGCTGGTGCTTCGGCGGCGGATACGGCCCGCTATTTTCCTGCGACTTGGCCTTTGCGGCGGAAGAGGCGAAGTTCGGCCTGTCGGAGATCAACTGGGGCATCCTGCCCGGCGGCGGCGCGACGAAGGTGGCGCAGGAGCTGCTGCCGTTCCGCAAGGCGATGTACCACGCGATGATGGGCGAGAATATCGATGGGCGGACCGCAGCCGAATGGGGCCTGGTCAACGAAGCGCTGCCGCTGGCGCAGCTGAAGGACCGGGTGACCGAGGTGGCCAAGGTGCTGCTGGCCAAGAATCCGGTGGCGCTCAAGGCGACCAAGGACGCGATGCGCCGGGTCGGCGTGATGAGCTATGACGATGCCGAGGACTATCTGGTCCGCGCGCAGGAAGCGGCCAATTCCTACGACAATGAAGGTCGCAAGGAAGGTATCCGCCAGTTCATCGACGAGAAGAGCTACAAGCCGGGGCTGGGCGCGTACGACAAGGACCGCGCCGGAGCCTGACCTGCTTAAAGTCCCTCCCCTCTAGGGGAGGGGCTTCAGAGAACTGCCATGCCCGACCTTTCCCGCCTGCTCACCCCCCGTTCGGTCGTCATCGTCGGCGCGTCGCCGACGCCGGGGGCGTTGGGGAACTCCGTCCTGCGCAATCTCGAACGGCACGGCTATGCCGGCGACATCCACCTGATCAACCCGAAGCGCGACACGATCGACGGGCGGCCCTGCCTGCAATCGATCGACGACCTGCCCGACGGCGTCGATACGGCGGTGCTGGCGATTCCGGGGCCGGCGGTGCTGGGCGCGGTACAGGCGTTGGCGCGGCGGAACGTCGGCGCGGCGATCATCTTTTCGGCCGGGTTCGCCGAAGGGGGCGAGGAGGGTTTGGCCGCGCAGGCCGAGGTCGCACGGATCGCGGCCGAGTATGGCATGGTGGTCGAGGGGCCGAACTGCCTCGGGTTGGTCAACTATGCCGCCGGCGTGCCGCTGACCTTTGTCGAGGCGCCGGTGCTCGACCTGACGCACAAGCCTTCGGTCGGGATCGTCAGCCAGTCGGGCGCGATGGCGGTGGTGCTGGGCGCGACGCTGATGGCGAAGGACCTCGGCATCACCGCATCGGTGTCGACGGGGAACGAGGCGGCGTCGGGGGTCGAGGATTATGTCGAGCATCTGCTGGGCGATCCGCAGACGCTGGCCATCGCGATGATCGTCGAACAATTCCGCCAGCCTGCGCACTTCCTCAAACTGGCCGACCGCGCCCGCGCGGCGGGCAAGCCGATCGTCCTGCTCCATCCCGGTACGTCGAGCGCGGCGCGCGAAAGTGCCGCGACGCACACGGGTGCGATGGCGGGCGACTGGCAGCTGATGAAGGCGAAGGTCGAACGCGCCGGGGTCGTGCTGGTCGACAGCCTCGAAGCGCTGGGCGACGTTATCGACATCGCAGTGCGGGCGAAGCCGGTGCGGCGCGGCGGCACGGCGGTGCTGACCGAAAGCGGCGCGTTCAAGGCGCTGACGCTCGACCTGGCCGAGGCGATCGGCCTCGACCTGCCGGCGATGGCGGGGGAGACGGCGGCGGCGATGCGCGCGGCGGTGCCCGACTTCATTCCGGTGTCGAACCCGATGGACCTGACCGCGCAGGCGTTGGTCGATCCCGACCTGTATCGCCGTACGCTGATCCCGCTGCTGGCCGACGATGCCTATGCCGCGCTGGTGTTCGGCATCATCCAGACCGATGCCGCGACCTCTGCGCGCAAGTTTCCGCCGATCATCGATGCGGTGCGCGCGCTGGCGCCGGACAAGCCGGTGATCTTCGCCGGGCTGGACGATGGCGCACCGGTGCCGGGCGAATACATTGCCGGACTGCGCGCGATCGGCGTGCCGTACTTCCCGTCGCCCGACCGGGCGTTCCGGGCGCTGGGCCATCTGCTGCGCCATGCCGCGCGGGACTTTACGGCGGCGGAGGCGGCGCCGGTGACGCTCGACCTGCCCGGCGGAGTGATCCCCGAATATCGTGCGAAGGAGCTGCTGGCCCCGGTCGGCATTCCGTTCCCGGCGGGCGGGTTCGCCGCCGATGTGGCGGAAGCGCAGGCGATCGCGTCGCGCGTCGGCTATCCGGTCGCGATCAAAGCACAGGCGGCGGCGCTCAGCCACAAGAGCGATGCCGGCGGCGTCATCCTGAACATCGCCGACGATGATGCGCTTGCCGAGGCGTGGGAGCGGCTGTTCGCCAATGTCGCGGCCTATGACGCGTCGATCGCGCTCGACGGGGCGCAGGTCGAGGCGATGGGCAAGCGCGGGGTCGAGCTGATCGTCGGGGCGCGCAACGATCCGGAATGGGGGCCGGTGATCCTCGCCGGATTCGGCGGGGTGACCGCCGAGCTGCTCCACGACGTCCGGCTGTTGGCCGTGGACCTGACCCCGGACGCCATCGTCGCCGAACTGCGCGCGCTGAAGCAGGGGGCGCTGTTCGACGGCTATCGCGGCAGCCCCGCGCTCGACGTGGAGGCGGTGGCGGTGTTGATCGCCGGGCTGGGGCGCGTGCTGGCGGGAAGCCCCACGATCCGCGAGATCGATCTGAACCCGGTCGTCGTCTATCCGAAGGGTGAGGGGGTGGTCGCGCTCGACGCGCTGATCCTTGCCGACGCAGAGTAGCGGCGTCCCTCGCCCAATGATAGCAATGTAGCATTACAGTTATTGACAATAGCGTTTGACGGCGTAGCCTGTGGATAAAGGGGAGCGACAGATCTCCCCGTCTTGGGAGGATGCTATGACTGGCCTTCGTTCGACGATGGTTGCCGCCCTGCATTGTCATGCCGCGATCGGCGCGCTGGCAATCGCCGCCATCCCTGCCGCCGCCGCCGCGCAAGAGGTGGCGCAGGACGCGCCCGCTGCCACCGCCGAGGCGGAGGAGGGCGAGATCATCGTCACCGCCCGCCGCCGCGCGGAAAGCCTGCAGGACACGCCGGTCGCGATTTCGGCGTTCACTTCGGAAATGCTCGACCAGCGCCAGATCGTGCAGACGCAGGATCTGGAACGCATCACCCCCAGCCTGCAATTCAAGCCTGCCGGCCAGCTGTCGGGCAACAGCGCGGCATCGGTGGTGTTCATCCGCGGCGTAGGCCAGGTCGATCCGACCGCGGCGGTCGATCCGGGCGTCGGCATCTATCTCGATGAAGTCTATCTCGGCCGCGCGGTCGGCGGGGCGATCGATTTCGGCGATATCGATGGCGTCGAGGTGCTGCGCGGGCCGCAGGGCACGCTGTTCGGGCGTAACACCATCGGCGGCGCGATCCTGGTGCGCACCCGCCAGCCGGAAATGGGCAAGACCAGCGTCCGCGCGCGCCTCCGCGTCGGTGACTATAATCTGCGCGAAGGGTTCGCGGCGGTGAACGTGCCGCTGGGTGAGACGCTGGCGGCGCGCGTGTCGGGCGGGTTCCGCCGCCGCGACGGCTATGTCATCCGCGCGTTCGACGGCCTCGATCTCGGCAACGAGAATGGCTATTCGTTGAACGGCGCGCTGAAATGGGAGCCGTCGGACCAGTTCGACCTGTTCCTGCGCGCCGATTATTCGCGCCGCGACGAACATGGCGCACCCTTCGTGCTGGCCGGGGTCAATGAACAGGCGCCGGTCGCCGCCATCGCCAGCGTCGCCGCCGGCTGCCCCGGTGCGACCATCCCCTTCGCACCGATCGTGCCGGGCGACCCGCGCTTCGGCGCGCCCAACGTGCCGCTGATCAACGATGCGCGCTGCGCCAACGATTTGCAGGCGAAGGGCGATTTCGTGAACGGCGGCAACGCGCCGGTCATGAGCATGTCGGAGGTGTGGGGGGTCGCCGGCACCGCCAACATCCACCTGACCGATCAGGCGCTGGTGAAGCTCATCACCGCCTATCGCGAAACCAGCTCGCGCGGCGTGCGCGATGCCGACAACACGCCCTTGACGCTCATCACCACCGATGTCGCGGCGCAGTCGGCACAGTTCAGCCAGGAGGTCCAGCTCCAGCTCGATTTCGGCAAGGTCAGCGGCATCCTTGGCGGCTATTATTTCAACGAAACCACCGACGAGCGTGCGACGGTCTTCCTCGCCTTCCCGCCGTCGCCGCCGGTCATCCGCTCGCTGCTGGCCGGCGGCCCCGGCAGCCGCGACCTTCAGGTGTCGCGCCTGAAGACCAATTCGGTCGCGCTGTTCGGGGAGGCGACCTGGTCCCCGACCGATCGGCTCGAACTGAGCGGGGGCCTGCGCTACACGTCGGACCGCAAATATTATCAGGGAACGGTGCTGAACCTGTTCCCCGCGACCCAGCCCGATCCCAACCCGCTGCCGCAGCTGGCGACGACGCAGGGCGGGCCGCTGTTCATCTTTCCGCGCCCGTTCCAGCGCGATTTCGCCGCGCTCACCGGCTCGGCCAGCGTGCAATATCGCTGGAGTGGCGCGGTCAGCACCTATGCGTCCTATGCCAAGAGCTTCAAGTCGGGTGGCTTCAACACCCGCTATAACGCGGCGACGTCGAACAACCTGCCGGTGCCCTTCGCCGACGAAAGCGTCACCAGCTACGAAGTCGGCATGAAGACCAATATCGGCCGGCTGCGGCTGAACCTCGCCGCGTTCCAGGCGGAATATCAGGATATCCAGCTGATCTTCCGCCAAGGGGTCGTGCCGTTGCTGTTCAACGCCGGCGAAGCGCGCATCCGCGGGTTCGAGGCGGAGGCGAACTGGCGCGCGCCGTGGGGCCTGATGGTCGATGGCGGGCTGAGCGTGCTCAAGGACAAGATCAAGAGCATCACCCCGATCCCGGGTGCGACTGCCACCGTGACGCCGAACGACGATCTGCCCTTCACCCCCGACCTGCAGGCCAATCTCGGGCTGGCGTACAAGATCGAGCTGGGCAACGGCATGACGCTGACCCCGCGTGTCGATGGCAGCTATACGTCGAAGATCACCTTCATCACCGGCAGCATCCCGATCATCGAAGAGGATGGCTATTTCGTCGGCAACGGATCGGTCGGCCTGAAGCTCGCCAACGGCATCGAGATCAGCGCCGGAGTGAACAACATCCTCGACCAGCGCTACCTGATCCAGGGCAACGCCTCGCTCGCGACGCTCGGCTATGCGGAGCGCATCTTCGCCCGGCCGCGCAACTGGTTCGCGCAGCTGTCGGCGTCGTTCTGATCGACGACCACCCCACCCCTTCGTCGTCACCCCGGGCTTGACCCAGGGTCCCGCTTCTTGTCCGCCGCTGGAAGAAGAAGCGGGACCCCGGATCAAGTCCGGGGTGACGGGAAGGGATGCTCCCGCCTTCGCGGGAATGACGAACGGCACGCGTGCCACCACGCTTGTCACGCCCCACGAAACCCGCCTAGTCGTCGGACAACCCCCAAGCGGAGCGCATCTTGTCCCACGACCCTGCCCAGAGCGACGTCCTCATCATCGGATCGGGTGCCGCCGGCCTGACCGCCGCGCTGCATCTGGCCGAGCGGTTCCGCGTGACGGTGCTGGCCAAGGGCGCGCTGAACGAAGGGTCGACCGCGTGGGCGCAGGGCGGGATCGCCGCCGTCCTCGAACCCGGCGACACGTTCGAAAACCATGTCGAGGACACGATGGTCGCGGGCGCGGGCCTGAACGACCGGGCGATCGTCGAGTTCGTGGTCGAATCCGCGCCGGCGGCGATCGAGCGGCTGGCGTCGCTGGGCGTACCGTTCAACATGGACGGCGAGGCGCTGCACCTGACGCGCGAGGGCGGCCATTCGCACCGCCGCATCGTCCATGTCGACGACGCGACCGGCTGGGCGGTACAGGAGGCGCTGATCCGCGCGGCGAAGGCGCATCCCAACATCACCCTGCTGCCGGACATGGTCGCGGTCGATCTCGCGACCAGCCGGCACGAGCAGCGCTATTCGGGTGCGGGCAATGTGTGGGGGGTCTATGCCTTCAACCGCGCCACCGACCGGGTCGAGCTGTTCACCGCGCGCGCGACGATCCTCGCGACCGGCGGGGCAGGGCGCACCTATCTGTTCAGCACCGCGCCGCGCGGAGCCACCGGCGACGGCATCGCGATGGCGTGGCGCGCCGGGTGTCGCGTCTCGAACATGGAATTCATGCAGTTCCACCCGACCTGCCTCTATAATCTGGAGGTCAAGAACTTCCTGATCACCGAAGCGGTGCGGGGTGAGGGCGGCAAGCTGATCAACCCGACGACGGGCAAGAATTTCATGCCCTATTACGACCCGCGCGCCGAACTGGCCCCGCGCGACATCGTGGCGCGGGCGATCGATGCGGAGATCAAGCGCTTCGGGCTCGACTACGTCCATCTCGACATCAGCCACATGGACCCGGCGTTCGTGCGCGGCCATTTTCCCAATATCTACGAGAAGCTGCTGGGCCTCGGCATCGACATGACCACCCAGCCGATCCCGGTGGTGCCGGCGCAGCATTATACGTGCGGCGGGGTGGTGATCGACCGCGATGGGCGCACCGACCTGCCCGGCCTCTATGCGGTGGGCGAGGTATCGCAATCGGGGCTGCACGGCGCCAACCGCCTTGCGTCCAACTCGCTGCTCGAATGTTTCGTGTTCGGCGAAGCGGCGGCGAAGGACATTGCCGCGCGCTGGGACGCGCTGCCGCCGCCGCCCGCGATCCGGGGCTGGGACGAAAGCCGGGTGACCGATTCCGACGAAGAGGTGGTCATCAAGCAGAACTGGACCGAAATCCGCCGCTTCATGTGGAATTATGTCGGTATCGTCCGCTCGACCAAGCGGCTGGAGCGGGCGCGCCACCGCATCGCAATGCTGACCGAGGAGGTCGCCGATTATTACGGCCATTTCCGCGTGACCGCCGACCTGATCGAACTGCGCAACCTGTTGCAATCGGCCGACCTGATCGTGCGCTCGGCGCTCAAGCGGCAGGAGAGTCGCGGGCTGCACTATACGCTGGATTATCCGGAAGCCGCGGCGGAGGCCGTCGATACGATCCTGGTTCCCTGACGCTCGCCGGACCCGGTAACCATTCGTCGTCCATCCGGGGGGATTCGTCGCAAGCGTCGCCGTACGCCCTGTTATGTTAACACACGGACAAGCATGGTCGGGCCACGTTCCGGGGTGAGATGGTCGCGCAGATGATAAATCGAATCGGGTCGCGCAAGGCGGCCCTGATGGTGGCGGTTGTGGCATTGGGCGGCGCCGGGCTGGCGACGCGGACCTTGCCGCCGACGGCACAGGCCGCCGCGCCGCGCTATGCGGTGCCGGTGCCGCTGCCGGCACAGACCCGGCCGGCGCCGCCGGCGTTGGTGTCGGCGATCAATGCGCTGGGCGGCGGGTTCCAGGGCAAGGTCGGCATCGCGGTGCGCAGCATCGATGATGGCTGGGTCGTCGGTCATGCCATGGACGAACGCATGCCGCAGCAATCGGTCAGCAAGCTGTGGGTCGCGCTGACCGTGATGAATGCTGTCGACGAGGGGCGGCTGGCGCTGACCACGCCGGTCACGATCACCCGCAGCGACCTGACGCTGTTTCACCAGCCGATCGCCTATCTGATGAAGGACGGCGTGTTCCGGACGACCGTCGGCGACCTGCTGCGCCGCGCGCTGACGATGAGCGACAATACCGCGAACGACAAGCTGCTGAACCTTGCCGGCGGGCCGGTCGCGGTGCGCGACTTCATCGCCAGCCGGGGCCTGGGCAATATCCGCTTCGGTCCGGGCGAGCGGCTGTTGCAGGCGAAGACCGCCGGGCTGCCGTGGAAACAGGAATATTCGCAGGGCAATGCCTTTGCCCAGGCGCGCTCACGGCTCGACCCCAATGTCCGCCGTGCCGCGTACCAGGCCTATGTGTCCGATCCGCCCGATGGCGCGGGGGCAGGTGCGATCGCCGATGCGCTGGCGCGGCTGCACCACGGCATGCTGCTGACCCCGCAATCGACCAGCTGGCTGCTCGACACGATGAGCCACACCCGCACCGGCCGCGCCCGCATCCGCGCCGCGCTGCCCGCCGGATGGAGCGTCGCGCACAAGACCGGCACCGGACAGGATCTGGGCGGGCGCACCGCGGGCTTCAACGATGTCGGCATCCTGACCGCCCCCGATGGCAAATCCTATGCCATCGCGGTGCTGATCGGCGACACCTCCCGCCCGGTGCCCGAACGCCAGCAACTGATCCAGACGGTCGTGTCGTCGATCGTCGCGGTGCACGGCGGGTAGGCTCACGACCCGTATCCCCGCGCGGGCGGGGATCCAGAGCCACGGACGACATCGCTGATAACCCTGGACCCCCGCCTGCGCGGGGGTACGGTCTATCGCTTCGCCAACACCCTCGGCCCGACACCCTTATCGGTGATCACCACCGGCACGATGCTGCCGTCGCTGCGGAAATGCAGGCGGTCGATGGCGACTTCGCGGTGGTTGCCGTCGGTTTCGGTCAGCGGGCGGCGGTGATAGACGATATACCAGTCGTCGGTGCCGGGGATCTGCAGCAACGAATGATGCCCCGCGCCGCGCGCGACCCGGGCGTCCTGCTGCAGCACGACGCCGCGCGGGGTGAACGGGCCCAGCGCAGTGGGACCGGTGGCATAGGCGACGCGATAGTCCGGCCCGGTCCAGTCGCCCTCCGACCACATCAGATAATAGACGCCGCCCCGCTTGGCCATGAACGGCCCCTCGACATAATCGGGCGAGGGCGTGATCGATTTGAACGTCGTGCCATCGGCGAACGGCACGATCCCGGTCAGCGTATCGGACAGCCGCACGACGTTGCAGTGCTTCCATCCGCCATAATAAAGATAGACCTGCCCGTCATCGTCGCGAAACGCCATCTGGTCGATCGGCTGCGCGCCGTTCACGATCCGGCCGATCAGCGGCTTGCCGATCGCGTCGCGAAACGGCCCCTCCGGCCGGTCCGCCACCGCGACGCCGATGCCGCCCGTCTGCGCATCGTTCTTGATGTCGTTCGCGCCGAAGAACAGATAATAGCGCCCGCGATGCTCGATCGCCGAGGGCGCCCATAGCGAATAGGCGGCCCAGCCGACGCGTTCGACGTCCAGCACGCGGGGATGCCGCGTCCAGTGCGCGAGGTCGGGCGAGGAAAAGGCGTCGAGGAAGGTCTGCCGCAGGAACGGGTGCCAGATATGCGGGGCTTTGCGCTCCTGCACCTGCCATGGCGTGAAGCAGCTCGGCGGCGCGGGCGTGCCCTGGTCCGCCGAATAGGTCGGATAGATCCAGTAGCGGTCGCCGAAGATGCGGATTTCGGGATCGGCATACCAGCCGGGAAAGGCCGGATTGGCGGCCAGCACCGCGCGCGGGAATGCCAGCGACGCGCCGAGTCCGGCGATCAGCGTACGACGATCGATCCGAAGATCAGCGATAATCGGCGATCGCATAGGTCCCTTCCTCCGCCGCCACGCGCGGCCCAACGATCGCGACCGCTGCGCCGGCCGCCTTGCCTGCCGCGACTCCGGCCGGTGCATCCTCGAACACCAGGCAGTCCTCGGTCGCCACGCTCAGCCGCTCGGCGGCGAGGCGGAAGCCCTGCGGATCGGGCTTGCCTTGCGTCACGTCTTCGGCGGTGACGAATACATCCGGAACGGGCAGGCCGATCGCGCGCAGCCGCACCTCGGCCAGGTTGCGCGGCGCGGAGGTGACGATTGCCCATTGGTACGGCGCCAGCCCTTCGATCAGCGCATGGATGCCATCGATCGCGACGATGCCGTCGACATCCGCCAGCTCGGCGGCGTTCAGCCAGGCGGCCTCGGCTTCGATATCCATGTCCGGCGTGGCGAAGCGGCGCACCGTATCCTCGCCGCGCACCCCGTGGCACACCGCGATCAGCGCCTCGGCATCGATGCCGTGCCGGTCGCACCAGCGCCGCCACACGCGCTCGACCGCTTGAGAAGAATCGAGCAGCGTTCCGTCCATGTCGAACAGGAAGGCGGCGTAGTCGGTGTTGCGGAACGACGGCATCGCGGCGTCGTACCGGGTGGCGGCGGGGGAGGCAAATGAACCTCGGCGCCATCTCTCCGAACGTGCCCCCGCGCAGGCGGGGGCCCAGAGCCAAGGCAAAACAGGCGCCTGCGTGCGCCACTCTGGACCCCCGCCTGCGCGGGGGTACGTTATCGGTGCGGAAGCGTGCTGCGCCTCAATGCCGGAAGTGGCGCATCCCGGTGAACACCATCGCCAGCCCCGCCTCGTCCGCCGCAGCGATGACTTCGTCGTCGCGGATCGAGCCGCCCGGCTGGATCACCGCCGTCGCCCCTGCCTCGACCGCGGCCAGCAAGCCGTCGGCGAAGGGGAAGAACGCGTCCGACGCGACCGCCGAACCGATGGTGCGGGCTTCGCTCCAGCCGGCCTTGTCGGCTGCATCCTTCGCCTTCCACGCGGCGATACGCGCCGATTCCAGCCGGTTCATCTGCCCCGCGCCGATGCCCGCCGTGCTGCCGCCCTTGGCATAGACGATCGCGTTCGACTTCACATGCTTGGCGACGGTCCACGCGAAGCGGCAATCGGCCAGTTCTTGGCTAGTCGGCTGGCGTTTGGTCACGACCTTCAGCTCGACCTGATCGAGGTTGCCGGCATCGCGCGACTGGACCAGCAGCCCGCCGGCGATGGTCTTGACCATCAGCCCGCCGCGCGCCGGATCGGGCAGCTCGCCGGTCAGCAGCAGGCGGAGGTTCTTCTTGGCCGCGAACACCGCCTTCGCCTCGTCATCGGCGGAAGGGGCGGCGACGACTTCGGTGAAGATGCCGCTGATCGCGCGGGCGGTTTCGCCGTCGAGCGGACGGTTGACCGCAATGATCCCGCCGAACGCCGACACGCTGTCGCAGGCGAGCGCCGCCTGATACGCCTCGATCAAGGTTTCGCCGGTCGCGACGCCGCACGGATTGGCGTGCTTGACGATGACCACGGTCGGCGGGCCGTCGCGGAATTCGCTGACCAGCTCCAGCGCGGCATCGGCGTCGTTATAATTATTGTAGCTCAGCGCCTTGCCCTGCACCTGTTCGGCCTGCGCGATGCCACGGGCGGCGGGGCCGCGCGGGATGTAGAGCGACGCCGACTGGTGCGGATTCTCGCCATAGCGCAGCTCGGCCCCACGGGTGAAGGCGAGGGGGAGCGTGTCGGGGAATGCCTGCCCCTGATCGGCAACGGCGAACCACTGCGCGATCGCCGAGTCGTACGCGGCGGTCGCGGCATAGGCCTTGGCGGCGAAGCGGCGGCGGGTGGCGAGCGTCGTCGCGCCGCCGGTTTCGGCCAGTTCGGCGATCAGCGCGGCATAGTCGGCCGGATCGGTGACGATCGCCACCGCGTCATGGTTCTTCGCCGCCGAACGCACCATCGACGGGCCACCGATGTCGATATTCTCGATGATCGTGTCGCGGTCGGCGCCCTTGGCGACGGTCGCTTCGAACGGATAGAGGTTCACGACGACGATATCGATCGCGCCGATCGCATGTTCGTTCATCGACGCGACGTGCTGCGGATTGTCGCGCACCGCCAGCAGCCCGCCATGGACCACCGGGTGCAGCGTCTTGACCCGCCCATCCATCATTTCGGGAAAGCCGGTCAGCTCCGAAATGTCACGGACGTTGAGGCCTGCATCGCGCAAGGCGCTGGCCGTGCCGCCGGTGGAAACCAGCTCGACGCCATGGCTGGCAAGGGCGGTGGCGAGGTCGACGATGCCGCTCTTGTCGGAGACCGAGAGGAGCGCGCGCTGTGCGGTGACATGATCCATGGCCGCGCCCTTTCGCGCGAATGCGGCGGCGGGGCAAGGGGGCGCGACTTGCGACTTTCGGCGGGCGGGCGTACCCTGCGCCCCGCCCCAAACGGAGTCGGTACGATGGTCCAGTCCCTGCGCTGAACCGGCGGCAGGTCCGCCGCACGATCACTCGTACCGGGATTCCATCATGCAACGTCTGCAATCGAAACTCTGCGTCGTCACCGGCGCGGCGCGCGGGATCGGCCATGCCATCGCCACGCGCTTCCATGAAGAGGGCGGCATTGTCGTCCTGACCGATATCGACGCCCACGCCGGACAGGCCGCCGCCGATGCGCTCGGCTGTCGCTTCCTGCCGCTCGACGTGCGCGAGGAGGGTGACTGGGCGCGGCTGGCCGCCGAGGTGCCGGTCGCCGATGTCGTGGTCAACAATGCCGGGGTGACCGGGTTCGAAGGCGGCATGGTCGCCCACGATCCCGAACATGCGTCGCTCGACGACTGGCGCGCGGTCCATGCCGTCAATCTCGACGGCACCTTTCTCGGCTGTCGCTATGCGATCGGTGCGATGAAGGTCGCGGGGACGGGATCGATCATCAACATTGCGTCGCGTTCGGGCCTGGTCGGCATTCCCGGCGCGGCGGCCTATGCTTCGTCGAAGGCGGCGATCCGCAACCATAGCAAGAGCGTCGCGCTCTATTGCGCGCAACAGGGCTGGCGCATCCGCTGCAACTCGGTCCATCCCGCGGCGATCCTGACGCCGATCTGGGAACCGATGCTGGGCGACGGGCCGGACCGGGAGGCGCGGATGGCGGCATTGGTCGCCGACACCCCGCTCAAGCGCTTCGGTCTGCCGGAGGAAGTCGCGGCGGTCGCAGCGATGCTCGCGTCGGACGAGGCGGCGTATCTGACCGGGACCGAGGTCAATATCGATGGCGGGCTGCTCGCCGGATCGGCGGCAGCGCCCGGATAGGCGATTCCTCACCGTCGCTCCAGCGAAGGCTGGAGCCTCCTGCGGCGAGGCGCGCGCTTCGTCACGAGGAGACCCCAGCCTGCGCTGGGGTGACGGATATTGTCCCGGACTACCCCTTCTTCACCGACATCGGCGCGGCACAGCCATAGGCGTCGTGATAGGATTGCCCCCAGCAGCGCAGGAAACCGTCGAGGACGTTGAGGTTCATCGGCCAGCGCACCGTCATCGGCTTGCCGTCCGGCCCGCGCGCATTGGCCAGTTCGGGCGGTTTCGGCAGCACGGCCAGCGCGGCACGGGCGCGCTCCAGACCCGCCCGGTCGCCGCGCAGGAAGGCGATGCTGCCATCGACATACAGATTCCAGCCCCAGGCCTGGTCCTTGTCCGCCGGCTTGCGGCTTTGCTCGAACAGCGCGATCGCCTGTTCGGTCTGGCCGAGTTCGGCGCGCATCTGTCCCTCGTGCCAGAACAGGATCCTGGCATCCGGCTTGTCGGACGGGTGCGCGGTGCGCCAGTCGCGGATCAGGTCGGCAGCTTCGACCATGCAGCCCCGCTTCGACAGCGCGCGCCAGCCGCCGTCCATGTCCTGATCGAACGCCTGCTGGTCCAGCGCGAGCATTGCCGCCCGGTCGAACCGGCAATCCGGGGCAGCGGCACCCAGCAATGCGACGACCAGCAACAGCATCGATCAACCCTTTCGCCTACCGCGCGCGGTGGAACCGCCACGAAAAATCATGCCCCCCCGCCGGGGTCGCGCCCGACAGGACCAGCTGGAAGGTCGGCACCGGCTTGCCCGACTCGTCGATCCACAGGCTTTCCTCGACGCCCAGCGTCGCGCCCTTGCAGCGGAACTGCCACACCGGGCCGCCATCGGGGACGCGCAGGAACGCGGCCTGCCCGTCGGGGGTCGGCGCGATCTCGATGCCGGGCGCCAGGTGGAAGCGGGCGACGAACCCCGTCTCGCCCTTGCGCCCGCGCCGGCCGGTCGGGATCAGCATATCCTCGCCCTGCACGTCGCGGCCATCGGCGGAGAGCGTCAGGACGCGGCGATGCTGGAAGCCCAGCCGCTTGGCATAGCCGTCATGCGCGACCTCGATCCGGCTGATCGCGTCGCTTTCCTGCCGTGCCAGGTCGACCACGCCGACGCCCTTGCCCAGCGACCCGTCGGCATGGATCGCGGTCGAATTGGCATCGGCCAGCACCAGCGTCGAATGCGCGGCGGTGGTGCGCAGCGCCCGGCGCAGTTCGGGGGAGAGCGTCAGCAGCGCGGCGCCCGCGCCGCCGCAATTGACCACGATCCGCTGCCCGCCGTCCGACAACTCGAACGCCAGCGTCGACGCGCAGCCCTCGCGCGCGGCGCGTGCGACCGGCGGCGGGGCGGAATCGACCATCAGCACGGTGCGCCCGGCGGCAAGGCGCTGATAGCCCCAGTCGCCTGCATGGCGTAGCGGGCGGGTGCGCACCCCGGTTGCCGCGACGACATCGGCGATGCGTTCGCCGCTGACCGGTCCCGATCCCTGCCAGCAAGCAAGGCCACCCTCGCCATGGCATACGCCCAGCAGCGCGGCGACCATGCGGGTCAGCGCCAGCCCCTGCGCCTCGGGTACGTCCAGCCGCCGCGCGGCATAGATTTCGCGCAACGACGTCAGCGTCATCACCGCATCGAGCTGTTCGGCGGGCGAGCGGCCTACAATACCGCCATCCTCGAACATGCCCGTCGCCAATGCCCGCGCGAGGCCATGTTCGCCGAACGCCCGGCGCGGATCGCCGCCGGGAATGACGAGGCCGGCGGCGACCACCCCCGCCCACGCGGTGATCGCGCGAACGCCGGCGGGTGCCTTGCCCGCCTCGCCATCCAGATGCCGGGCGGCGCGGGCGATGGTGTTGAGCACGCGCGAGCGATAGACCAGGTCGGTCGATGACAGGATCAGCGGGGCATGCGCGATCCAGAACAGCATCCGCCGCCCGGTGACATGCGCGCTCCACGCCGGTTCCGACACGCGCTCGCCATGCGCGGCCAGCCATTGCAGCATCAGCGTCTCGGCGATCGGCACCGCCGTCACGCGCGGCGCGACGCTCGACAGGTCGCGCAGCCACGCAAAGCTGTGGAGATGCTCGGCGAACGCGGCGGAGAATTTGGGACGGTCGAGCCCGAGCCGGTCGATGGCCACCGCCTCGCCCCGGAACATCAGATCGCCGTTCAGCAGCGCCTGCCCCCGCGCGACGTCACCGAAAAACGGGTCGTCGGCGACCGCGATCAGCTTGAGCGGATGCCGCCCCTTCAACCGCAACCCGTGCAGCGGCGTGCGCCATGCGAGGCGCTGCAGCTTCTCGGCGATCCGTTCGGACAGCGACAGTCCGGTGCCGCCGCCCTGTCGCACCAGCCGCTTGCCGACGTCGATCCCGTCGCGCGGTTCGTCGATCGGCTGGGGCGGGATCATGCGCCGCGCAGTGCGGCGATATTCGCGGCATAGGCGGTCGGACCGCCGGTAAAGGTCGCGGTGCCGGCGACCAGGCAGTCGGCCCCGGCGGCGATCGCCTTGGGTGCGGTCACGCGGTCGATCCCACCATCGACCTGCAGGTCGATCGCCCGGCCGGTCGCGTCGATCTTCGCGCGCAGCACCTCGATCTTGCGCAACTGGCTGTCGATGAACTTCTGCCCGCCAAAGCCCGGATTGACGCTCATCACCAGCAGCAGGTCGGTCAGGTCGATCACCTGATCGACCACCTCGACCGGGGTGCCGGGATTGAGGACCACGCCGGCGCGCTTGCCCAGTGCCTTGATCCGCTGGAGCGTGCGGTGGAGGTGCGGCCCCGATTCCGGGTGGACCGACAGGATATCGGCACCCGCCTCGGCAAAGGCGTCGACCAGCGGGTCGACCGGCGACACCATCAGATGCACGTCGAACGGCTTGGGGCTGTGCGGGCGCAGCGCCTTCACCACCGCCGGACCGATGGTCAGGTTGGGCACGAAATGCCCGTCCATCACATCGATATGGATCCAGTCGGCGCCGGCGGCATCGATGGCACGGACTTCCTCGCCCAGCTTGGCAAAGTCGGCGGACAGGATGGAGGGCGCGATACGGACAGCTTGCATGGCGTCCGTCCTAGCATGGTCTGCCGACTCGGCAAGCAAAGGGTAAAGGAGGAAGCAAGATTTGGTTCACGCGAAGGCGCGAAGGCGCGGAGGTAGTGCGTCCGTGGCCCCTGCACGCCGCGCAAGCGGCCCTTTGCTTCCCGGTTGCCGTGCCGAGCGACAGGCCCGCTGCGCGGGAAGGGGACGGCAAGCGCAACCCCTCCGCGCCTCCGCGCCTCCGCGTGAACGGATCTTCTTCAACTCCGCCGCAACCGGACGATGAAGAACCCGTCCAGCCCGCCGTGATCCGCCAGCATCCCCGGCAGCGTCCGCACATAGCCTCGGCGGTTCGCCTCCACCCCTTGCGGAAGTTCGTCGGCGGTCGCCGGCTCGACCGCGAAATCCGACCGGCCGCTCAGGAACCGGTCGAGCTGTGCCTCGCCCTCGGCCGGCTCCAGCGAACAGGTGGCATAGACCAGCCGCCCGCCCGGCTTCACCCAGTCGGCGGCGCGCGCCAGCAGCCGCGCCTGCAACGCCGCCGTCTCGGCGATCACGCTCGGCCGGACGCGGTGGAGCACGTCGGGGTGGCGGCGGAAGATGCCGGTCGCGCTGCACGGCGCGTCGAGCAGGATCGCGTCGACCGGCTCGGCCGGCTTCCACACCAACGCATCGCCGGTCACGACCTTCGCCGACAGCCCGGTGCGCTCCAGATTTTCGGTGAGGCGCATCAACCGGCTCTCCGAATTGTCGAGTGCGGTCACGTCCCATCCGGCGGCGGCCAGCTGCAGCGTCTTGCCGCCGGGTGCCGCGCACAGGTCGAGCGCACGGCCCGGCCCGTTCCCCAGCAGCCGCGCGGGGATCGACGCCGCCAGATCCTGCACCCACCAGTCGCCCTCGGCATAGCCCGGCAGGTCGGCGATCGCGCCATGCTCGGCGAGGCGGCGATGCCGCGGGGCGAGCGCCAACCCTTCGGGGCCGTCCTGACCTTTAAGCGACAGGTCGACCGGCGGCTGCTGCGCGATCGCCTGTGCGGCGGCGATCACCATGTCCTCGCCCCATGCCGCGACCCACCGGGCATCGGTATCGGCGGGCAGGGTGGCGGCGTCGGGCAGTCGCGCATTGCCGCGCATCAGCGTGCCGAACACGCCATGCACCAGCTTGCGCGGCCCGCCATCGACCAGCGGAAGCGCGGTGGCGATCGCGGCATGCGGCGGCGTGTTCAGCACCAGCGCCTGCGCCAGCGCGAGGCGCAGCACGAACCGCGCCTTGGCATCGTCGGGGAGCGGCCGCTGCGTCGCGCTGTCGATCAGCGCGTCGAGATCGGGCAGCCGGCGCAGCACCGCGGCGGCGATGGCATGGGCAAGGCCACGATCCTCGCGCCGGTCGAGCTCGGCGGTCGAACTCGCGAGCGCCGCCTCCAGCGGCAGCCCGCGCCGGATGACGGCATCGAGCAATTTGAGCGCAGCCCGGCGCGCGGGAACGCCGGGGGGTTCGGGGGCAAGACGGGGGCGGGCCATGTTCGGGTTCCGATGCGGCAAAGGGGGTACTTGAATCCTGTCGCCGGTCCGCCAAGTGCAGTCCCGAGCGAACCGGAAAGGAACCCCTATGGGCAAGCGGCCCCCGCATGTGAAGCCACCCGCGCATCTCTCCAAGTCGCCGACGGTGCCGACCCCGGAACCGCTGCCGCCCCAATCGGACGGCGACGATCCGCTGGGCCTCAGCCCGACCCGCTACGGCGACTGGACGCACAAGGGCATCGCCGTCGATTTCTGATCCTGCGCCGGGCCACGCCGAGGCGCGGCCCGGACGTCGGCATCAGAACATCGCGCGCAGCGTCACCGATGTCGTGCGGCCGTTGATCGACCGTGCGCGCACGATGCCGTTGGCCGGGATCACCGCATCCTCGGCCTCGGTAAAGCCCTGCACGTCGAACAGGTTGTTGGCGTTGAGCGACACCAGCAGCCGGTCGGTCGCGCGGAACTGGAGGAAGCCGTTGGCGACGGTATAGCCCGGCAGCTTCAGCTGGTTGCTGTCCTGCGCATAGCTGCTGGTCGTGCCGATGACGTTCGCACCGACCGTGATCCGGCCCAGCTCCACCTGCGGCGTCGCCTGAAAGATCAGCCGGGCCTGGCGGCGCGGGGTATTGCCGACGACGCCGGGGTTGAGCGCGTCGCTGACGATCGTCGCATCGGTCCACGTCGCCCCGCCGGTAATGCCGAACGGTCCGACGCTGTAGCCGCCGTCCAGTTCGACGCCATAGGCGCGGTACGCGCGGTCGATGAACACCTGGCGCGTCGCTTCGTAATTCTGTTCCTCGGTGCGTGCCCAGAAGCCGGTGACGTTCACGACCAGCCCGTTGTGGCGATATTTCGCGCCGGCTTCGGCCTGGCGGACGAAATCGACCGCCGCGGCCTTGCTGCGCAGCGACCCGTCAACCGTGCTGACCGCCGGACCGAACAGCAGCCGGTCGGCATTGGCGCGCCCGCCGCGGCTGTAGCGGGCGAACACTGCGAACGGCTCGGCGATGCGGAAGTTGATGCCCGCCGAATAGGACAGGTAGTTCCAGCCATAATCGACCGGTGCCGGGCTGCCGAGCGGCATGACCGCCACGCGCCGCTCGGCGGCCGAGATCACGCCGTCGCCGTTCATGTCGCGCGTCACGACACCGGTGCGGCCCCCGCCCAGGTCCGACCCGAAGATCGCCCCCGACGCATCGCCGAAGTCATAGCGGACGCTGGCGCCCAGCGCGACGCGGCCGATCTTGTAGTTCAGCGACCCGAACGGCGCGTTGACGTCGTAATCGACGCGGTAGCTGCGGCGGCAGCAATCACCGAAATAGCTGGCGCCATAGCCGTAGAAGCCGTTCTGGGTGACCGGCGTACCGGCAGCCGACACGATATCGACCAGCGCGGCGCGCCCGCCGCCCCGCACGTCGAGCAGCGTGGAGGTCCACAGCCAGTCGCTGTCGATCGTCTGGCGCGACTTGTAGAAGCCGGCCGTCGTGGTCAGGTCGCCCTCACCCACGCGGAAGACCCGGCTGGCGCGCAGGTCGTTGGTGATGTTGTCTAGGCTGTTCAGCTTGACGTCAAACACGACAATCTGCGCCAGCAGGCCGTTGCCGTTCAGCGCGGCCGGGTTGGCGATCGCCTGTCCCGCCGACGGGCCGCTGGCATAGCGCAGCGTCGCGCCCGCACCGCCCAGCGCGGTCGCGATCTCGCCCGCCGCCGCGACATTGGACGGGAACAGCGACGAGAAACCGCCGCTGATATCGGCGTAGCGGAAGCGGTTGGTCACGGTCCAGCCGGCGAGGTCGATCTGCCCTTCCACGCCGAACGCCTTGACCACCGGATGCTGCCCGTCGCGCAGGTCGCGCTGGACCGGGTTGTTGCGGCCGTCGAGCGTCACGTTGGTCGTGAAGTTGCGCGTCAGCAGCGCATCGTCGGTGATCGAGAAATTGGGCAGGCTGCGATATTTGGGATCGGCATCGGTGCCGGTGACGCGGACCGGATTGGGCAGATAGCCGACGGCGCGGTCGTCCAGATATTTGGCGTACAGCCGGACATAGCCACCGGTGAAGCTCTTGGTCAGGTTCGCCTTGAACTGGCCGCCGCGATTGCCGTCATAGCCGATCCGGCGCGGCCCCTCGCCCTGGCGATAGAAGCCGCCGACATGAAAGCGCGTCGTGCTGTCGATCTTGCCGCCAACATCGGCATCGACGCGATATTCCTCGTAATCGAGGCCGGCGCCCAGCTGGATCGCGCCGCCTTCGCGCTCCCCGGTCTTGGAGATCAGGTTGAGCACGCCGCCGGGCGAGTTGGACGAGAAGGTGGAGGCCGACCCGCCGCGAATCGCCTCGACCGACGACAGGTTCAGGTCGGACCGCAGGAAGATGTCGGCATTGCCGAAGGTGATGTCGCCGAATTCCAGCACCGGCAGGCCGTCTTCCTGCAACTGCAGGAACTTGGCGCCGCCCGATGCGATCGGCAGGCCGCGGATCGAGATATTGGCGTTGCCGTCGCCGCCCGAGCTTTCGGCGCGGATGCCCGGCACGTTGCGGAAAATCTCGGCGGTCGAGCGCGGCGCAGCCTTCAATATGTCGTTTTCGCGCAGCGAGCTGGTCGAAATCGCGCTGTCCAGCCGATCGCGACCCCGCGCGACGGCGGTGACGACGATGTCGGCCGGCGGCTTCTGCCGTGTGGCCGATTCATCGGCCGCCTTGTCGGGCGTGGCGACCGTCTGGGCATGGGCCGGCGTACAGGCGATGAGTGGAATCAGGCCGGCAAAAATTTGATGTGAACGCAATGTCGCAATCCCCCTTCGGAATGATCGCGTCCCTATGGAATACGATTTAACAGAGCGTTGACAACGATTGCAGTCGCGCAGCAGCGAGGTTTTTGCAACGTATAACAAAGTCTTACCGGCGACTTAGCTATTTGGGAAACTCTTCGCCCTACCATTGTCCCTTCGGGAATTCCGGGGGGATGCATGAATATGAATTGGCGAATCATCTGTGGCCTGTCGTCCATCGCGTTGGCACTTCCGGCGCAGGCGCAGCAGGTGGCGCCCGAGCAGGACACGGTCACGACCGGCGTCGCCAAGGGGCGCGACCGGCTGGACAGCGCCACATCGACCAGCGTGCTGCGCGAGGGGGAAATCGCGAAGCTGGCGCCGCGGTCGGTCGGCGAACTGCTGCGCGCCATTCCCGGCATCCTGGCCGAGGCACCCAATGGCGAAAGCATCGCCAACATCACCATCCGCGGCCTGCCGCTGTCGTCGTCGGGCGCGAAGTTCGTGCAGCTGCAGGAAGACGGCCTGCCGGTCATGGAATTCGGCGACATCGTCGGTGCCAGCGCCGACAGCTTCGTGCGCGTCGACCTGAACCTCGCGCAGGTCGAGGCGATCCGCGGCGGCTCCGCCTCCACCTTCACCAGCAATGCGCCGGGCGGCATCATCAACTTCATCTCGAAGACCGGGGAGCGTGAGGGCGGCGCGATCGCGCTGACCGCCGGGCTCGACTTCGACCAGTATCGCGGCGATTTCGACTATGGCGCGCGGCTGGGCGACCATCTTCGCTTCCATGTCGGCGGCTTCTATCGCCAGGGGGAAGGGCCGCGCCGCATCGGCTTCACCGGTCAGCGCGGTGGGCAGATCAAGGCGAATGTCACCCGCGACTTCGCAGGCGGCTATATCCGGCTGTACGGCAAATATCTCGACGACCGCTCGCCCTTCTACGATTCGGTGCCGTTGCGGGTGACCGGCAGCGATGCCGATCCATCGTTCGCGGCGGTCGCATCGTTCGATCCGACGCACGACACGCTGTCGACCCGTGCGCTCCAGTCGGTCACGCTGCTGGACGAAGCGAACCGGCCGATCGTCGAGGATATCCGCGACGGCCAGCGGGTCCGGGAAACGTCGTTCGGCCTCGAATCGCAGGTGACGGTGGCGGAATGGACCGTGACCGAACGCTTCCGGGTCGCCGGGCGCTCGGGCGGGCTGATCGGCCCGTTCAGCAGCCTCATGCTGTCGCCGTCGGCGGCGCTGACGCGGCTGGGCGCGACCGGCGGTTCGTTCCGCTATGCCAGCGGCGCGAACGTCGGGCAGGCCATCACCGATCCGACCGCGCTGAACGGCAACGGGCTGATCGCGATCTACAACATCCGCGACCGGCGTCAGCAGGATGTCGGCAACATCACCAACGACATCCGCGCCAGCCGCGTCTGGCAGGTCGGCGACGGCAGCCTGACCACCACCGCCGGATTCTATGCCGCGCGCCAGGCGATCGACACGTCGATCCTGTACGGCGTGGCGGTGACCGAGGTGACGGGCGGCGGCGATGCCGCGCTGCTCGACGTGTTCGATGCCGCCGGCACGGCGCGCACCGCGGGCGGCATCTATGCCTATAACCCGTTGTCGGGCACGCAGCGCCGCACGCTGCGGCTGGCCTATCGGGTGAACGCCCCCTTCGCATCGGCCAATTACAAGATCGGCCGGGTCTCGATCGGCGGCAGCCTGCGCTACGACTGGGGCCATGCCAGCGGGCAGGTGTTCGGCGTCGAGCTGGGCGGCGGACGCATCGGGCAGGTCGCGCGCGACATCGATGGCGACGGCGTGATCTCCGCACCCGAACAGCGCGTCGGCATCACGCCGACCGCGCCCGGCCTGGTCGATTACGGCTATCGCTACCTGTCCTATTCGAGCGGCGTCGTCTTCCGCGTGGCCGAGCCGCTGGCGGTGTTCGGCCGCTACAGCCGGGGGGCGCGGGCCAATGCCGACCGGATCACCTTCGGCAGCGTGATCGACAATGCGACCGGCAGGCTGGCCATCCCGTCGGCCGCGTTCGACCCGGTCAAGCAGGCCGAACTGGGCGTCAAATACCGCCATGCCGGGCTGACGCTGAACCTGACCGGCTTTCATGTCGATGCACAGGATTCGAACATCAACACCTCGACCGGGGCGGTCATCGCCCGCGATTACCGTGCGAAGGGGCTGGAGTTCGAAGGCGGCGTGCGGCGCGGCATGTTCAGCCTGACGGCGGGTGCGACCTACACCGATGCGCTGATCGTTAGGGACCGGGTCAACCCGGCGCTGAACGGCAATACGCCGCGGCATCAGGCCAATCTGATCTTCCAGGCGACGCCGCAGGTCAGCACCGATCGGTTCGCGGTCGGCGCGGTGTTCATCGGCACGACCGATACCTATGCACAGGACGTCAACCTGCTGAAGATCCCCGGCTATGTCACGACCAACGCCTTCGCGCAGGTCCGGCTGGTCGACCGGCTGCTGCTGTCGCTGAACGCCACCAACCTGTTCGACACGGTGGCGCTGACCGGCATCGACGAGGATCGCATTCCCGCCAGCGGGATCGTGCGCGGGCGGTTGCTGAACGGGCGGGCGATCTCCACCACGCTGCGACTGGACTTCTGACGGCTGCAGCCCGGCCGTCGCCGCTGCGCGACGGCCGGGCATCCAACCTACATGCCTGTCAGTAATTCCATTGCGGAGATGGAACGAACTGCCTGCTTCCGGTTTGTCGCTTGATGGCTCGGCTCTCGCGTACTTGGCGGTTCATCCTCGGTGGTCTGGTCGGGCTGCTGCTGCTCATCCTCCTGATCCTCGCCGCCTTTCCCTGGGGGGTGCTGCGCGACCGGGTGTCGGTGAAGCTCGCCGAACGCTTCGGCTCCGACGTGTCGATCGGCACGATCGAACGGGTCGAGCCGCTGTCCTTCTCGCCCACCCTGATCGTGCGCGACCTGCGCATCGCGCAGCCCAGCTGGGCGGGGCCGGGCGATCTCGTCCGGTTGCGGCGCATCGATTTCCGCTTTCGCGTGCTGCCCTTGCTCCGCGGCAAGTTCGACCTGACCGCACTCGCCATCGACGGCGGCCGGGTGGCGATGGTGCGGTCGCACGACGGTCGCAAGAACTGGGCCCCCGACAAGCGCGGCGGCAACGGCTCGGCCTCCGCGATCACCAGCCTGACCGTGCGCGACCTCGTCATCGACTATCGCGACGCGGTGCAGAATCGTCGCTTCGCCGTGACCGTGGCGTCGGACGGACAGGGGTTCCGCGCCAGCGGCGACGGCGCGATCGACAATCGCCCGGTGACCGTGTCGCTCGCCGGTCCGACCATCGCCGGCGACGGTGCGTGGCCGTTCACCGCGCGCGTCGCCGGGCCGACGATCACCGTCGATGCGAAGGGGACGATGGCCTCGCCGCTCGACACGCGGCAGATGACCGTCGACCTGACCGCGCGCGCCAACGACCTGAAGACGCTCGACGCCCTGATCGAGGCCGGGCTGTTCGGCACCCAGCCGGTCAAGCTGACCGCCCGCGTGCGGCACGACGATCCGACCTGGGTGATCGAAAGATTGTCGGGCACCATCGGCCGGTCGCGGCTGGCATCGGCCAACGCGACCGTGACCAAGGCGGACGAGCGCACCGGCATCGACGGGCGGCTGCACTTCGCCACCCTGTCGTTCGACGACCTCGCCACCGACGAAGGTCGCGCCGAAGCCGCCGCGATCGAGCGCCGCATCGGCCCGCGCGTCGTGCCCGGCACCCGCATCAACCTCGCCAAGATGGGCGAGCTCGACGGAAGGCTCGCCATTCGCGTCGACCGGCTGCTCGACATGGCGGGCTTGCGCAGCCTCGATACCGTGCTGGCGATCGACCATAGCCGCCTGACCGTCGCGCCGCTGAGCGTGCGGTTGGCACAGGGGAAGATCACCGGGCAGGTGGTGGTCGATCAGCGTGGCCGCACGACGCCCAAGACGACGTTCGACCTGCGGCTGAGCGATTCGCGCATCTCCACCTTCGCCGGCGGCGCGCCGGTCGATGCCCCGCTGCGCGCGCGGGTGCGGCTGGTCGGCAGCGGCGATACCATCCGCCAGGCGGTCGGCCGCTCGAACGGCACCATCGGCTTTGCCGCGGCGGGCGGCGTGCTGCCGGCCAAGATGGCGTCGATGCTCGGCGCCGATGTGGCGCGCGGCGTGCTGACCGACGACGATGCGCAGGCGCGGCTGCGCTGCCTGGGGCTGCGGCTGGACGTCGCCAACGGCATCGGGCGGATCGACCCGCTGCTGATCGACACCTCGCGCGCGCAGACGCGGGGGCAGGGGGTGGTGCGCCTGTCCGACGAAACCCTGTCGATCGCGCTGACCGGCACACCGAAGCAGCGCACGCTGCTGCACCTCGACCGTCCGGTGCGCGTCACCGGCCGCCTCCAGACGCCGGAGGTGCAGATTCCTCCCGGCGTGAAGAGCGCGGGCGGGATCCTGCGCATGCTGGGCCGCGCGATCAAGGGCGACGACACGCCGCGCGCGGGCAATGCCGATTGCGGCGCGCTGGTCCGCCGCGTGCTGGGCTAGGCTTGCGACCGGGCCGCACGGCGGTTATCTTGGGCGGGCCGAAAAGAGAGCAGCAGGTTGGTAGTTCCTGCGCCAGCGCCGTGGTGCGCCGGTTCCCCCGTCCGCGGCGTCAACCCGAACCCGTTCGGGATGGCGCACCGGGCCGTTTCCGTCAGGCGTCATCCCGCATTGTGAAAGGATGCCGTCATGCTCTTCCTGCTGGTCGCCCTGCTCGCCGCGACGCTGTTTACCGGGGCGGCGCTCTACATCACATTGGTCGAACATCCGGCGCGCCTGTCGCTGGCCGAGGAGCCGATGCTCACCCAGTGGCAGCAAAGCTATCGCCGCGCGCTGCCGATCCAGTCCTCGCTGGCGCTGGTCGCAGGAATCGGCGGTCTTGTCGCCGGCTGGGTCCTGCGCGACGGCTGGGCGATCGCCGGCGGGGTCGCCATGCTGGCCAACTGGCCGTTCACCGTGTCGGCGCTGCTGCCGATCAACCGCCGCCTGTCGCCCGCCATCGCCGGCCGGGGTGACGCGCACAGCCATTTGCTGCTGCTGCGCTGGGGCCGGCTGCACGACGTTCGCAGCCTGCTGGGGGTGGCGGGGACGGTGCTGCTGCTTTGCGCTTTCCTACAGGGGATCGCGACGCCATGATCGGCGACGCGCGACCCGCGCCCGCTCTTTCTGATGGCCGCAAACCCCAACGTCACCCCGGACTTGATCCGGGGTCCCGCTTCTTCTTTTCACGGCAATATGACCGCGCGACAAACTGCGCACGAGTGTGAACTTAGTGAACTTTGGACCCCGCGGCCGCTCCGGCGTGCTCCGTTCGGCGACCACCGGTTCGCTCCGACCTGATCCGGGAGCCGCTACTTCTTCAGGCAACGTGACCGCGCGACAAACTGCGCACTAGTGTGAACTTAGTGAACTTTGGACCTCACGGCCGCTCCGGCGCCCCCCGCTCGGCGACCATCCGCTCGCCGTCGATCACGATCGGACTCGCCAGCCCCGGCAGCCCGTCGGGCCGGATCGCCATGCCGCGGGCGATCACCTGCGGGTCGACGAACACCTCGTCCAGCGCGTTGATCGGCCCGGCGGGGATGCCGGCCGTCTCCAGCGCCTGCGCAAGCTCGGCCTTGCGCCACTGCGCGATCGCCGCCTGCAGTGCCGGGATCAGGTCGCGGCGATGCGTCACCCGTGCCGGATTGGTCGCAAAGCGCGCCTCGCTATGCAGCGTCAGCCCGAGCACGCCGCACAGCCGCGCGAACTGCCCGTCATTGCCGACCGCGACGATCAGCGCGCCGTCCGCCGTCTCGAACGCCTGATAGGGGACCAGATTGGCGTGGCCATTGCCCATCCGCGTCGGCACGCTGCCCCCGGCCATATAGTTCAGCGCCTGGTTCGCCAGCACCGCCACCTGCGTATCCATCAACGCCATGTCGATCCATGCCCCCTCGCCGGTCAGCGTGCGGCGGCGCAGCGCGGCAAGGATCGCGACCGCCGCATACAGCCCGGTGAACAGGTCGGCATAGGCGACGCCGGCCTTTTGCGGCGCCCCGTCCGGCTCCCCGGTCAGTGACATCGCCCCGCCCATCGCCTGGATCAGGAAGTCGTAGCCAGCACGATGGGCATAGGGCCCGTCCTGCCCGAACCCGGTGATCGAGCAGGTGACGAGGCCCGACCGCACCGCCGACAGCGCGGCATGGTCGAGACCGTATTTGGCGAGGCCGCCGACCTTGTAATTCTCGATCACGACATCGGCGGTGGCGACCAGCGCACGGACCTCGGCCTGTCCCTCGGGCGTGGTGATGTCGATCGCGACCGAGCGCTTGCCGCGATTGGTCGCATGGAAATAGGCGGCATCGCGCGGGCTTCCGTCGGGCGCGGTGACGAAGGGCGGCCCCCAGTGGCGCGTGTCGTCGCCGCTGCCCGGCCGCTCGACCTTCACCACCTCCGCTCCCAGGTCGGCGAGCAGCTGCCCGCACCATGGCCCAGCAAGGATACGTGCCAGTTCGACCACGCGAATGCCGGCCAGCGGCTTCACCGGCGGCGCAGTTCGTAGACGACGTGCGGCACCACCCGTCCGCCGCGCGGCACGTCGATCGTGCCCGGCCGCAACGTCGCGCCCAGTGCCTCGACCGCGCTCCGCGACCGGCGATTGTCCTGCCCGACATGGAAGGTGACCGCCGACACCGACGGAGCGATATGGTCGATCATCAGCCGCTTGGTCTCGCGGTTATGGCCCCGCCGCCACCGGTCGCGCGCAAGGAAGGTCCAGCCGATCTCGATCTCGTCCGCCTGCGGGTCATACGGGCCATAGCGGCTCGACCCGATGACGCTGCCGTCGCGCGCATCGCGGATGGTCAGCATCCCGGCCCCGGCCAGCCCCTCGTCGAAAAAGGTGCGGAACACCGCCGGCTGCCACCGGTCGTGCGCCGGATGCTGGTCCCAGATCGCCGGGTCCGCCGCGACGCCGTACAGCGCGTCATAGTCTTCGGCAGTCGTCGGTCGCACCGTCACCAGCGCGCCGATCAGGACCGGCTGCCGATTCATCAGAACGCGGCGATCCCGGTGATCGCGCGGCCGAGGATCAGGCCATGCACGTCATGCGTCCCCTCATAGGTGTTGACCGTCTCCAGGTTGATCGCATGGCGCATCACATGGAACTCGGCCGCGATGCCGTTGCCGCCATGCATGTCGCGCGCGGTGCGGGCGATGGCCAGCGCCTTGCCGCAATTGTTGCGCTTGATGATGCTGATCGCCTCGGGTGCCAACTGCCCCTCGTCGAACATCCGCCCGGCCCTGAGCGCCGCCTGCAACCCCAGCGCGATCTCGGTCTGCATGTCGGCGAGCTTCAGCTGGACCAGCTGCTTCGACGCCAGCGGCACGCCGAACTGCTGCCGGTCGAGCGTGTACTGGCGGGCGGCGTGCATGCAGAACTCGGCCGCGCCCATCGTACCCCACGCAATGCCGTAGCGCGCGCGGTTGAGACAGCCGAACGGACCTTTCAGCCCTTCGACATTGGGCAGCAGCGCGTCCTCGCCGACCTCCACGCCCTCCATCACGATCTCGCCGGTGATCGAGGCGCGCAAGCTCAGCTTGCCCTCGATCTTGGGCGCCGACAGCCCGGCCATGCCCTTTTCCAGCACGAAGCCGCGGATCTTGCCGCCATGCGCGTCGGACTTGGCCCACACGACGAAGACGTCGGCGATCGGCGCGTTGGTGATCCACATCTTCGCGCCCGACAGGCGATAGCCGCCGTCGATCTTTTCCGCCCGCGTCCGCATGCCGGCGGGGTCCGACCCGGCATCGGGTTCGGTCAGCCCGAAACAGCCGACCCATTCGCCGCTCGCCAGCTTCGGCAGATATTTCGCCTTCTGCTCCTCCGACCCATAGGCATTGATCGGATGCATCACGAGGCTCGACTGCACGCTCATCGCGCTGCGATAGCCCGAATCGATCGCCTCGACCTCGCGCGCGACCAGGCCGTACGCGACATAGCCCATGCCCGCGCCGCCATATTGCGGGTCGATGGTGACGCCCAGCAGGCCGAGCTCGCCCATCTCGGTCATGATCCCGCGCGCGAAATCCTCGTCGAGGAACGCGCGGGTGACGCGGGGCAGCAGCTTGCTCCGGGCATAGCCATGCGCCACCTCGCGGACCATGCGCTCCTCGTCGGTCAGCTGCGCGTCGAGGGCGAAGGGGTCTTGCCAGTCGAACCGGCCCATATCGGCCATGGGCGTTTCCTTTACAGCGTGGGGGAGACCGTCCCGGTAGCTTCGGGGGGAGCGGAGGGCAGCGGAGCTTGCTGCAGGATCACCGGCGGTGCCACCGGAGCGGGGCGCGGCGTGGTGAGCGCGACCGATTCCAGCTCGATCAGCGCCTTGCGCGCATCGACATAGCGTTTGGCGGCACTGGTCCACGCCGTGGCGTTGGCGACGCCGGGCAGCCGTTCGACCTCGGCGACGGCCTGTTCGACCTGTCCGGTATCGAGCCGTCGGCGCGCGCGCTCCAGCCGGTCGCTCGGGCGGCTGCTCGGCGTCGTGCCCTGGCGGATCACGATCAGCTGGCCCAGCTCCCGGCGCAGCCCGTCCCACCAATTCTCGCCCGTCGGGCCGGCGGTCAGCGGGATGGCGGCGGCGTCCAGCGCGGTGCGCAGATCGTCCAGCGTCACCGGGTTCTGCGCGGCGGCGATCAGGGTTCGGACCGCATCGGGCCGGCTGCTGCCGAACCGGTCGCGCAGCTGCGCCTCGAGATAGTCGAGGGGACGACCGCGATCCAGCGCGCGGCGCGTGGCGACGATCACCATCATGTCCTCGGCCCGGGTCGCATAGCCCGCCGCGTTGCGCGCGCTGCTGTCCAGCCCGACGATCCGCGTCTCCAGATCGGCGATGCGCGCGGCCAGTGCCGCCTCGCGCGCCGACAGGATCGGCAGCGCCGACACCTGCGCGGGCGGTGCGGGATTGGCGGCGGTGGGGGTGGGCTGCGCGGTCGGTGCTGCCGTCTGTTGCTGCGTGCCCCATCCGAAGCGCGGGGCGACATAGCGCAGCACCGCCAGCGTCGCGCCGATCCCGATGACGAAGGCGATGACGGCGATGGCCAGCCATCCCCGGCTGCCCCGGCGACGCGGATGACGGGTCGTCGGGAAGGGCGCATCTTCGCTGATCATGCCGCCTTATCCCCGCGCCCGTCCGCCGGGTCAATCATGCGTCGGCAAGGGACAGGGCGGCGGCGATCGTCGCCGCGTCGTCGGGACGCTCGGCAACCGCGACGGCGCGCCAGCCGGTGCCGAGCGCCTGCGCGACCGCCGGCGCGATGGCGGCAACCGCGATCGCGCCACGATCCTCGGCCAGCATCGCCAGCCGCCGTGCCGCGCGCGGCGAATGGACCAGCGCCACCGTGCCGGCGAGCAGCGCGGCGTCGACCGCTTCGATCGCCTCGCTGGCATAGACGGCACGGATCGTGGACAGGACGGCATGGCCCGCCACCGCCCGGTCGCGTGCGGTGAGCAGCAGCGCCCGGCGAACGCCCGCCCGTTCGGCCGCGTCGAGCAGCGCCTGCCCGTCACTATCGCCGGTCGCGACCACGTGCAGCCCCGCCGCCCGCGCCGCCGCCGCCGTCGCCGCGCCGACCGCATGGACCGGCAGCGTCGCATAGGCTTGCAGCGCCGCGCCCGCCTGTCGCACGGCATTGGCGCTGGTCAGGATCAGCGCGTCATGCTCCGTGGCGGACGGCGCGTCCCACGCCAGCGGCACGATGCGGAACAGCGGCAGGCGGATCGCCCGCCGTCCCAGCGCCTCGATCGCCTGCGCGGTGGCGGCATTGCCCGGTTCGGGGCGCAGCACCGCCAGCGGCCGGCTCATCGCGCGAACAGCTTTGCCACGCTCTCGGGCGCGCGCGCCAGCATCGTTTCGGCGAGAGTGCGCGGGAGGTCGATATCGTCGATCGCCCCGCTGGCGCTGTCGACCACCTGCGCGCTGCCGTCCTGCGCCAGCAATTGCGCGCGCAGCGTCAGTACGTCGCCGTCGATCGTCGCCAGCGCGCCGACCGGTGAATGGCAATCGGCGCCCAGGGCCGCCAGGAAACCGCGCTCGGCCCGCACCGCCTGATGCGTCGGCGCATGGTCGATCGCGCGGACAAAGGCGAGCGCGGCGGCGTCCTCCGCCCGGACCTCGATCCCCACCGCCCCCTGCGACGGCGCGGGCAGCAGCGTGTCGATCGACAGCGCGGTGCCGACCTCATGCCGCCCCAGCCGTTCCAGCCCGGCCGCGGCGAGCAGGGTCGCATCGACCTCCCCCGCCGCCAGCTTGGCAAGCCGCGTGTCGACATTGCCGCGAAACAGCACGATCCGCGCGTCGGGGCGGTGGCTCAGCACCTGCGCGGCGCGGCGCGGGCTGCTGGTGCCGACCACGCCGTCCCTGGGCAGGTCGGCGAGCGACGCGATCCCGACCAGCCGGTCGCGGACATCGGCGCGCGGCAGCATCGCGGCGATGCGGATTTCGGTCGGGCGGACCGTCTCGACGTCCTTCATCGAATGGACCGCCGCGTCGATTTCATGCGCGCACAATGCCCGGTCGAGTTCCTTGGTCCACAGCGCCTTGCCACCGATCTCGGCCAGCGCGCGGTCCTGCACCCGGTCGCCGGTGGTCTTGATCATCACGATCTCGATGGTCGCCGGATCGATCCCGTGCGCCTTTGCCAGCGCGTCGCGGGTCGCGTGCGCCTGCACCAATGCCAGCGGCGATCCGCGCGTGCCCAGTTTGAACGTCATCGGTGCTCGCTATCCGTCGCGTTCGCTTGGGGCAAGGTGGAGAAAGTTGGTTCACGCGGAGGCGCGGAGGCGCGGAGAAGAAGTTTGTTTTCGCGCAGAGGCGCAGAGGACGCAGAGAAGATGCGAGTGTCGCCGCGTCAGCGGCTCCGAGACAAGCGTCTCCCGATCGCGGGCGGGTCATCCCAATCGCAACCCCTCTGCGCCCTCTGCGCCTCTGCGCGATCAAAATCCCTTCTTCTTCGCGCCTCTGCGCCTTCGCGTGAACCAATCTTCCTACCGCCACCCGATCCGCGCTACAGCCGACCCCATGTCCACCCCCCTCATCCTCGGTATCGAATCCAGCTGCGACGAAACCGCTGTCGCGCTGGTGCGTGGCGACCGCACCATCCTGTCGCATCGCCTCGCGGGACAGGAGGCGGCGCACGCCCCCTATGGCGGTGTCGTCCCCGAAATCGCCGCGCGCGCGCATGTCGAGATCCTGCCCTCGCTGGTCGAGGGCGCGCTGGCCGATGCCGGCGTCAAGCTAACCGATGTCGATGCGATCGCCGCCACCGCCGGCCCTGGGCTGATCGGCGGGGTGATGGTCGGGCTGGTCACCGCCAAGGCGCTGGCGCTGGCGGCGAACAAGCCGCTGGTCGCGGTCAACCATCTGGAGGGCCATGCGCTCTCCCCCCGGCTGACCGACCCCGACCTCGCCTATCCCTATCTGCTGCTGCTGGTGTCGGGCGGCCATTGCCAGCTGCTCCGCGTCGATGGCGTCGGTCAATATCGGCGGCTGGGCACCACCATCGACGATGCGGCGGGCGAAGCATTCGACAAGACCGCGAAGGTGCTCGGCCTCGGCTATCCCGGCGGCCCGCGAGTCGAAGCGGCGGCGATGGAGGGCGATGCGAAGGCGGTGCCGCTGCCCCGGCCGCTGGTCGGCACGCCTGACCCGCATTTTTCCTTCGCGGGCCTGAAGAGCGCGGTGCTGCGCGCGCACGATGCCGGCATCCACTCGACCCCCGACATCGCGGCGTCGTTCCAACAGGCGGTGGTCGACTGCCTGCTCGACCGCACGAAACTGGCGCTGCACCTCGCCGGCCCGGTCAGCGCGCTGGTAGTGGCGGGTGGGGTCGCCGCCAATCGCGCGGTGCGGGGCGCGCTGGAGGGGCTGGCCGCAGCGAACGGCCTGCGCTTCGTCGCGCCGCCGCTCTGGCTGTGCACCGACAATGCCGCCATGATCGCCTGGGCCGGGGCGGAGCGGTTCATGGCGGGGCATAGCGACCCGCTCGACGTGGCGGCGCGGCCGCGCTGGCCGCTCGATCCGTCGGCGGAAAAGGTGCGTGGGGCAGGAGTGAAGGCATGAAGATCGGGGTCATCGGCGGCGGCGCATGGGGTACCGCGCTGGCGCAGGTTGCGGCGCGCGGCGGCGATGTGACGCTGTGGGTACGCGAGGGCGAGGTCGCCGACGCGATCAACGCCACCCGCACCAACCCGCTGTTCCTGCCCGGCGTCACCCTGTCCGACGCCATCCGTGCGACGACGGATGCCGGCGAACTGCACGATACGGAGGCGCTGCTGGTCGTCGCCCCGGCGCAGCATGTCCGCAGCGTGTTGTCGGCGATCGATGTCGGCACCCGCGCGCTGGTGCTGTGCGCGAAGGGGATCGAGGCGGGGACGCGGCTGCTGGTGGGCGAGGTGGCGCGCGCCGTCCATCCCCAGGCGCCGGTCGCGGTGCTGTCCGGCCCGACCTTCGCGCATGAGGTCGCGGCGGGCAAGCCGACCGCCGTCACCCTCGCCTGTGCCGATGCACCCTTGCGCGACCGGCTGGCCGAACGGCTCGCTGCCCCCGCCTTCCGCCCCTATGCGAGCGACGACGTGATCGGCGCCGAGATCGGCGGCGCGGTCAAGAACGTCCTCGCCATCGCCTGCGGCGTGGTCGAGGGCGCGGGGCTCGGCCAGAATGCGCGGGCATCGGTGATCGCGCGCGGCTTTGCCGAAATGACCCGTTTCGGCCTCGCACGCGGCGCACGGGCGGAAACGCTGGCCGGGCTGTCGGGGCTGGGCGATCTGGTGCTGACCTGTTCGTCGACCGCGTCGCGCAACTATTCGTTGGGCGTCGGGCTGGGGCAGGGCCGCGCCGCCGCCGAGCTGATGGCCGATCGCCGGACGGTGGCCGAAGGCGCGTTCACCGCCCCGGTCCTGCGTGAGGCGGCGGCCGAGGCCGGGGTCGACATGCCGGTGACGGCGGCGGTCGGGGCATTGCTGGACGGCACGCCGGTCGCGCAGGTGATCGACACATTGCTCGCCCGGCCGCTCCGCCACGAAGGGCTGTAACCGACCCGGCTGGTCGGTCGCGATTTTCTTCCCTATGGGCCGGCGCCTGTTTTGGGGGGAAGAGAGTTGCGACCGACCGTCAGCGTGCCGACACGATCGGCCATCGTCGCGGCGTTGAGCCTGTGCGCGACGCCGGCCATGGCGCAGGACCGAGCAAGCGACAGCGAGATCATCGTCACCGCGCAGCGGCGCGAAGAGCGGGCCGACGACGTGCCGATCGCGGCGACGGTGCTGGAAGCGGCGCGGCTGGACGATCAGGACGTGCGCAGCCTCGACCGGCTGGGGGCCAATGTCCCCAACCTCTATCTCACGCGCAATTTCGGCACGACCTCCGGCGCGCTCGTCTTCCTGCGGGGGGTGGGCGAGGGTGATTCGATCTTCACCAACGACCCGCCGGTCGGCATCTATGTCGACGACGTGCTGCTGCCGCGTGCGACGGGATCGCTACTCGACCTGATCGATATCGAACGGATCGAGGTGCTGCGCGGGCCGCAGGGGACGCTCTATGGCCGCAACACCTCGGGCGGCGCGATCAAGGTCGTGACGAAGCGCCCGACGACCGATGGCGTCAACGGCATGACCGACCTGACCATCGGCAGCTATCGTCGGGTCGACGCACGCGGCACGGTCAACCTGCCGCTGTCGGACCAGGCGGCGCTGCGGCTGTCGGGCATTTCACGCAACCAGCGCGGCTGGGGCCGCAACCTGACCGACGGCGCGGTGGTCAACGGACAGGACGTGCAGGGCGGGCGCGCCAGCCTGTTCTGGACGCCGGCCGACCGACTGACGCTGCTGGCGACCGCCGACCTGACGCGCGAGCGCTCCACGCCGCGCTTCCCGCAGCAATTCCTGCCCGACGCAGCGCGTCCCGGCCGCTTCACCAATGTCTTTCGCGAGCGCGACGGGCGTATCGACCGGTTCCGTTCGGCCGATACCATGCCGCTCAACAAGACCGACAGCGGCGGCGCCTCGCTGCGCGCCGACTATGCGTTGGGTTCGGCCACGACGCTGACCTCGATCACCGGCTGGCGCAGCTTGCGCTCGCGGATCGGCTTCGACCAGACCGCAAATCCCCCCGGCAGCGGGACGGCGGTCATCCTGTTGCAGGACCAGCGCCAGCATAGCGTGAGCCAGGAAATCAACCTTGCCGGCAGCGCGCTGGACGGGCGGATCGACTGGCTGGCGGGCGGCTATTATTTCCACGAACATAATGACCAGCTGACCGCGATCAGCTTCGCCACCCCGGCGGGAACCGCGGCGCGCTATCGCACCGACGACTTCTTTGCGGCACCGTCGCGCGGGTCGGGCACCGGCGGCACCTGGTCGCTCTATCGTCCGGCGCTCGACACCGACAGCTGGTCGGCCTTCGCCTCCGCGACGGGGAAGATCGGGAAGGCGCGGCTGACGCTGGGCGCGCGCTGGACCGACGAGCGCAAGCGCTACGACGTGCAGTTCCTGACCGCGCCCGATACCGTGCTGGTCCTGCCTGATGGTCGTCGTGCCGAACGCACGATCCGGCAGTCATGGCGCGACCTGTCGCCGCGCGTGGCGGTGGATTACCGGCTGGGCGAGGTGCTGGCCTATGCGTCGGTCGCCAAGGGCTTCCGTAGCGGCAGCTTCGACGGACGCGCGCGCAACATCGACTTCGTGATGAACCGCCAGTCGGCAATCGCGCCCGAACGGGTCTGGACCTATGAGGTCGGCGCGAAGGGCAATGCGGCCGGTGGGCGCGTTCGCTGGGACGTCGACTATTTCGTCAGCGACTATACCGACATCGCCTTCTCCGCCGCCCGCGCCGGCACCCCGCCCGAAATCTTTCGGCAGAATGTCGGCGATGCCCGGATTCAGGGGCTGGAGGCGGACGCGAGTGCACGGCCTCTGCCCTGGCTGGAGGTCGGCGGCTGGATCGCGACACTGTCCGACCGCTTCACCCGGCTGAAGACCAGCCCCGGCTGCACCGCCTTCGTCGCCGATGAGCGCGACCTCGACCTGCGCTTCACGCCGGCCTTTCGTTATCAGCTGCGGGCGGCGGTGACGCGGGGCGGCTGGCGGCTGGGCGGTGATGTCACCGGGGCGTCGCCCTATAACATTGCGCTTTGCAACGAACCGCAGCACCGGGTGACCAATGCGGAGCAGGCCAATGCCCAGCTGGCCTATGCTACGGGTCCGTGGACGATGATGCTGGCTGCGACCAACCTGACCGACCGGCGCTTCAACACCGGCAGCGTCGGCGCGATCGGCTATCCGGTCGCCCCGCGCGAGGTGACGGTGACGCTGCGCCGGGCGTTCTAGCCGTCCAATTCCTCCCCAGTCAGCAGTTCGGTATCGATCTGCGCCTGCGCGGCGGCGGCATAGCGCGCGCCGGTCAGTGCATTGGGCGGAAGCAGCGCATCGACGGCGGCCAGCGTGTCGGGCGATATCGCCAGCGTAGCGGCGGCGACATTGTCCTCGAGATGGGCGATGGAGCGCGTACCGGGGATCGGCACGATATGCGGCGCGCGGGCGAGCAGCCAGCCGAGCGCCAGCTGCGCCGGAGTGATGCCGGCTTCGGTGGCGATGCGGTCATAGGCATCGATGACGGCGAGGTTGCGCGACAGCTGCGGCTCGACGAAGCGCGGCATGGTGCGGCGGATATCGCCTGCCACATAATCGTCGGCGCGCACACTACCCGCCAACAGTCCGCGAGCGACCGGCGAGAAAGCGACGAAGCCGATGCCGAGTTCGCGGCAGGTGTCGAGCACGGCGACCTCCGGATTGCGGACGGCGGGGGAATATTCGCTCTGCACCGCGGCGATCGGGTGGATCGCATGGGCGCGCCGGATGGTCGCGGCGGACATTTCGCTCAGGCCCAATGCTCCGATCTTGCCGGCTTCCTTCGCGCGAACCAGCGCTCCGACCGATTCCTCGATCGGCACGTTCGGGTCGAGCCGGTGGAGATAATAAAGGTCGATATGATCCGTCCCGAGCCGGCCGAGCGCGGCGTCGAGCGTCGTCGCGATCGCGTCGGGCGATCCGTCGAGAATGCGCTGGCCACCCCGCATATCCAGCACGCATTTGCTGGCCAGCGTAAATTCCGACCGCCGATGCAGCACCTGCGCCACCAGCCGCTCGTTCGCCCCGCCGCCATAGAGCGCGGCGGTGTCGAGCAACGTCACGCCGAGATCGAGTGCGCGGTTCAGGAGCGCCAAGCCCTCCGCCTCGGTCGCCGGCTCGCCATAGGCATGGCTGAGGTTCATGCAGCCGAGACCGATCGCCGAAACGGTGAACGGTCCGATCGTGCGGGTCGGCAAATTCGTCATGGTGGCACTCCCGTTTGGCATTCGCGGTCCGCAAGACGCGCGAACGGGGGGCCTAGTCAAGCCAAGGCGTCAGCGCGCCGCCATGCGATAGCCGCCACCGGTCACATCGGTCGAGGCGACGAGGATCTGCGGATCGACCTTCAGCGTCGGCACCTGACCCGCCTGCCACGCCGCCAGTTCGACCCGATACTGGTCATAGGCGCGGTAGAAGTCGACGAAGGGCTGGTCGAGCGAGGCGATCCCCGGCGCCGCGAAACCGTCGATCCCGCCCACCGGCAGGTCGGCGACCTGCGCCAGCATCGGCAGCGCGGTGGCGCAGAACTGGTCGCGCACCGGCGGCTGGGCGAAGTAGTTATAGACCCGCGTCATCGCGTCGTCGAACCGGTCCTGCCAGTCGCCGCCGCCCCGGCGATATTCGGCCTCCAGCGCCTTGTGCGCGGCGGCGAAACGGGCGGCATGGACCTTCAGCAGACGGTTATACTGCGCGACGCCGGACGGGTCGGCGATATTGCAGTGGAGCGCGGCGACGTTCAGCGCCGACCGCAGATGCCAGACGGCGGCATCGGCCGACAGCGCGTGGTTGGGCGTCGCGTAATTACCGTCGGCGAGCACGGCCGGAATGGTGAGGTTGGCGGCGGCCCCCATCGGCGGCTTCGGCTTGGGCGCGGGTGTCGCGACCGGCACCGGTGGCGGCGTGACCACCGCGACTTCGGGCGTCTTGCGCGCGCAGCCGTGGAGCAGCGCGGCACCACAGGCAGCGAGCAGGAGCAGGCGTGTACGCATCGAACCGATTCCCGTCTTGTCCCCCGACAGCACGGAAATATCGGCCGCAAAGCCTTCGCAATGGTTAACGCGGCGTCAGCGTTTGAGCAGGAACACCGCATGTTCGGCACGGAAATTGGCCGCCGCCGCCGTGGTCCGCCTGCCCTTCGACAGGAACCATGCATCGACCACCGTGATCCCCCGCTTGGCGACATAGGCGCGGAAATCGTCGATCGTCAGGTGGTGGATGTTCGGCGTCTCATACCATTCGAGCGGCAACAGCTTCGTCACCGGCATCCGCCCGCCCCAGAGCAGCGACGCGCGCACCCGCCAATGGGCGAAGTTGGGAAAGGACACGAACGCCTGCGCGCCGATGCGCAGCAGATGGTCGAGCACGACATGCGGCCGCATCGCAGTCTGCAACGTCTGGCTGAGGATCGCATAGTCGAAGCTGGCGTCGGGATAGTCGGCCAGGTCGCGATCGGCATCGCCCTGCATCACCGACAGCCCGCGCGCCATCGCATCGGCGACATTGCCCGGATCGATCTCCAGCCCGCGCGCATCGACGCCGCGTTCGTCGCGCAGCGCCGCCATCAACTGTCCGTCGCCGCACCCGACATCCAGCACGCGCGATCCCCGCGCGACATGCGCGGCGATGATTGCGAGGTCGGGGCGCAGGGAGGGCTGTGATCCGCCTGTCGTCGTCATGCGCCTGCCTCCAGAAACCCGCGCATGATCCGGTCGAGTTCGGGTGAATCGAGCAGGAACGCGTCATGGCCGAACGGCGAGGACAGTTCGACGAAGCTGGCCGGCGCCCCGGCGGCGTTCAGCGCATGGACGATGTTGCGCGACTCGGCGGTCGGATACAGCCAGTCGGTATCGAAACTGACGATGCAGAACCGCGCCTTCGTCGCGCGGAACGCGTTGGCGAGCACCCCGCCATGCTCCTCCGCCAGGTCAAAATAATCGAGCGCGCGGGTGATGTAGAGATAGCTGTTCGCGTCGAACCGGTCGGTGAACGCCAGCCCCTGGTGGCGCAGATAGCTTTCGACCTGGAAATCGGCGTCGAAGCCGAAGGTCTTGGCACCCGCCTGTCCATCGGCGCGCGCCTGCAGCTTGCGGCCGAACTTGGCGGTCAGGCCCGCCTCGGACAGATAGGTGATGTGCGCCGCCATCCGCGCCACCGACAACCCGGCGGCGGGGGGCGATCCGTCGGCATAATAGTCGCCGCCGCGCCAGTTGGGATCGGCCATGATCGCCTGTCGCCCGACTTCGTGGAACGCGATATTCTGCGCCGAATGCCGCGCGGTCGACGCGATCACGACCACCGCCTCGACCCGGTCGGGCAGGGTCGCGGCCCAGGACAGCGCCTGCATGCCCCCCATCGATCCACCGACCACCGCGCGTAGCCGGTCGATCCCGAGATGGTCGAGCAGCATCCCCTGCGCGCGCACCATGTCGCGGATGGTCAGCACGGGGAAGCGCATCGCGTAGGGCGCACCGGTCGCAGGGTCGATGCTGGCGGGACCCGACGATCCCATGCAGCTGCCCAGCACGTTCGAACAGATGACGAAATGCTTGTTGAGGTCGATCGGCTTGCCCGGTCCGACCATGCGCGACCACCAGCCCGGCTTGCCGGTGCGCGGATGGGTGGAGGCGACATGCTGGTCGCCGGTCAGCGCGTGGCAGATCAGGATCGCATTGTCGCGCGCCGGCGACAGCGTGCCATAGGTTTCATAGGCGATGTCGATCGCGGGCAGCGTCGCGCCGCCATCCAGCGCAAGCGGCGTGGAGAGGGTAGCGCGGCGATCGGGACCGAAACGGGAATCCATGGCGGTGCGGTAAGCGGGCGGCGCGGCGGGTTCAAGGGTCGGGGCGCGCCACGCACATCGTCACCCCGGGCTTGACCCGGGGTGACGTAGGAATATGGGGCCACCGGCACCACCCCACTTGCCCCAAAACCTTGCGTTACGCGGCTGCATTTGCCACTGCCCGGACCCATGAACGCGCCTGCTCCCAAGCCATGGATCCTCGACATCGCCCCCTATGTCCCCGGCCGGTCCAAGACCGATGACGGGCGGCAGGTGGCGAAGCTGTCGTCGAACGAAAATCCGCTCGGCACCTCGCCGCATGCCCGCGCCGCCTTTGCGACCGCGGACCGCAGCCTCGAACGCTATCCCGACCCTGCCGCCGCCGATCTGCGGGTGGCGATCGGGCAGGCGCATGGGCTGGATCCGGCGCGGATCATCTATGGCACCGGGTCGGACGAGGTGCTGCATCTTGCCGCCGGGGCCTATGCGGGGCAGGGCGACGAGGTGATCTTCGTCCGCTACGGCTTTGCGGTCTATGAGATCGCCACGCGGCGGGTCGGCGCGACGCCGGTGATCGCCCCGGACAAGGACTATGCGACCGACGTCGATGCGATCCTGTCCTGCGTGACCGAGCGGACGCGCGTCGTGTTCGTCGCCAATCCGAACAATCCGACCGGCACCTATGCCGCGCGCAGCGAGATTGCGCGGCTGCACGCCGGGCTGCCGTCGCACGTGCTGCTGGTACTCGATCAGGCCTATGCCGAATATCTGGAGCCGGCGGAGGACGATCACGGCCTCGAACTCGCCAAGACCCAGCCGAACGTGCTGGTGACCCGGACCTTTTCGAAGATTCACGGCCTTGCCGCCGAGCGGATCGGCTGGGGCTATGGTTCGGCGGAGGCGATCGATGCGATGCACCGCATCCGCGCGCCGTTCAACGTGACCACCGCCGGGCAGCAGGCGGCGATCGCCGCGATCCGCGACAAGGGTTTCGTCGAGGCGAGCCGCGCGCACAACCGCCAGTGGCGCACCTGGTTCGAGGGTGAGATCGCGGCACTGGGCAATGCGGGCCTGCGCGCCGTGCCGTCCAAGGCCAATTTCGTGCTGGTCCTGTTCGACGGGCCGGTGAGCGCGGGCGATGCGTATCAGGCGCTGATGGGCCGGGGCTATATCGTGCGCTGGCTGCCGGGACAGGGCCTTGCCAACGGCCTGCGCATCTCGATCGGCACCGAGGCGGAGGTGCGCGGGATCGCCGCCGCGCTGCGCGAGATCGTGGGCGGCTGATGCTGCCTTTCTCCCGCGTCGCCATCATCGGGCTGGGGCTGATCGGGTCGTCGATCGCGCGGGCGGTCCGTGCCGAGATGCCGACGGTGCGGCTGACCGGGCATGATGCGTCGGCCGAGGCGCGCGAGCAGGTGCGCGCGCTCGGACTCGTCGACGATTGTACCGACCATGCCGGTGCGGCGGTGATCGATGCCGATCTGGTCATCCTGTGCGTGCCGGTGGGCGCAATCGGGGCGGTCGCCGCGGAGATTGCCGATGATCTGCCGGCAGGCGTGATCGTCAGCGATGTCGGGTCGAGCAAGGCCGGGGTCGCCACTGCCTTCGCCGAAGCGCTGCCGGGCGTGACGGTGGTGCCGGCGCATCCGGTGGCGGGGACCGAGCGCAGCGGGCCGGACGCGGGCTTCGCGACCCTGTTCAAGGGGCGCTGGTGCATCCTGACCCCGGCGGCCGATGCCGATCCGATGGCGGTCGAGCGCGTCGGTGAGTTCTGGCGGCGGCTGGGTGCCGAGATCGACACGATGGACGCGCAGCATCACGACCTGGTGCTGGCGGTGACCAGCCATCTGCCGCACCTGATCGCCTATACCATCGTCGGCACCGCATCCGACCTGGAGGCGGTGACGCAGAGCGAGGTCATCAAATATTCGGCGGGCGGCTTCCGCGACTTCACCCGTATCGCCGCGTCGGACCCGACGATGTGGCGCGACGTGTTCCTGGCGAACAAGGATGCGGTGCTGGCGATGCTCCAGCGCTTCTCGGAAGACCTGTCGGCGCTGCAACGCGCGATCCGGTGGGACAAGGGCGACGAGCTGTTCGACCTGTTCACCCGGACCCGGGCGATCCGGCGGTCGATCGTCGAACAGGGGCAGGACGACGCCCGCGAGGATTTCGGGCGGAGCCACGGGTAGGGGCGTTCGTCTCCCCACGTACCAAGAACGTCACCCCAGCGCAGGCTGGGGTCTCCTCGTGGCGGTCGATCCGCCAACCAACAGGGAGACCCCAGCCTGCGCTGGGGTGACGCTCTTGGCTTGAGCCGTTACTTCGCCTCCACCACCGGCAGCCATACCGCGCTCGGGCTGCTGCCGCCGCGTTCGATCGTTACCGTCGCCTTCTTGTACGCATCCTTGGGCGCGGTGAAGATGTTCGGGACATAGGTCTGCGGGTTGCGGTCGTAGAGCGGGAACAGCGACGACTGGACCTGGACCATGATGCGGTGGCCCGGCTGGAACACATGGTTCACGGTCGGCAGCCGGAAGCGATAGCGCTGCGTCTTGTTCGCCGGGATCGCCGAGGGCTTGGCGAAGTCGTTGCGGTAGCGGCCGCGGAAGATGTCGAGGCTGATCGGCAGCTGATATCCGCCCATCGCCGGCTGACCGGGCACGACGTCGGGATAGACGTCGATCACCTTCACCACGAAATCGCCGTCGGTGCCGGTCGTCCTGGCAAAGATATCGGCGATCGGCGCGCCGGCGACCTTGACCGGCTGCGTGAGCACCGGCGTCTGGTAGGTCATGACGTCGGTGCGGCCGTCGACATGGCGCTGGTCGCTGACCAGCCACGCCTTCCACCGGCCGTCATCGAAATTGACCGGACGCGACAGGTGCGGGACGGGCTTGGCAGGGTCGGAGACATAGCTGTCGCCACCGGCCTTGGCCGCGGTGAAGCCGAGGTCGCCGTCCGCGCCGAGATAGATGGGTTTCAGCGGTGCGGCGCAGCCCTTCGCGCAGGACAGCGGCCACTGGGGCAGTTCGTCCCAGTGATTCTCGCCGGTGTTGTAGATCAGCGCCTGGGGCGGGGTGAAGGCGGGGCGGCCGTCGCGCAGATACTGGTCGAAGAACGGGAACAGATACTTCTCGCGCCATTGGAGCGCGGTGTCGCCGTTGAACTTCAGGTCGCCGAGCGTCGAGCCGTCGTAATTCGCGCCGCTGTGGCGCCACGGCCCCATGACGAGGAAGTTATTGCCGCCCTTGCCCTTGGCCTTCAGCGCTTCCCAGGCGGTGATGGCGCCGTACATGTCCTCCTGATCCCACAGCCCCTGTTCCCACATCGTGGGGACGTTGGAGGGGTTGGCGGCGATCAGCTTGTCGAGCGCCTGTCCCTGCCAATAGGCGTCGTAGGACGGGTGGGCGACGAAGCGCTGCCAGAAGGGGAGCTGGGCATAGCCCGACGCCTTGGCCCAGTCGTTCGCGGACCCGACGTTCCGGAACTGGTCGTAATCGTCATAGGTGGTGGAGGGCGGCGAGGCGCCGGGGCCCTTGTAGCCCGTCTGGCTGCCGATCCAGCCGATATTGGCGAGGCGGAACGCGCCGTAATGGAACCAGTCGTCGCCCATCCAGCCGTCGATCATCGGGCTTTCCGGCGCCGCGACCTTGAGCGCGGGATGCGGGTTCAGCAGCGCCATGACGACGGTGAATCCTTCGTACGACGACCCCAGCATGCCGACCCGGCCGTTGCTTTCGGGCAGGTTCGCCTTGTTCACCAGCCAGTCGATCGTGTCATAGGCGTCGGTGACGTGATCGACATTGGTCGGGTTCAGGGGGCCACGCACCGGGCGGGTGACGACATAATCGCCCTCCGACCCGTATTTGCCGCGAATGTCCTGGAACACGCGGATATAGCCGGCGCGGGTGAAGACCTCGTCGCCCTGCGGCAGCGTCGCGACATAGCTGGTGCTGTCGGCGCGCGCGACGCGGCCCGACGCGTTGTAGGGGGTGCGGGTCAGCAGGATCGGGGCGTTCGCCGCGCCCTTCGGGATCATGATGACCGTGTGCAGCTTCACCCCGTCGCGCATCGGGATCATCACTTCGCGCTTCACATAGTCGTATTTGTCGGTCGGCGGCACGAACTTCGCCGGGATGTCGCCGTTCGGCGGCCAGATGTCGGGACCGGGCTTCGCCGTCTGGGCGGCGAGGGTCGAGGCGCCGAGCGCGAGGGTGCAGGCGAGAAGCAGCGGGCGAATTCGCATGGGAACAAGGGACTCCTGACCGTGTCGCCGGGCGGCGATGCGATGATGTTACATCGTTCGGCGGAGTGTCAGGGAAGTCAATATGGGCGACGTGGATATCGGCACGATCGGCCCAAAGTTCACTAAGTTCACACTAGTGACGGCTTCGCGCACGCATGTGCCGACCGGTGGCGAAGCGATCGCTCCGCCACCGGTCAGGTCGTTCAGGCGCCCTGCGGCGTCGGCGATCCGAAGGGGCCGCGCGGGCGGCGGGTCTTCGGGATCGAGGTGCCGGCAGCGGCCAGCGGGGTCGAGGGCGTGCCCTCGTCGCGGCCGATATCCTCGCCCGCGATCAGCCGCTTGATCTCGTCGCCCGACAGGGTTTCATATTCGAGCAGCGCACCGGCCAGCGTGTGCAACTGATCGACATGTTCGGTCAGAAGTTGACGCGCGCGCTCCAAGCCACCTTCGACGATGCGCTTGATCTCGCTGTCGATCAGCTCGGCGGTCTTGTTCGACATGCGCGCCGGGGCCGAGGACGAATAGCCGAGGAAGCTTTCCCCCTGCGGTTCGGCATATTCGACCGGGCCGACCGCGTCGGACATGCCCCAGCGGGTGACCATGTCGCGGGCGAGCGACGTCGCCTGCTGAATGTCGCCCGAGGCGCCCGACGACACCTTGTCATAGCCGAAGATGATTTCCTCGGCGATGCGGCCGCCCATCGCGACCGACAGGTTCGCGTACATCTTGTCGCGGTGATAGCTGTACGAGTCGCGTTCCGGCAGGCGCATGACCATGCCCAGCGCGCGGCCGCGCGGGATGATCGTCGCCTTGTGGATCGGGTCCGATGCCGGTTCGTGGAGCGAGACGATGGCGTGGCCGGCCTCATGATAGGCGGTCATGCGCTTTTCGTCGTCGGTCATAACCATCGAGCGCCGCTCGGCACCCATCATGACCTTGTCCTTCGCCTCTTCGAATTCCGAATTGGCGACCAGCCGCTTGCCCTTGCGCGCCGCCATCAGCGCCGCTTCGTTGACGAGGTTGGCGAGATCGGCACCCGAGAAGCCCGGCGTGCCGCGCGCGATGACGCGTGCATCGACGTCGGGCGCCAGCGGCACCTTCTTCATATGGACCTGCAGGATCTTGATCCGGCCCTCGATATCGGGGCGGGGCACGACGACCTGGCGATCGAAGCGGCCCGGACGCAGCAGCGCGGGGTCGAGCACGTCGGGACGGTTGGTCGCCGCAACGATGATGATGCCCTCGTTCGCCTCGAAGCCGTCCATTTCGACCAGCAGCTGGTTCAGCGTCTGCTCGCGCTCGTCATTGCCATTGCCAAGACCCGCGCCACGATGGCGACCGACCGCGTCGATTTCGTCGATGAAGACGATGCAGGGGGCCGACTTCTTGGCCTGTTCGAACATGTCGCGGACGCGGGATGCGCCGACGCCGACGAACATCTCGACGAAGTCCGAACCCGAGATGGTGAAGAACGGCACGCCCGCTTCGCCGGCGATCGCGCGGGCGAGCAAAGTCTTGCCGGTGCCGGGCGAACCGACCAGCAGCGCACCCTTCGGAATCTTGCCCCCCAGACGGGCGAACTTGGTCGGGTCCTTCAGGAAGTCGACGATCTCGGTTAGCTCGGCACGCGCCTCGTCGATGCCGGCGACATCGTCGAAGGTGACCTTGCCTTCCTTCTGCGTCAGCATCCGCGCGCGCGACTTGCCGAAGCCCATTGCGCCGCCACCGCCGCCGCCCTTCTGCATCTGGCGCAGCACGAAGAAGGCGATGCCGAGGAACAGCAGGAACGGCAGCGACTGGACGAGAATCGCCATCCAGATGTTCGGCCCTTCCTCCGGACGGGCGTTCATGACGACGTTCTTCGCGCGCAGCCGTTCGATCAGGTTGGGATCGTTCAGCGCGTTGGTGCGGAACTTCTCGTCATTGGTCTGGATGCCGGTGATGGTGTTGGTCGCGATATTGACCTCACGCACCGATCCTTCGTCGACCCGGTTCAGGAAGGTCGAATAGGGGATCACCTGCCCCTGGGTCTGGGTCGACGGGCCGTTGAACAGCTGGACGAAGATCGCCAGCGACACCAGGATGCCGACCCAGATCAACAGGCTCTTCATCCAGGGGTTGCCGCCGTTATTGTCGGGGCCGTTCTGCTTGTCGTTGTCGTTCATGCGGACGTACTACCTCTCAGTGCACCCAAGATAGGCGAGGCGAGGTTAATGGCAATGGAACAACGTCGATCAGTCTGATCGGCGCGGTGGAGCGGGGCGAAAGTGCCAGATTCCGCCTTTTGCCGAGGCCAGAACGCCGGATTGCGTCGCTTTTTTGCCCGACTCGAGCGCGGTCAGCAGCGATTCGATGTTGGCGGCGTCGGACCAGGGGCCTTCGGTGATCCCGTCGATCCGGCGAACGTCGCCGATGGCGCGGCGGGCGATTCGGCGGCGCAGCTCGCGGGGCAGGTCGGTCATGTCGAGGCGGTGTTCGCCAGCGTCGGCATCGCGGCGGCGGGTGCGCCACAGCCAGTCGACGGTTTCGGTGAGCGTCGCATCGACCTCGCGGCAATGGGCTGCGCTGGCGGCGAGGGCGAGTGGGTCGAGGTGCCCGGCGGCAAGCAGCGCGCGGACGGCGGTGCGGTCGTGGCGCGGGTCGGTGTTCGAGGGGTCGTCGATGAAGGGGAGGTCGGCGGCGAGGGCACGCAGTTCGGCGCGGCGCCAGGTGAGGAGGGGGCGGAGGATGGGGAGGCGTCGTTCCCCCTCGCGGTTGCGTCCCCGCGGACGCGGGGACCCAGAGCGGCATGTCGCACCGGTTGCGTCCTGTCGCCCTGGCCCCCCGCCTGCGCGGGGGTACGCTTCTTGCCGGGATGATGCCCTCCAGCGATCGGCGTCGAACTCCCACCGCGGGCGGATGCCGGCGAGGCCCGCCGGGCCGGAAGCGCGGGCGGCGCGCATCAGGAAGGTTTCGGCCTGGTCGTCGGCATGGTGCGCGGTGGCGAGCGCGGACGCGCTGGCGGCGAGCGCCCAGCCGCCGAGCAGGGCGTAGCGGGCGTGGCGCGCCTGCGCCTGGATGCTGGCGCCTGCTGGCGGCGTAGCCGGGGCGAGGGTGGCGTGGGGGATGGCGTGGGTGTGGCACCAGTCGGCGACCATCGCGGCTTCCTGCGCCGAGGCGGGGCGGAGGCGGTGGTCGACGGTGGCGGCGATCACGCTGCCGGGGAAGGCGGTCGCGGCGAGGGCGAGGAGCGCCATCGAGTCGGGTCCGCCGGAGACGGCGATGGCCAGCGGGCGGTCGGGGGTCGGCGGCGGGGTCAGCGCCGTCAGGTCGCGGGTGAAGCGGGTGAGGGTTTCGGGGAGGAGGGTCATGGAATGCGGCATGGTTGACGTGAATCGGACTGCGGCATGGGTTCCTTCCCCTAGTCCCCCGTTTGCTTCGAGCGCAGGTTCGAGCCTGTCGAGAACTGAAGTCGAGAAGGGGCTGCCCCGACCACCGGGTTCTCGACGGACGCTTCTCGACAAGCTCGAAGCTGCTCGAACCGAACGGGTGGGTATGGACTCCGTTCGTCCTGAGTAAGGGCTGAGCGTAGTCGAAGACCTGTATCGACAGGCTCAGCAGCTACTCAGGACAAGCGGGGGCGGCAGCGAAGGTAGGCCGCTTACGCCGCGCACTTGTTCGCCGCCCGCCCCTTCGCCACGTCCGCCTTCATCGCACCCGAAATCTTGTCGCCATAGACGTCGGTCAGTTCGCCATAGACGTCGCAGGCTTCCTTGGTCTTCTTCAGCCTGGTCAGCGCATCCGCAAGATAGAACAGACTGTCGGGCGCGCGTTCACCGTCGGGCATGTTCTTGTAGTTATCGTAGAATTCGCGGCTGGCGAGGCTGGGTTTGCCGTCGTCGAGATAGGACCGGCCGATCAGGTTCTGGGCATAGCTGGCGCGGCGGTGTTTCGGGTATTTCGCGACGACCGGGCGCAGGGCGGCAATGGCTTCGGGATAGAGTTTCGCGCTCCACAGGCGGAAGCCGTAGAGATAACCGTCGTCGGCCGCGTCGCCGGTGGCGGGCTTGTCGATCGCGGCGATGCGGGCGGCGCGCGCCGGGTCGGCGGTGGCGGCCGGTGCGGTGACGGCGGGCGGGCGGACGGTGGTGCCGCCGAGCGTGCCGCCGCCATTGCCCGGACCGCGCGTCGCGGGGGCGGCGGTGTCGGTCGAGGTGTCGCCCGAGGCGGCGACCGCGCCCGGAGTGGCGGGGGCGATGGCGGGCGCGCCGGCCGATTCCAGTGCCTTCAGCTTCGCATCGGTCGCGGACTTGTATGCCTCGAACGCCGATTCGAGCTGGCGCAGCTTGTATTGCGCCTGTTCGAGCTGGCCGGTCAGCGACTGCTGCTGCGATTCGAGCGCGTCGACCCGCGAGGTCAGCGTGGCGAGCGGGCCGCTCGACGGGCTACCGGGAATTTCGGTCGGCTGGGTCGGTGCGGTGATCTGCGGTTCGACCTGGTTGGGGGCGCCGCCCGAAAAGACTTTCCGCTGCACGGCGCGCATCTCGCGCTCCAGCTTGTTGACGCGCGGTTCGATCTGGCTGGTGGTCTGGGCGGTCGCCGGCCATGCGGCGAGCAGGGCGAGAAGCGGCAGGGCTTTGAAATGGCGCATGAAAACTCCCCCCGGAGCAGGTTGGACGGGCCGCTGGAAACTAGGCAGGCGAGCTGTCGCCACGCTTAACCGGCGGGTGACGGCGTCGGCGTGGGACTGGCCGCGCCACGGTTGCGCAGCGCTTCGGCACTCAGCGCGACGGTGACCGGGCGTTCGCCGGTGCCGAGCGGTGGCACGTTCGATCCGTTGACGGTGACGGTCAGCAGGTCGGGACGGCCGGTGCGGATCTGCGGGTTCTTGGCGGTCATCGGCACGTCGTAGCGATCGCCCTCCTTCATCTCCTTGTTCACCAGCGTGCCGGTGTCGTCGAAGATGCGGACCCAGGTGGTGCCGGTGGCGGTCAGCGTCACCTGTCCACCGCCCGCCGGGACCGGCGGGGCGACGGGGGCGGTGCCGCCGGTCGCGGGCGTGGCGGTCGGCGGCAACATGCCGAGGTCGCCGGCGACGGTCGCCTGCGGATTGGCCGGTTCGTCGCGGCGGAACAGCGAGGTGCCGAAATACAGGCCGACGCCCAGCAGCAGGACGATGGCGATCACCGCGGCGATCACGACGACGCTGGGCGAGGGGCCACGGCGCATGTCGATCGGTTCGAGGTCCTGGAGCGGTTCGGGGCGCTGGTAATTGGCGGCCAGTTCGGCACGCAGCGCGCGCGCGACCTCCGTCTCGTCCACGCCGACCGCGCGGGCATAGGCACGGCCGAAGCCCATCGCATAGGTGATCGACGGCAGCGCCTGAAACTTGCCGTCCTCGACCGCTTCGAGGTGGCGCAGCGGAATCCGCGTGCGCTGCGCGACGTCCGACAGGGTCAGGCCCTGCGCCTCGCGTGCCGAACGCAGCATCATGCCCGCCGTGCGTGGCGCGCCCGTGGTGCTGTCGCCGTCCATCATCACTACCCTTCCAACCCGCTGATCGTCCGCCCCCGGTCCATGGGCGGTTTCGGCCAGCGCAGGGCGGCTGTCAACGCCGGAGCGGGCGGATGGCGGGGAATTGGGGTGGGGGCAGTGCGTTTGGGGCAGGCCCCTCCACCACCGGCTTCGCCGGCGGTCCCCCTCCCCGCGGAGCGGGGAGGAGCTTTTAGGACAGTTCTACGCCGTTGGTTTTTGCCCAGTCTTCGAGGGCGGGGCGGAGGGTTCTGGCGGGGGTCGCCAGCAGACGGTCGATTTCGGCCATTGCTGCCCCGCGGTCTAGCGAGCGGAGCATTGCCTTGACCGGGCCGACAGCGGCGGGGGTGATCGACAGGCGGTCGATGCCGAGTGCGATCAGCGCCATGGCCTCCAAGGGACGCCCGCCCATCTCGCCGCAGACGGCGACGGGCTTGCCCGCTTCCTGCGCCGCCTTCGTCACCCGGCGCAGGAAGCGCAGGATCGCCGGGCTGAGCCAGTCGTAGCGCAGCGCGAGGCGCGGGTCGGCGCGGTCGGCGGCGAAGAGGAACTGCGTCAGGTCGTTGGTGCCGATCGACAGGAAATCGAGGCTGGGCCACAGGAAATCGAGCACGTCGGCAAGGGCCGGCACCTCGAGCATCGCACCGTAGCGGATGTCGGTCGGCAACGGCTTGCCGCGCCCGCGCAGCCATTCGCGCTGCGCCTCGAACAGGGCGCGTGCTTCGTCGAATTCCCAGGGTTCGCTGACCATCGGGAACATGACGTTGAGGGTGCGGCCCGACGCCGCCTCGATCAGGGCGCGGGCCTGCGCCTTCATCAGCCCTTCGCGGCCGAGGGCGAGGCGCAGCGCGCGCCAGCCCATCGCCGGGTTTTCCTCGTCATGCCCCTCGGCATGGTCGAGATAGGGCAGCGCCTTGTCGCCGCCGATATCGACCGTCCGGAACACGACCGGGCGGTCGCCGGCGACGTCCAACACGTCGCGGTACAGGCGCTGCTGGCGCTCGCGCTGGGGCAGGGTGGCGGACACGAGGAACTGGAATTCGGTGCGGAACAGGCCGATGCCGTCGGCGCCGGTCAGGTCGAGCGCGGCGACGTCGTCGCGCAGCCCCGCATTGACCATCATCGTGACGCGGTGGCCGTCCTTCGTGACCGGCGGCTCGCCCTTCATCGCGGCGAAGGCGGCGCGGCGCTTCTGGGTCAGCGCCAGCTTGGCCTCGAACGCCTCCTCCATCGCCGGGGTCGGACGGATGACCAGCAGGTCCTCGACCGAATTGAGCAGCAGCCGGTCGCCCTCCGCGATCAGGCGGCGGATGTCGCGGACGCGGCCCAGGACCGGCACGCCCATCGCACGGGCGACGATGACGACATGCGCGGTCAGCGACCCTTCCTCCAGCACGACCCCTTTCAGACGGCGGCGGTCATATTCGAGCAGTTCGGCAGGACCGAGATTGCGGGCGATCAGGATCGTGTCCTGCCGCAGGCCCATTTGCGCGGCGGTGCCGAGCTGGCCCGACACGATGCGCAGCAGGCGGTTGGACAGGTCCTCCAGATCGTGCATCCGGTCGGCGAGCAACGGATCCTTGATCTCGCGCATCCGCATCCGGGTGCGCTGCTGCACGCGCTCGATCGCCGCCTCGGCGGTCAGGCCGCTGTCGATCGCCTCGTTGATCCGGCGCGCCCAACCCTCGTCATAGGCGAACATCTTGTAGGTCGCGAGCACCTCGTCATGTTCGCCGCCGACGCCGAATTCGGCCTGGTTCGACATGCGTTCGATCTGGTCGCGCATCTTGTCGAACGCGGCATAGACGCGGTGGCGCTCCGCCTCGACATCCTCGGCCACGGTATGTTCGATGACGATGCGCGGCTGGTGGAAGACCGCGACGCCCGCCGCCATCCCCTCGACCAGCTTGAAGCCGGGCACGCGCACCGCGCCGGTCGCCTGCGGCCGGGTGGAGGGCGCGCCGGTCGCGTCGATCAGGTCGGCATTGGCGATCAGTTCGGACAGCACCATCGCGACGGTCTGCAACGCCTCGATCTCGACATCGGCATAGCGGCGCGGATCGGCATGCTGCACCGCCAGCACCCCGACCGCGCGCTCGCGGCGGATGATCGGCACGCCGGCGAAGCTGTGATAGATTTCCTCGCCCGTCTCCGGCCGATAGGCGAAGTCGGGATGGGTCGCGGCCTCGGCCAGGTTCAGCGTTTCGACATTGGCGACGATGGTGCCGACGAGGCCTTCGCCGGGCGCCAGCTTGGTGACGTGCACCGCCTCCTGCGACAGGCCGACCGTGGCGAAGAGTTCGAGCAGCCCTTCGCGCAGCAGGTAGATCGAGCAGACCTCGCTATCCAGCGCCTCGGCGATGATGCGGACGACCGAGTTGAGCTTCGCCTGCGCCGGACTTCGCGACGCCATCACGTCGTGAAGGTTCGTCAGGATTTCGCGGGCGGAGGCGGTGGCCGAGACGGGCATGGACGAGGGCTAACACGCGAAGGGCGGGGCGTCATCACGGTTTAGGGTGACGTTGGGGAAATTGGGGGTTGGGGGGAAGGGATTCGTATCCCCGCGCAGGCGGGGATCCAGGGTCACGATAGCCGGCCGTTGTTATGCTGGGCCCTGGACCCCCGCCTGCGCGGGGGTACGGTGTGAGCTGGGTAGGGTCGGCCCTAGAGGTTCCGCACCAGCCGTTCGGCCACCGCGATCCAGGCGCAACGCAGGGCCACCGGGCTGGCGCCGAGCGTCGCGGGGAGGATCGATACCATGTCGCCATCGAACGCGAGCAGCCGGCCGAAGGCGAAGCGGCCGGCAGGCGCGGGGGCCAGCACGTCGCGGTGGAGCGCGGCGATGTAATCGGCGGGGGCGAGGCGGCGGCACCAGATCATGTCGCCCGCGCGATAGTCGCCGGTGGTCGCCTGCACGATGATCGCGATCAGGTCGCCTTCGCTGCGCGGCGGGGTGACGCTCATCGCGCGGCGGGGAGCGCTGGCCCCGGCGCCGTCGAGGATCGCGGCGACGGGCAGGTCGGGGCGTTCGGGCAAGCGGACGAGATCGGCGGCATCGACCGCAAGCGCGGCCGCGATGCGGTTGAGCCAGCCGACCGAGACGGTGCGGGTGCCGGTTTCGAGGCGGCCGATGGTCTGCGCCGTCGTGGGCGGTACGCAGCGGATCGCGACCTCCTCCAGCGTCAGTCCCTGTGCGCGGCGGACTTCGCGGATGGCGGTGATCATGTCGGTATCCTTTGTCCGCAAACCAATCTGGTACAAACGCTTTCCTACAAAGGTGCCGCCATGGCAACCCCGTCACTCAATTGGCAGGTGGAGGCGGGTTTGCGCGAACTGGTGGAGCGGCGGCTGGCGGACGGACGGGTGCGCGACGAGCCGGGCGGGCGGCGGGTGCAGGTGAACCTGCGCGAATCGCCGCTCGACTGGCTGCGGTCGCGGTCGCTGGTCGATGCGCGGCAATATGAGGCGGGCGAGCGGCTGCGCGGCGATTATGAGCGCGCGGCGCTGGGGCCGCGGGTGACGATGCGCTGGGACGGTGCGCCGCGGGGGGCGAAGGGGGTTCCGGGCGATCCGTCGGGCGGACAGGTCGCGGCCAAGGCCCGGTTCGACGCGGCGGTGGCGGCGGTCGGGCCGGGGCTGTCGGACATCTTGTGGCGGACGGTATGCGCGAACGAAGGGCTGCCGGCGGCGGAGAAGGCGCTGGGATGGCCGGCGCGGGCCGGGCGGCTGGTGCTTACGCTGGCGCTCGATCGGCTGGCGGCGCATTACCGGCTGAATGTATGAAGCCGGCACCGGCCCGCTCCCCCTCCCCGCCACCCATTCAGGATACTGGCGTGGGTGGCGGGGAGGGGGAGCGGGCCGGTGCCGTCACTATCACGAACCGCCGGTACGCCCAGCCGATCCCGATCAGCGCGCCGCCCAGTGCCATGAACGAGAGGATGCGCAGCACCCCTTCGAGCGCAGAGGCGTCGATCAGGAAGACTTTGAGCGTGGTGAGCGTCAGCAGCGTCAGGCCGAAGCGGCGCAGGTCGGCGCTGTGCCGCGCGATGCCGCGCCACAGCCACAGGATCGCCAGCACCAGCATCGCCGCCGAATAGCCGCCATTCTCGCTCAGGCCGACCGGGCCGGTGAGGAGGCTTCCTTGCGCGATCTGCCGGATGGTGGCCAGCGTCGCGGCGAGGGTGAGCAACGCGGCGATCAGGCTGCGGCGCGGCAGGCCGGTCAGGCGCCAGACGATCGCGGAGGCGAGGGCGAGGTGGAGCGTGACGGCGTTGAGGATCGGGAGCGCGCCGACTTCCTGCGGAACCCATGCCGGGTTGAGGCCGAGCAGGTCGAACCACAGGATGCGCGCAAGGGCCAGCGCCACCAGCGCCATGGCCAGCGGGCGGTGGCGGAACCAGAGCAACCCGCCGGCGATCAGTGTCAGGTCGGTCAGGACGGCGCGTTCGATGAAGCCCCGGCTGCGGAATGCATCGGGGGTGGCGACGGCGAGCGGCTGTTTGAGCAGGACGTAGAGGCCGGCGATGGCGATCGCAGCGGTTGCCGGCAGGATGATGCGGCGGGCGGGGCCGAAAAGATCGCGTTGCCACCGACCTGCGCCGAGCAGGGCGAGCGCCGGGATCACCAGCAGGCGCGCCGCGTCGCCGGCCGGGGGGAGGTGGAGATAGGGCAGTTCCTCCCAGATCATCGAGACGGCCAGCGCCTGCGCGACGTCCGACAGCGGCGGCAGGGCGAGGGCGAGCAGGACGATCACCAGGAAGAGGGCGAGGCTTTGCGGGATGGCAGGGTCGAACCGGGCGGCGGCGAGCAGGATGCCGAGCGCGGCCAGCGGGGCGAGCATGGCGAAGGCGGGCGGCAGGATCGCGGCGACGGCGAGGCCCAGCCCAAGCGCGGCAACGGCGACGCCGCCGACCAGCCCCAGATCCCCCCGTCCGGCGCGGTCGCGGTGGCGGTGGGCGGGGAAGGCTGCGGCGAGCGCTAGGGCTAGGTCGGCGAGCGCCCAGCCGATGGGGGGCAGGAGCGACGGCGCGACGATCTGCGCCACCAGCAACGGCGCGGCGGTGCCGGCCAGCGCGACGACGGCCCAGCCGGGCGCGCGGCGCGAGGCGGCGCCTCCGCCCGCGCCGAACAAGAGCAGCGCGACAGGCAGCGCCAGCGGCGTCGCATTGCTGCCCTGCACCAGCCCGAGCGCGACGAGCAGGGTGACGAGGAGGGCTGCGCCGATCGCGGCGGGCAGCAGCGTGGTGTCGCGCCATGCGAGGAACAGCGCGGCGGCGGAGAGGGTGAGGTAGAAGCTCCACGCCAGAGCGGAAAAGTCGAGCATCGGGGCCAGCGCCAGCATCTGCACCAGCGCGACGATGACCGGCGCGGCGCGCAACCACGGGCGGGCGATGGCGGCACGCGGGGCGGCGAGGCTGCCGCCGATGGCCAGCGCGATCAGGAACACGCCGATGCCGCCGAGGCTGGCCGGGGGGACCAGCGCGATCAGCAGGCCGACCCAGCCGAACGCCGCGACCAGCGCCGACAGCGCCAGCCACGCCCAGCCGCGCACGATCGCCAGCGCCAGCAGGGCGGCGACGAACAGGCCGAGATAGACGAGCAGCGCGCCGATCCCGGCGGCGTCATAGCCCGCGACCAGCGGCGCGGCGAACCCGCCGACCAGCGCCATGACGGCGGTCGGCGGCCCGTGGCGCAGCGCGAGGAACAGGCCGAGCGCGGTGACGCCCAGCATGATCGCAAAGCCGGTCGCCGGGCCGATCAGGTGATAGAGCGCGGCGGCCAGATAGAGCGTGGCATAGGCCGAGGCGATGCCGGCGCCGGCCAGCACCTGCGCGATCCGGGGATCGTCGCGGGTGGCGGAAATGCGGCGCGCACCCTCGCTGCCGGCCAGCAGTACGCAGGCGAACAGCGCGGCGAGCACGGTGCGGATCGCCGGGGGCAGCCACCCCGCCTCGATCGACAGGCGGACGAGGAAGATGCCGCCGACGACCAGTGCCAGCCCGCCGATCCACACCGGCAACCGGCTGCCGACCAGCGTTTCGAAGTCGATCCTCGGGCGGGATGGGCGGGCGATGGTCGGGCGGGGGCGGGGCGCGGTTGGCGATGCCGGCGGCCGGGCGGGAACGGGTGCCGCCTCCTCCGGCCGGACGATGGGGGGCGTGGGAGCGACCAGCCGCGCCTCCAGCGCCGCGACGCGCCGGTGCAACCGGGCCAGCGCGATCGACAGGGCGATCACGGCGAGGAGGAGGACTATCGTCACCGCCGTCGATTGTGGCACAGGCCGGGGGCCGGTGTCGCCCCCTTCGGGACCAATGGAGATGCACCCATGAAGATATACGGATCGACCATCTCGCCCTTCGTGCGCAAGGCGGTCGTCTTTGCCGAGGAAAAGGGGCTGGCGGTCGAGCTGGTCCCGACCGCGCCGGGGGACACCTCCCCGGCGTTCCGCGCGATCAGCCCGTTCGGTCAGATTCCGGCGCTGGTCGATGGCGACTACACGCTGGCCGATTCGACCGCGATCGTCACCTATCTGGAGGCGAAGCATGCCGAACCGGCGCTGATCCCCGCCGATCCGCAGGCCAGGGGGCGGGTGATCTGGTTCGATGAACTGGCGGATACGATTGTGTTTGGGGTCGGGCGGGCGATGCTGTTCAACCGGGTGGTCGGACCGTTGTTTCGCGGCGGCGCGGGCGATGCGGCGGTGGCGGATGCGGCGGAGCGCGACCAGTGGCCGGCGATCCTCGCCTATGTGAACGGCGCGATCGGGGGCCGGGCGTTCCTGGTCGGCGATACGCTGACGCTGGCCGATATCGCGATCGCCAGCGCGTTCGGCAGCGCGCTGCATGCGTGCGCGCCGGTCGATGCGGCGGCCTATCCGGATCTGGCGCGCTATCTGGACGCGATGCTGGCACGGCCCGCCTTTGCCACGCGGCTGGCGGGGGAGCGGGCGTTTATTCAACGCGCGCGTGAAAAGGTTTCGGCATGAAGTTCGCGTTTGTGAAGTGCCATGGGTCGGGGAATGATTTTCCGTTGATCGATGCGCGGGAGATGGCGCTGTCCGATGGCGAGTGGGCGCGGGTGGCGCGGGCGCTGGCGGACCGGGCGGGGGATGTCGGGGGTGACGGGCTGTTGCTGCTAACCGGTTCGGACCAGGGCAGTATCTTTGGGATGCGGATGTTCAATCCCGATGGGTCGGAGGCGGAGACGTGCCTGAACGGGCTGCGCTGTACCGCGCGGCTGGGGTTCGAGGTGACGGGGGCCGGCGAAGGCCAGGTGCGGTTGAAGACCAGCGTCGCACAGGCGCGCGCGGTGGCGCCGATCGCGAGCGGGGTGACCACGATCGAGACGAGGGTCGGGCCGGTATCGCTCAACCCCGGCGATGTCGGACTGACGGTCGGCGACGCGCCGTTCGTCGATGCGGTGATCCCCGGCCTGCCGAGCGCGCGGCGCTTTACCGCGGTGGCGATGCCCAATCCGCATCTGGTGGCGTTCGTCGAGGCGGTGGACGAGGCGGAGCTGGTCGCACTGGGCGACTGGTGCGAGGCGGCGCCGGCGCTGATTCCGACGCGGGCCAATGTCAGCTTCGTCGAGGTGCGCGAGACCGAGCATGCGCCCGCGCTGTTCGTGCGCACCTATGAGCGCGGGGTGGGGCTGACCAACAGCTGCGGCAGCGCGATGGCGGCGTCGACCCATGCGGCGGCGCGGACGGGCCGGATCGGCTGGGGCGTGGAGACGCGGGTCTTCAATCGCGGCGGCATGGTGCGGGCCAAGGCCGATGCGGACGGCGTGGTGACGATCGCGGGCAATGCGACGTTCGAGTGGGACGGGGAGATCGAGGTCGATCCGGCGACCGGCGGCGTGGGGGCGCTGCGGATCGTGGCGCGGCGGGAGGAGGAGGTTGCGGCCTGGGAAGGGATGCTGGCGGGGTTGTGATCCGGCACCTTCGCGGTTGTTTCGTGCAGAAGAAGAAGCGGGACCCCGGATCAGGTCCGGGGTGACGGGTGGGGTAAGTGCCGCGCACCAGCCGCGCCACCTGCCCCCCCCCCGTTGGCTTCGAGCGGAGGTTCGAGCTTGTCGAGAACCGTAGTCGAGAAGGGGGTGGCCTGAACTCCGGGTTCTCGACGGGCGCTTCTCGACAGGCTCGAAGCTGCTCGAACCGAACGGTGTGGGTGGGGATAAAACGGGGTGGGTGGGGATAGGGGGCTGCCCGTGCTTCGATACGGGCCTTCGACTTCGCTTAGTCCCTACTCAGCATGAACGGTTTCGCGTGAAGGGAAGATCAGGCCGTTTCCCTCGGGCCCTACTCCGCATCAACGGTTTCGCGCGAAAGGGGAAGGTCAGGCCTTCCGCCCCGCCATCGCCGCTTCGACCGAGGCCAGCCCTTCGGCGCTTGCGATGGCGAGGTCGAGCGGGCGGCCGCCCAGGGTTTCGTCATGGGCGTTGAGGAACGCCATCGCCGCGTCGCGTTCGCCGAAGTGGCGGAAGGCGCTGGTGGCGACCTGGCCCTGGCGGGTGGCCTGATCCGGGGTCAGGCGGACGGTCGTGTATTTGCGGCGGAACTTCATCGCGCCGGGGCGCGGCGTCGTCGGTTCGGCCGGGGGGGCGGCCGGAGTTTCGGCGACCGGCGTGGGATCGAGCACGGCGGTCATGCCGCCACCATCCGGCCCGAGGCGCCGAGCAGGTCGCGCAACGCCGCGATCCGGCGTTCATAGCCGCGGGCCATGCCGCCATGGGCATGCGCCGCCTCAACCGAATGGGCATGGGCGGCACGCATCAGGGACACCTGATGACGGTGGAGAAGATCGTTGAGGTCCATATTCGACGCTCCCGACGGCGTAAGCGGAAGCGCGTGCGTCTCCCGGTCGCTGGCGCCTACGGACCATCTGCCAACGATATGTCTTATGTGGGGGTGCGGACGACGATCCGCCATGCCCCGGCGAAAACGAACCAAATGGGAACATTCCTGTTGACATCGTCACGCTGATATGGCACAAAACAGGAACATCGGGAATTGTAGGGATCGGGGCCGGGCGGAAACGTCGTCGGCCCCGAACCGCGTCTGGGGGGTGGGGACATGGCGAGGGAACAGGTTCTGACGACGGGGACCAATCGTCCGGTACAACAGCAGCGCACGGACAAGGGATGGACGCCGAGCCGGCGGGAGCGGTTCCTCGATCATGTCGCGGCGACCTGCAATGTGCGCGCCGCGACGGAGGCCGTCGGCCTGTCTCAATCGAGCGTCTATGCGTTGCGGCGGCGCGATCCGGCATTTGCCGCGCAGTGGCGCATGGCATTGCTGGCCGGATATGACCGGCTGGAAGAGATGCTGGTGTCGAAAGCGATCGCCGCGCTGGAGGGGGTGGCGGTGGGCGATCCCGACACGGTGGTCTGCGGCGCGATCAGCATCGAACAGGCGATCAAGCTGCTCGACCGGCATCGTTCGATCGTGAAGGGCGGCAGCGGGCATCGCGAACAGCGTTCCCGTGCGACCCAGGCCGAGACGGACGCGATGCTGATCGCGCGGATCAAGGCGATGCGCGGCAAGCAGGAGCGCCGGGTATGAGCGGCATCGACCCGCTGGTCGCGGCCATGACCGAATTGAGCGACGCACAGCTCGAACGCTTTCTGATGAAGGTCACGCCGCATCGGCGCAGCGAACTGGCGACGCGCTTCAGGCTGTGGGCGCATGACGGACAGACGATCGCGGACAATGACTGGACGGTGTGGCTGATCCAGGCGGGGCGGGGGTTCGGCAAGACCCGCGCCGGGGCCGAATGGGTGTGCGCGCGGGCGGCGGAGCAGGGCGATTTGCGCATCGCACTGGTCGGGGCGACCCGGCGCGATGTCGAGAGCGTCATGGTGCGCGGGCCGGCGGGGGTGCTGGCGATCGGGCGGCATTACGGGTCGGTCACCTATCGTCCCTCGCGCGGCGTCGTGGAGTTCGGATCGGGGGCGGAGGCGCATGTCTTTGCCGCCGAAAGCCCCGACGGGCTGCGCGGGCCGGAGCATCATATCGCGTGGTGCGACGAGCTGGCGAAATGGCGCAACGCCGATGCGACCTGGGACAATCTGATGATGGGGATGCGGGCCGGGGAGCGGCCGCAGACGCTGGTCACGACCACGCCGCGCGTGATCCCGCTGCTCAGGCGGATACGGGGGATGCCGGGGGTGCGGATCACCGGCGGGCGGTCGCGCGACAACCGGCATCTGGCGGAGAGTTACTTCGCGCAGATCGAGGGGGCCTATGCCGGCACGCGGCTGGGGCGGCAGGAGCTGGAGGGCGAGCTGATCGAGGATGTCGCGGACGCGCTGTGGTCGCGCGCGATGATCGAGGAGCGGCGGGTGGACGCGGTGCCGACTTTGGTGCGGGTGGTGATCGGCGTCGATCCGCCGGCCGGGATCGGCGGCGATGCGTGCGGGATCGTCGCGGTCGGCAAGGGTGCGGACGGATACGCCTATGTACTGGAGGATGCGAGCGTGTCGGGCCTGTCGCCCGAGGGCTGGGCATCGGCGGTCGCGGCGTGCGCGGCGCGGCATGGCGCAGACCGGGTGGTGGCGGAATCGAACCAGGGCGGGGCGATGGTCGCCAGCGTGCTGCGCGCGGCGGATGCCGGATTGCCGGTGCGGCTGGTCCATGCGTCGCGGGGCAAGGCCGCGCGGGCCGAGCCGGTGGTGGCGCTATATGAAGGCAGGCGGGCGTTTCATGTGGGGGCGTTTCCGGCGTTGGAGGACGAGCTGTGCGGGCTGGTGGCCGGCGGCGGGTATGAGGGGCCGGGGCGGTCGCCGGATCGGGCGGATGCGCTGGTGTGGGCGATGTTCGAGCTGATGCTGGGGGGGAAGGGGGAGGCTGTGGTTCGGGTTTTGTGAGTTTTGGGGTGGCGTTGGGGTCGTGGGGACGGGGTTCTCGACGGGCGCTTCTCGACAGGCTCGAAGCTGCTCGAACTGAACGGGGTGGGTGGGGGAGGGTGGGTACTTGCACTTTGGCGTTCCCGTCTGCCCCCTTTCCTTCTGAATTCTTCCCCCGTTTGCTTCGAGCGCAGGTTCGAGCCTGTCGAGAACCGTAGTCGAGAAGGGGGCGCCGCAAGCGCGCCGGCTCGACCGAAGGAGAAGAAGCGGGACCCCGGATCAAGTCCGGGGTGACGGGTGGGCGTGGTTCGCTTCGTTTCTCGCCGTATCCCCGCGAAGGCGGGGATCCAGGGTTATGGGCGGTGGCGTTTGCGGCTCTGGACCCCCGCCTTCGCGGGGGTACGGCCATCGACTCGCGGTTTGTGGCGAGCCCTGCGTCGGGGCCCCCGCCTTCGCGGGGGTACGTCCATTGCTCGCGGCAACGTCGCCGCGTCATCGAAACCGACCGGGCGCGGCCCGGCAACAGGAGAACGAACATGAAATGGTTCGGACGCAGGTCCGGGCGCGATGGCGTGCGTCCGGTGTTGGCGCGCGGTGGCGCGACCTTGTGGCGCGACGGCAGCGGGCCGGCGGCGGGGGATTGGGCGCAGGGCTATGAGGCGCAGCTGCGCGAGGCGTATCTGGGCAATCCGATCGCACAGCGCGCGGTGCGGATCGTCGCCGAAGGGCTGGCGTCGCTGCCGGTGAAGGGCGACGCGCGGGCCGTGGCTTTGGTCGCGGCGCGGTCGGCGGGGCAGGATTTGCTGGAGAGCGTGGCGGCGCAGCTGCTGCTGCATGGCAATGCCTATGTCCAGATCATCGACGATGGCGCGGGCGGGATCGGCGAGCTCTATGCGCTGCGCCCCGAGCGGGTGACGGTCGAGGCGGATGCGACCGGGTGGCCGGTCGCCTATCGCTACCGGGTGGGCGAGCGGGTGCTGCGGATCTTGGGCGAGGGTGAGGGCGGTCGGCCGGGGCTGGTCCATCTGCGCGGCTTTCATCCGCTGGACGATCATTATGGGCTTGGGTGCCTGGGCGTGGCGGCGGGGGCGGTGGCGATCCACAACCAGGCGGCGCGGTGGAACAAGGCGCTGCTCGACAATGCCGCGCGGCCTTCGGGCGCGTTGGTCCATGATCCGGGCGATGGCGGGGTGCTGTCGGGCGAGCAGTTCGAACGGCTGCGCGCGCAGATGGACGATGCCTTTGCCGGCGCGGCCAATGCCGGGCGGCCGATGCTGCTCGACGGCGGCCTCAAATGGCAGGCGATGAGCCTGACCCCGGCGGACATGGATTTCGTAGGGTTGAAGGCGCAGGCGGCGCGCGAGATCGCGCTGGCGTTCGGGGTGCCGCCGATGCTGCTGGGGCTGCCGGGGGACAATACCTTTGCGAACTATCGCGAGGCGAACCGGGCGCTGTGGCGGCAGACGATCGTGCCGCTGGGCAACCGGGTGCTGGGCGCGATCGGGCAGGGGATCGATGGCTGGCTGGGGACGGGGGCGCTGGAAATCGAGGTCGAGGCGATTCCGGCGCTCTCCGACGAGCGCGACCAGTTGTGGACGCGGGTCGCGGGGGCGGATTTCCTCAGCGATGACGAGAAGCGGGCGTTGGTGGGGATGTGATTCTCGCCACCGGCGTCATCCCGGCGAAGGCTGGGATCTCCTGGTGGGGTTCGGTCTGCTTGCCGCGAGAGACCCCAGCCTGCGCTGGGGTGACGTGCGCGGCGAGGGGGATCAGCGCGGCGGCTCGGGCAGCGTGCAAACCAACGTCGTGCGGTCGAACCGGCCGCCGGCGTCGAGGCAGCGTTTCCCTTTGAGGAACGGCAGCGCGAACAGGAAGGCGAGGAGCGCCGCGGCGAAGGCGGCGGCGATGATGCGGAGGCGCGGTCTCACGGGCGTGGGCTAGCGCGGGCATGAGCGGGAGACAAGACATGGGCGATACGGGGCTGCTGGCGCAGTTGATGGGGCAGGCGGCGGACGATGGCGCCGACCTGCAGACGCTGCGCGCGATTGCGGAGGAGGCGGGCGAGCTGGGCGCGACGCGGGCGATGGCCAGGATCGGGCTGTCGGATGCGGCGGCGGCGGGCGACGTGCAGGAGCTGCGCGAGCTGTTGAAGGCGTGGCGCGATGCCAAGCGCTCGGCGCTGCGGGCGGCGGTGGCGTGGGTGATGCGGATGGCGTTCGCGCTGCTGCTGGTCGGGATCGCGGTCAAGACCGGGTGGCCTGAGTGGGCGCGGTGAGGTTCGCCGGGTACGCCGCGATCTTCGGGCGGGCGGATCGGGGCGGGGATGTGGTGTTGCCGGGGGCGCTGGTGGCGGCGGGGGCGGTGCCTTTGCTGTGGCAGCACCGGGGCGATCCGATCGGGACCGTCGAGTGGCTGGGCGAGGATGCGCGCGGGCTGCGGGTGATCGCTCGTATCGATGGCGGAGAGGCGGCGCGGCTGGTGCGGGCCGGGGCGGTCGACGGGCTGTCGTTCGGCTATCGGGCACGGTCGGTGCGGCAGGGGGCGTGGCGGACGATCGCCGCCGCCGAGCTGATCGAGGTGAGCGTGGTCGCGCAGCCGATGCAGGTGCTGGCGCGCATCCATGCGGTCGAGGACGGGTGACGGGTCGCGCGCTTCACAAACTTTTCCACAACGGGGGTGTCGCGGGTCGCGGCGCCCCTTTTTTCATGGGGACGACGAGTATGACGATCGAGACGCTGGCGGGGAGCTTTTCGGGTGTGGCGGCGGGCGGCAGCCGGCCGATGCTGAGTGCCGAGGTGCAGGGCGGCGGCTTCGGCGCGTTCGTGAGGAGCGGGATGACCGTCGAGACGAAGGCGGTGGCGGGGACGTCGGATGCGGCGGGCGGCTATGCGGTGCCGCGCGAGATCGATGCGATGATCGGCGCGACACTGAAGAGCGCCAGCCCGATCCGCGCCATCGCGCAGGTGGTGACCGTCGGGTCGGCGGGGTATCGCAAGCTGGTGACGAGCGGGGCGACGCCCTCGGGCTGGGCGAGCGAGGGCGGGGCGCGGCCGGAGACGGCGACGCCGACCTTCAACGAGATCGCCCCGCCGATGGGCGAGCTGTACGCCAATCCGGCGGCGAGCCAGGCGATGCTGGACGATGCCGCGTTCGACGTCGAGGTGTGGCTGGCGGGCGAGATCGCCGGCGAGTTCGCCCGGGCCGAGGGGCAGGCGTTCGTCAACGGCAGCGGGGCCGGGCGACCGCGCGGGTTCCTGACCTATCCGACCGCCACGACCGGCGATGCGGTGCGTGCCTTCGGGACGCTGCAGCATCTGCCCAGCGGTGCCGCGGCGGATTTCGGGAGCGATCCGGAGAACCGGCTGATCGACCTGGTCCATGCCTTGCGCGGCGCGTACCGGCAGGGCGCGTGCTGGGTGATGAACGCGCAGACCGCGGCGCGCATCCGCAAGTTCAAGACGGCGGACGGCGCGCTGCTGTGGACGCCGGGTCTTGCCGAGGGGCAGGCGAACACGCTGCTGGGCTATCCGGTGGTCGAGGCGGAGGACATGCCCGACATTGCGGCGGGCAACTTGCCGATCGCGTTCGGCAATTTCAAGGCGGGCTACCTGATCGCCGAGCGGGCCGAGACGCAGATCCTGCGCGATCCCTATTCGAACAAGCCGTTCGTCCATTTCTACGCCACCAAGCGCGTCGGCGGGGCGGTGATGAATTCAGAGGCGATCAAGCTGCTGAAGATCGCGGCGTAATCTGGCGGGGCGGGGGAAACCCCGCCCGTTTTGTTGGCAATCCAGCGCAGCTGGATTGCGGCGGCACCGGCCAGTGCCGGGTGAACAATGCCCCGCATTGTTCAGATCATGCCGGGGCATGATCGACCCGACACTCCCCCACCCGGCCACCCATCAAGAATACGCTGTGGCTGGCCGGGTGGGGGAGTGGGCCGGTGCCGCATCCGCCGTGAGGCGGCAAACCCAAGGAGAAACACATGAGCGCAGCGCCCTTTCCGGCGGCGGTGGTGGCGGGGGTGCGCGTGGCGGCGCGCGACCATCTGCGGATCACCGGGACCGCGGAGGATATGGTAATCGACCGGCTGGCGGAAAGCGCGCTGGCGCTGGCCGAAGCCTATACCGGCAGCGCCATCATCGCCCGGCCGCACGAGGCGATGATGGCGGCGTCGAACGAGTGGCGACCGCTGCCGGTCGCGCCGGTGACCTCTATCACTGCCGCCATGCCGGTGACGGCGATCGATATCGATGCGGCGGGCATCGGATGGGTGCGGATGGCGGCGGCGGGGCCGGTGCGCTTCGTCGCGGGGCTGGCGGCGGAATGGAGCGCGGTGCCGCCGCCGGTCGCGCAGGGGATCGTGCTGCTGGTCGCGCATCTGTTCGATGCGCGCACGGCGGCGGCGGCACCTCCGGCGGCGGTGGGGGCGCTGTGGCGGCCGTGGCGGCGGATGCAGCTGGCGGGAGTGCGGCGATGATCGGGGCGCTGGAGCGGGCGGAAGCGCTGGGCGAGCGGCGGGCGGTGGTGGTGCGTGAGCGGGTGGCTGCGGCGGCGGAGGAGGTGCCGGGGGTCGCGGCGGAGGTCGTCGGCGATGGCGTGGTGCTGTCGGGGCGGAGCCTTGTGCGGCGGACGGTCAGCGATCCCCGGCTGCAGGCTGTGGCGGGGTGGGGGCGATGATCGCGGGGACGTTGTTGCAGGCGATGCTGGTCGCGCGGCTGCGGGCGGTGCTGACCATGGCGAGCGTGTTCGATGCGCCGCCGGTGCGTAGCAGCCGGCCCTATGTCGTCGTCGATACGCCGGTGCTGACCGACTGGGGCACCAAGGATGCCGCCGGGCGCGAGGGGCGGGTGGTCGTGCAGCTGTTCGACGGCGGCGAGGTGCCGGTGCGGTTGCGCGACCTGGCGGCGGCGGCGGAGGTGGCGGTGTTGTCTGCACCCGCCGGGTTGGCGGGGTGGCGGGTGGTGAGCCTGTCGTTCGTGCGCAGCCGGGTGCTGCGCGAGGGCGACGGCTGGGTCGGGGCGCTGGAGTTTCGGGTGCGGATGCTGGCGGGGTGAAGGGGGGCGCCCTCACCCTTCCGCGGCTGCGCCGCTCCCTCCCTCTCCCGGTGGGAGAGGGAATGTTGGAGGGGTCAGGGGGCGGCCCAATGGTCATTCCCGCGCAGGCGGGAATCCATTGCCGCCGACGCCGAAGAAAGATGCGCAACCGCTGAGCAAATGGATTCCCGCCTTCGCGGGAATGACGAAGGGGGCGGGTGGGGCGCGCTTTGCCTGGACACGACGTACCCCGGCGTAGGCGGGGGCGAGGGTCGGCGCGACCGGCGAAGAGGAACGCCATCTCCGTACCCCCGCGCAGGCGGGGGTCCAGGGTTGCTTTGCGGGCGGTGGCGTTCGGGGCTCTGGATCCCCGCCTGCGCGGGGATACGGTCGTCATGACTAGGCCGCCGATCGCAACCGGGTCTGGGTCCCCGCCTGCGCAGGGATACGGGGTTGGTCGGGGCGCCCCGTTCCATCCCCGGACGTACCCCGGCGGAGGCCGGGGTCCAGTTTGGTGGCGATTTCGATCTTGCAGCAGCGCTTCCCGACTGAGCCCCGGCCTTCGCCGGGGTGCGGGAGGGGTGTGTGCGGTGGGCGTCATGAGATGCGGCGGGAGACCCCAGCCTTCGCTGGGGTGACGTTCGGTGCGCGGTGACGGATATTTTTCAGGAGAACATCGATGGCGGCGGAGAAGGGTAGTGCGTTCCTGTTGAAGATCGGGAACGGGGCGGTGCCGGTGGCCTATGCGACGGTCGCGGGTCTTCGGACCACGCAGCTGAGCGTCAATGGCGAGGCGGTGGCGATCACCAGCAAGGATTCGGGCGGGTGGCGCGAATTGCTGTCGGGGGCGGGGGTTCGCTCTGTCAGCGTCAGCGGTGCGGGAGTGTTCACCGGATCGGCGGCGGAGGTGCGGCTGCGCGGCAATGCGATGTCGGGCACGATCGACGACTATCGGCTGAGCTTCGAGAGCGGCGAGACGATGACCGGGCGGTTCCTGGTCACGCGGCTGGATTATGCCGGCGATTATAATGGCGAGCGCAACTACACGCTGGCGCTGGAATCCTCCGGCCCGGTGGTGTCGGCATGAGTGCGCCGGCCAATCCGGTGCGGGGTGAGGCGAGTGTCCGCGTGCATGGCGAAACGTTGGTGCTGCGACCGAGTTTCGCGGCGCTGGTCGCGGCGGAGGCGGAGGTCGGGTCGCTGTTCGCGCTGGTCGAGCGGGCGGCGGCGGGGCGGCTGACGCTGGCCGAGCTTGTCGCGCTGCTGTGGCACTGCCTGCGCGATCCGGCGCCGATGGGGCGCGAGGCGTTTGCCGAGGGGGTGACGGCGGGCGGGATGGCGGCGGCGACCCCGGCGCTGAAAATCCTGATCGCGCAGATCTTGGGCGGGCGGTGAGCTTCGCCGAGGGGGCGGGGCGGATGGCGGGGCTGGCCGGTGTGGCGTTCGGCTGGGGGCCCGACGCCTTCTGGTCCGCGACGCCCGCCGAGCTGGCGGCGCTGGTGCAGGCGGTGCAGGGCGATGCGCCCGACCCCTGCGACCGGATCACGATCGACCGATTGAAGGAGCGTTTTCCCGATGGATGAGGAAATCGAACGGCTGGTCGTGCGCGTGCGCGCCGATACCGCCGGGTTCGCGCAGGATGTGGCGACGATGCAGGCGAGCCTCGACGGGCCGTTTGCGGGCGGGATCGACCGGGCGGGGCGGGCGGTCGAGACGACGCTGGCGCGCGCGATCCGCAGCGGCAAGCTGGGGTTCGACGATCTGCGCGATACGGCGCTGAAGGTGCTGGGCGAGATTGCGGCGGCGGCGGTGGTCGGGGCGGTGACGCCGGGGGGCGGTGGCGGGCTGATCGCTTTGCTGGGGCAGTTGATCGGCGGGGCGCCGGGGCGGGCGACCGGCGGTCCGGTCAGTCCACAGCGGCCCTATTGGGTCGGTGAGCGCGGGCCGGAATTGTTCGTGCCGACCAGCAGCGGACAGGTGGTCGCGGCACAGGGCGGCGGTGCGCGCGAGGTGCGGGTGGCGATCACGGTCAACGCCGCCGGCGGCGACGCGCCCCGCGCGCTGCAACAGTCGAGCCGGCAGGTCGCGCGGGCGGTGCGCGCCGCGCTGATGGAGGCGTGAACCATGGGATATTGGCTGGCGGAGCGGCGCACGGTGCAGGAGGCGGGGGTGCTGTCGCGGTTCGACCCTGCCTATTGGACGGTCGATTTTCCGCGTCCGATGATGGCGTCGGTGGTGACGACGGGCGCGGATGCGCTGCGGGTCGACTGCGTCTTTTACCGGCAGGACGATCTGGCGGGGCTGATCTGGGCATCGGAGGATGTCCACGACCACCCGCTGCTGCGCTATGACACGGTGCGCGATTATCGCGATTGTACCTTGCGGTTCCGCTGGCGGTCCGGCGGCATCCGGCCGCTGGATGCGCGGCATGGCCCGGTGCTGACCATCGAGGGGCGCGATGCGGGCGGTGTAGCGCGGGCCTGGTATGTGCGGTTGTGGAATTACGCGACCGGCACGCCCGAGGATGCCGAGGTCGTGATCGACTTTGCGAGCGTCGTCGGCGGGTACAGGCTGCCCGAGGACGGCGTGCCGGTCTGGGCGGGCGATGTCGACCGGATGTTCGTGTCGCTGGTGCCGCCGGACTATGCCGAGGGTGGCGCCTTGCTGGCGGCGCCGGCGGAGGGCTGGGCGGAGATGTCGGCGATCCGGTGCGAGGGGCCGGGATCGGTGCTGGGCGTCGGCGATGTGGTGCTGCCCGAACATGACCTGCGGATCGCGAGCGGCTATGACGACAGCTATCACCTGACGCCCGAACGGCTGCTGCACAATGCGCTGCGGCTGGGGTATCGTGGTGCCCTCGTCCACTATGTGGGCATGAGCCATTATTTCCGGCTCGAACGGTCGGGTGACGGGCTGTTCGTGTCGCTGGCCGGGGGCGTGCTGAATGGGCCGTGCGCCGCGTGGCATCGCGACTTTGCCGAGCGGGCGGGGGCGCTGGGGTTCGATCCGATCTGGTCGCTCAGCTACGAATTGTTCGACGCGCATTGCTGGGGCGACTGGAAACAGCGGGCGAGTGACGGGTCGCCTGCGCTGACCGGATGGGTGCCGCCCTCGACCTTGCTGTCGCCGGCGCATTCGGGCGCGATGGGGTATCTGCAGGCGGTGGCGCGGGCGTTCGTCGGGATCGCGCGGGCGGCGGGCGGGCGCGGGCGGTTCCAGGTCGGCGAGCCATGGTGGTGGGTGACCACCGATCATCGCATCTGCCTGTACGACGATGCCGCGCGGGTCGCGCTGGGCGGTGACGTGCCGGTGATCGACGATGTGCGCGGGCGTTTGAGCGCGGCGCAGCGGGGGTTGCTCGACCGGGCGGGGGCGTTGCTGGCCAGCTCGACGGCGGCCTTGGTCGCGGCGGCGCGGAGCGCGGGGGCGGAGGAGGCGTTGCTGCTCGCCTATCTGCCGACGATCCTGAATGCCGACAGCCCCGAGGTCAGCCGGGCGAACCTGCCGGTCGGCTGGGCAAGGCCGGCGTTCGATGTGTTGCAGCTGGAGGATTATGACTGGGCGGCGACCGGCAATGTCGGGGCGACGGCGCGGGGCGTCGCGGCGGCGGGGGTAAGGCTCGGTTATCCGGCGCACGAACAGCATTATTTCTCGGGCTTCGTGCTGAAGCGCGAGGACCGGGCGCAGTGGCGCTCGATTGCCGAGGCTGCGGAGGTGGCGATGGCGAGGGGCGTGGCGGAGACGTTCGTCTGGGCGCTGCCGCAGGTGCTGCGCGACGGGTTCATCTATTTTCAGGAGGAGGGGGCGATGGAGGCGTTCGATGACGTGCGCTTTCCGCTGGCGCTGGGCGCGGAGGCCGAGGTGATGCCGGAGACGTCGACCGCGATCGCGGTGGCGGCGGGCGGGCACGAGGCGCGCAATGTCGACTGGGCGGAACCGCGCACCCGCTATGATGTCGGACCCGGCGTGCGGTCGCAGGCGGATGTGGCGCTGCTGCTCGATTTCTTTCGCGCCAGGCTGGGGCCGGCGCGGGCGTTCCGGTTGCAGGACCCGTTCGATCATTCGACGGCCGCGGTGCCGGGATTTGGCGATGTGGTGATCGGGATCGGCGATGGCGCGACGACGCGGTTCGCGCTGGTGAAGCGGTACGGGCAGATGGTGCGGCGGATCACCCGGCCGGTGGCGGGCAGCGTGCGGGTCGGCGTGGGCGGGGTCGAGACGCAGGGCTTTTCGGTCGGCGCGGGCGGTGTCGTGCTGCTCGACGTCGCGCCGGGCAAGGGCGTGGCGGTGACGGCGGGGTTCGTGTTCGACGTGCCGGTGCGCTTTGCCGAAGACCGGTTGCAGGTGGCGCGGGCGACCCATGGCGCAGGTGTCGCGGCCAGCGTGCCGCTGATCGAGGTGCGCGAGGCATGAGCGCGGTCACGACGCTGACGCTGTGCTGGCGGATCGAGCGGCGCGACGGGGTGACGTTCGGGCTGACCGCGCATGACCGCGACCTGGTGGTGGACGGGCTGACCTATCGCGCGGCGCCGGGGATGACTCCGTCGGCGATCGTGCGCGACGATACGCTCGACGCGCCGGCGATGAGCGTCGAGGGGGCGCTGAGCCATGCCGCGATCCGGGAAAGCGACCTGCTGGCCGGGCGCTATGACGGGGCGCGGGTGGCGGTGTTCGCGATCGACTGGGAACGGCCGGGGGCGGCGGTGCCGGTCGCGAGCGGCCGGATCGGCGCGGTCGAGGCGGGGCGGGGGAGCTTTGCTGCCGAAGTGCTGGGCGGCGAGGTGCGGCTGGAGGCGCCGGTGGTCGAGGCGACCTCGCCCGGATGCCGCGCGACGCTGGGCGACCGCAGGTGCCGGGTGGCGATGCGCGGGCGGCGGAAGGTCGTGCGGGTCGTCGCGCAGGAGGGCGAGCGGCTGGTGCTGGCGGCGGGGGCGGGGTTTGCGCGCGGGCGGCTGCGGTGGATCGGCGGGGCGAATGGCGGGCTGTCGGCGTTCGTCGTCGCGGCGGATGCGGAGAGCGTGACGCTGGAGGCGGTGCCGGGCTTCGAGGGGACGGGGGCATTCGTCGAGCTGAGCGAGGGGTGCGACGGGACGCTGGCGACCTGTCGCGACCGGTTCGGCAATGTCGCGAATTTTCGGGGCGAGCCGCATCTGCCCGGCATCGACCTGCTGACCCGCTATCCCGGCGCATGAGCGCGGTCGGGCGGGCACGCAGCGTCATCGGGTGTCGGTTCCGCCGGCAGGGGCGGACGCCGGACGACGGATTCGACTGTGTCGGGCTGGTCGGCTGGGCGCACTGCGTCGCGGTGCCGGACGATTGTCCGCCGCGCTGTAGCGATGTGGCGCGGGTGGTGGCCGGGCTGGGGCAGGGGTTCCGGCAGGTCGAGCAGGCGGTGGCGGGCGATGTGCTGCTGATCGAAAGCGGGCCGGGGCAGCTGCATCTGGCGATCGCGAGTGGCGACGGCGTGATCCACGCCGATGCGGTGGCGCGGGCGGTGGTCGAACGGCCGGGGCCGCCGCCGTGGCCGGTCCTGAGCATCTGGCGCAAACGGGAGGACGAACATGGCGACGATGGTGCTGACGACGCTGGGCGGCGCAGTGGCGGGGCCGGTCGGGGCGGCGCTGGGGCGTGTGGCGGGCGGGGCGGTGGACGGCGCGATCTTCGGCGGACAGGCGCGGCAGGGGCCGAGGCTGCGCGAATTGCAGGTGCAGCTGTCGAGCAATGGCGCGCAGATCCCCAAGCTGTTCGGCACGATGCGGGTGGCGGGGACGGTGATCTGGGCGACCGACCTGCGCGAGGCGGCGTCGACCAGCGGCAAGGGCGCGGGGCGGACGATGCAGTTTAGCTATAGCGCTTCGTTCGCGGTCGCGCTGTCGGGGCGGCCGATCCGGGGCATTCGCCGCATCTGGGCCGAGGGGAAGTTGCTGCGCGGGGCGGCAGGCGACTGGAAGACGCGCACCGGCGGCTTTCGCTGGTATCCGGGCGACGAGGCGCAGATGCCCGATCCGCTGATCGCGAGCCGGGTCGGGATCGCCGACGCGCCGGCCTATCGCGGCATCGCCTATGCGGTGTTCGAGGATCTGGCGCTCGCCGATTTCGGCAACCGCATCCCGTCGCTGACCTTCGAGGTGGAGGCGGATGCCGGGCCGGTGGCGGTCGGGACGATCGTCGAGGCGCTGGGCGGGGGCGCGATCCGTGCCGAGGATGCGGGTCCGCTGTTCGCCGGCTATGCGGCCAGTGGCGCGCAGGTGCGTGACGCGATCGAGGCGATCGTCGAGCCGCTGGGCGGGTGGTATGCCGCCGCGGACGACGGCACGGCGCTGCGGATCGGGGCGGGGCCGGCGCGGGCATTGCGCGATGCGCCGCTGCCGACCGATGCGCCGACGTGGCGTCGTCCGCCGATTGCGCCGGCCGATATCGTCATCGCCTATCACGATATCGCACGCGATTATCAGGCGGGGGTGCAGCAGATTTTGCGCCTTGGCGGCACGGCACGGGTGGTCCGGATCGAACTGCCCGCCGCGCTGGATGCGGCGACGGCGGCGCGGATCGCCGGCGATGTGGCGGCGCGGGAGACGGCACTGGGCGATGTCCGGACGGTCGCGCTCGACTGGCGGTCGATCGATGTGGCGCCGGGCGAGCGGGTGACGCTGTCGGACGTACCGGGCCTGTGGCGGGTGCGGCGGACGCGGATCGAGGCGATGCGGATCACGCTGGAACTGGTGCGGATCGCGGGTGCCGGCCATGCCGCGCGGCCGGCGACCGGGGTGCCGCAGCTGGCGGCGGACGTGCCGGCGGGACGGACCGTGATCCGGCTGGTCGAACTGCCCGGCGAAGATGCGGGGGCTGTCCCGGTAGTCCATGCCGTCGCCGCCGGCACAACGGCGGGCTGGCGGCAGGCGATGCTGTCGATCGGCGGCGATGCGACCGGCTGGCGCGAGATCGGCAGTACTGCCGCCGGCGGGGTGATCGGGTCGGTGACGGTGCCACCGGCGGCGGCGACATCGCTGGTCGAGGATCGGGCCTCGGCGATCGAGGTCACGTTGCTGCACGATGCGATGACGCTGGAGAGTATCGATGCGGCGGCGATGGATCGTGGCGGCAATGCCGCGCTGGTCGGTGAGGAGATCGTGCAATTCGGGTCGGCGGTACGGACCGGTCCCTGCCGCTGGCGGCTGTTGCGCCTGTGGCGGGGCGTGCGGGGCACCGCATCGGCGATGGCGACCCATCGCCCGGGCGAAGGCTTCGTGCTGCTCGATCCTGCCACGCTGCGTCCGGTCGATGGCGCGATGACCGGCGTTCCGATCGCAATGATGGCGGCCGGCATTGTGGACGGCGACGTGGCGAACGCGACGATGGTTCCGACCGGGCGATGGCTGGTGCCGCCGGCCCCGGTTCACCTGTCGATCATGGCCAGTCGCGACGGCCCGCTTCTGCGCTGGAGCCGCCGGGCGCGACAGTTCGCCCCGTGGCGCGACGGGGTCGACCAGCCGCTGGTCGAGGAGCGCGAGGCGTATCTGTTGACCGTGACCGATGCCGCCGGAACCGCCCGGTCGATCGAACTGACGGAGACGCAATGGCGTCCGGTCGACATCGTCGGCCGGGTGACGATCGAGCTGCGCCAGATCGGCACGAACGGCCTGTCGCCGCCGGCCACCCTGTCCTATTCCCCGGAGATGTCGCGATGAACGAGCTGACCCATCGTCTTGGCCTGCCGCTGCTTCACGTTGCGCAGGCGCACAAGGAAATGGCGCATAACGAGGCGCTTATGCTGGTCGACCTGCTGTTGCACGGATGCGTCGCCGGGGTGGCGCAGGACGCGCCGCCGGTGGCCGCGGCGCCCGGCCAATGCTGGATCACGGGCGCTGCGCCGAGCGGCGAGTGGGCCGGGCAGGCGGGACGGATCGCCGGCATGACCGAAGGCGGCTGGCGCTTCGTGTCGCCGCGCGAGGGTATGCGATTCTGGTGGACCGGTGGCGAAACGACCGTGGAGTTCCGCGGGGGTGCGTGGCGGCTCGGCGAAGTGTCCGCCCGCCGGATCGTGATCGCCGGAAACCCGGTCGTGGGAGCGCAGCAACCGGCGATCGCGGCCCCGCAGGGCGGTACGGCCCGCGACGAAGAGGCACGGACGGCGGTAACGGCGATCCTGGCGGCGCTGCGTGCGCACGGGCTGATCGCGGGCTGAAAAGCGTGTCTTTCCTGCAACAGCGCAGAATTTGTGCGCTTGCGTGGAAACTATCGCTTCGGTACTTGGTTTGCGCTGTCCGTAGGACAACTGTGAAAGGGGACTAGAATGCGGAAGCTTGCCGTCACTTTGGCGCTCGCGACCACTGCGCTCGCAACTCCCGCCCTCGCCCGCGACAACGCGTGGTATGTGGGTGTGGAAGGCGGCGCGATGATCGTCGAAGACATCGACTATGATCTGACCACGCCGGCCGGTGGCGTCACCACCGTCGACAGCAACTATGGCTACGACGTCGGTGGCACCGTCGGTTACGACTTCGGCGCGCTGCGCGTTGAAGCCGAAGTTGCGTACAAGAGCGCAACCGTCGACGAACTGCGCACGACCGGTTCGATCGCGACCGGCCCGACCACGGCGGTCGGTGCAGGCACCTACAGCGGCGGTGGCCGTACCTCGGCGCTGTCGTTCATGGCGAATGCCCTGCTCGACTTCGGTGACGACGACGCGATCAGCGGCTTCGTCGGCGGTGGTGCCGGTGTCGCTCGCGTGAAGGCGCACGACTATCGCGTCGTGAACAACTTCGCTGCGCTCGACGATTCGGACACCGTGTTCGCATGGCAGGCTCTGGCGGGCATCCGCGCGCCGCTGAGCGAAAATGTCGACGTGTCGCTGAAGTATCGCTTCTTCAACGCCGATGACGTCCGCCTCGTGAACGTCCGTGGCGTCGGCTATGACGGTCGTTTCCGGTCGCACAGCCTGCTGGGTGGCCTGACCTTCAACTTCGGCGCGCCGACCCCGCCGCCGCCGCCGCCGCCGCCGGTCGAAACGCCGCCGCCGCCGCCGCCGCCGGTCGAAACGCCGCCGCCGCCGCCGGTCGTCTGCACGCCGGGACCGTACATCGTGTTCTTCGAATGGGATAAGTCGGACATCACGCCGGAAGCGGCTGGCATCCTCGACAACGCCATCTCGAACTACCAGTCGTGCGGCAACGCGCAGGTCATGCTGGCCGGCCACGCCGACCGCTCGGGTTCGGCTTCGTACAACGTCGGTCTGTCGCAGCGTCGTGCTGACTCGGTCCGTGCGTACATGGAAGGCCGTGGCATCTCGGGTGGCGTGATCTCGACCGAAGCGTTCGGTGAAGGCCGTCCGCGCGTCGAAACCGCCGACGGTGTGCGCGAACTGCAGAACCGTCGCGTGGAAATCACCTACGGTCCGGGCGCGGGCATGTAATTCCACTTCTTCGGAAGTCGAATTTCGGAAGGGAGGTCGGGCAACCGGCCTCCCTTTTCGTTTGTCCGGGTGTCCGGGTTGTCGATGCAGCGAGGTGGTTGCTGTTGTCGGGCCGGGTGTTGGCGGGAGTGCGCCCGGCTCGGGAGATAGCGGCTCCGTGCCGTGCATTCCGATCGCCAACGTAAGGATCGTGTAGGCCCCGGTCCGTCGCCCCCACCAGATGGTCAACGACCGAACGGATCTCGGGCAGCATCACCGCCTGTTCGTCGATCGGGTTGGGAGTGCCGATCCCATCGGAGTGCGCATTCAGCGCAAGCGCCGTCGTGATCTTGCGTATGGGCGCCTATATCGTCGGTGTGGTCCGTGCGCCGCTGACCGCGGTCCTCATCCTGTCCGAGACGACGGCGAGCCGCGGCCTGATGCTGTCGATGTTCGCGGCCGCCTTCCTTGGGCGTTTCGCCAGCCGCCGGGTGTCGCGAGACGCTGTATCGCGGGCTGGTGCAGGCCTTTGCCATGCCGCCGGTGGCGAAACCCGGCTGATCGCAACCCCTTCCCCCGATCCGACGAAGGTCGTCAGCGCGGCTGATATGGGTTAGGCGGGGGTATGTCTGCCAGTCATATCAATCCGCGCGTCTTCTGGGGCGCGTCCGCCATCATTGCCGCCCTGCTGATCACGACGCTGGCCATGCCCGGCAGCGCCGATCAGGCGTTCAAGGCGGCGCAGGCCTGGGCGATCGATACCTTTGGCTGGTTCTACATCGCGTCGGTCGCGGTGTTTCTGGTGGTGGTGCTGTCGCTGGGCTTCGGACCGGCGGGCAGGCTGAAACTCGGTCCCGACGATTCCGAACCGGACTTTCCCTATGTATCGTGGCTGGCGATGCTGTTCGCAGCCGGCATGGGCATCGGGCTGATGTACTTTGCGGTCGCCGAGCCGATCCAGCATTATATCTCGCCGCCCGAAGCGGAAAGCGGTACGATCACCGCCGCGCGCGAGGCGATGGCGATCACCTTCCACCATTATGGGGTCCATGCCTGGGCCATCTATGCGCTGGTCGGCCTCAGCCTTGCCTATTTCACCTATCGCAAGGATCTGCCGCTGACATTGCGGTCCGGCCTGTCGCCGCTGCTGGGCAAGCGCATCAACGGTCCGCTGGGCGATGCGATCGATATTTTCGCGGTGTGCGGCACGGTGTTCGGGGTTTCGACCTCGCTGGGGTTCGGCGTGTCGCAGATGACCGCCGGGCTGGCCTATGAATATGCCGTGCCCGACAGCACCGTTACCAAGATCGCGGTCATCGTCATCGTGATGGGGGCGGCGACGCTGTCGGTGCTGAGCGGGGCGGATCGCGGGATACGCCGATTGTCCGAGCTTAATCTGGCGATGGCCGTCCTGCTGATGTTGTTCGTGCTGGCGCTGGGTCCGACGCTGTTCCTGCTGCGTGCGCTGGTGCAGAATTTCGGGCTGTATCTCGACCATTTCGTCCTGCGGACCTTCACGCTCTATGCCTATGAACCGCGGGCGTGGATGGCGGACTGGACGCTGTTCTACTGGGCGTGGTGGATCGCATGGTCGCCGTTCGTCGGCATGTTCATCGCGCGCATCTCGCGCGGGCGGACGATCCGCGAATTCGTGATCGGCGTGCTGTTCGTGCCGACCGCCTTCACCTTCCTGTGGATGACGGTGTTCGGCAACACCGCGATCTCGCTCGATCTCGGGACGGCCGCCGGCGGGATCGCCCAGGCGGTGCAGGCCGATCTGTCGACGGCGCTGTTCAAGTTCCTCGAATATCTCCCCGGCGCCAGCGTCACCGCGACCCTCGCCATCGCATTGGTCGGCATCTTCTTCGTCACCTCGGCCGATTCGGGTGCGCTGGTGATCGATACGCTGGCATCGGGCGGGCGGGAGGATACGCCGCGCTGGCAGCGCATCTATTGGTGCGTCCTGCTGGGCGTCACGGCAGCGTTGCTGTTGGTGATGGGCGGGCTGGGCGCGTTGCAGGCCGCGACGCTGCTTGCCGCGCTGCCCTTCTGCTTCATCATGCTGCTGCTGGCGGTCGGGTTGGTGCGACAGACCAATGCCGACCTCGCCGGCGTGGCGCTGCCCGACGAAGCGCCGATGGCCGAACGGCTCAAGCGCCTGCTGGTCCCGGCGCGGCGCGGCGAGATAGTGCGGCAGCTGGCCGGGAACGGCGACGCCGCGCTGCGATCGGTTCACGAGGCCTTGCAGAAGGAGGGGTGGGCCGATTCCACTATCGAGGTGCAGGACGATCAGCGCACGCTGATCCTCGGCGCGCAGAGCGAGCGCGCCTTCACCTATCGGCTGACGCCCCGCTCCCGGCCGCTCGCCGCCTATACCGCGCTGGAGGCGTCGGAGGAGCGGCGCAGCAAGGCGTGGTTCCTGGCGGCGGAGACGAACGGAAATGCGCGGTATCGCGACCTCACCGGCTTCACCGCCGAGCAGATCGCCGCCGATGTGCTGACTCAGCTGGAGCGATGGCGATTGGGCGCGTGAACTATGGGCGCGCGCATCGGTCGATCAATTGTCGAAAGTGGGCGGCAAAGTGGGCATCGCGCCCGAAACCGCCAGATTATCCAATGATGTCAAAAGATAATGGCGGAGACGGAGGGATTCGAACCCTCGGTAGGAGTAATCCCCCTACGGCGGTTTAGCAAACCGCTGGTTTCAGCCACTCACCCACGTCTCCCAAGCGCGCAGTACGGCTTGGAGAGGGGGCCTATAACGGGGGAATGGGCGGGGATCAACACCCTACGTTGATCGTAATTCGACGCCGACCGGCCGCGCGTTCATTGCAGGGACAGCTGCTTGGCGCCTATCGTGTGCGCGATGGGCAGGTTTGCGGGGAACAGGTGATGAAACGGTTGATCGGATGGATGGCGCCGCTGCTGGTGCTGGCGGTGCCGGCCCAGGCGCAGGTGCGGACCGTCGATCCCAATGACGCGATCGATGGCGATCTGGCCCCGCAGCAGGCGCCGGCGCCCACTCCGCGATCGACCGTGCCGCCGGCCTATCAGTCCGAGCCGGTCCCGCCGGTGCAGCAAACGCCGCCGCCGGTGCAGCAGTCGCCGAGCACGACCGCGACATCGGCGGCCAACGACACGTTCGAACGCGAGGACCTGATCGGTGCCGCCGAGGGCGTGTTCGGGCGCGGGGCCGAGGGGCTGGCGGGCATCATCGAAAACATCCTGAAGGACCAGGGCAAGCCCAATGCCTATATCGCTGGGCGCGAGGCGGCGGGTGCGTTCGTCGTCGGGCTGCGCTATGGCTCGGGGGTGATGAACCACAAGGTCGAGGGGCAACGGCCGGTCTATTGGACTGGGCCGTCGGTCGGTTTCGACGTGGGCGGCGATGCGACCAAGGTCTTCGTTCTGGTCTACAACCTGTATGACTCGCAGGAGCTGTACAAGCGCTTCCCGGCGGCCGAGGGGCGGGCCTATTTCGTCGGTGGTTTTTCGGCGAGCTATCTGCGGCGGGGCGATGTGGTGCTGATCCCGGTTCGCCTGGGTGTCGGTTGGCGGCTGGGCGCCAATGTCGGCTATATGCGGTTCAGTGAAAAGCAGAGGTGGCTGCCGTTTTAAGGCGAAGCGGGGCCGGCTCCTGCCGACTCCCGCAAGCCCGGCCGGCGGCTGCAAGCCGACCGACGACGCGGGCTTTGCCCGCGGCGCTGGCGCAGGGCGGCCCGCTCCTGCGGGACACGCCCCAGCCCGGCCGGCGGCTGCAAGCCGATCGACGCCGCGGGCTTTGCCCGCGGCGCTGGCGTGATCGGTTCGCGATAGAAGGAAGAAGCGGGACCCCGGGTCAAGCCCGGGGTAACGATGGTGGTGTATCGTCCTGATCCCCTTCACCCCCCCTGGAACGAAGTCGATTCGAACCGCACCGGCGCACCCTGCGCCTTGCCGACCAGCTCGGCTTCCCACATCGCGGTCCGGCCCCGCACGATCGTACCCACCGGGCGTCCGGTCAGCGTATCGCCGGTGAACGGCGACCAGCCCGCGCGCGAGGCGAGCCAGCTTTCCTCGATCGTCCAGCGGCGCTTCAGATCGACGACGGTGAAGTCGGCGTCATAGCCGAACGCGATCCGCCCCTTGCCGGCTAGGCCGAAGATGCGTTGCGCGCCGGCGCTGGTCAGGTCGATCAGCCGCTGAAGCGTCAATCGCCCTTCGGCGACGTGGTTCAGCAGCAACGGGAGCAGCGTCTGCACGCCGGGCATGCCGCTGGGGGTGGCGGGATAGGTCTTGGCCTTTTCCTCGATCGTGTGCGGCGCGTGGTCGGACCCGATCACGTCGGGCACACCCTGGTTCAGCCAGTACCACAGCCCGTTGCGATGCGCGCCGGAGCGGATCGGCGGGTTCATCTGCGCATAGGTGCCGAGGCGCGGATAGGCGTCCTCGCCCGCCAGCGTCAGATGCTGCGGCGTGACCTCGCACGAGGCGATGTCCTTGTTGGCGCCCAGCACTTCCAGTTCGGCCGGCGTGGTCACGTGCAGGACATGGACCCGGCGGCCCGCCTCGCGCGCGAGGCGCAGGATGCGGCGGGTGGCCAGCATCGCGCTCTCGTCGTCGCGCCAGACGGGGTGCGAGGCCGGATCGCCGCTTACCCGTTCGCCCTCGCGCGCGATCATCCGTATCTCGTCCTCGGCATGGATCGCCACGCGGCGCTGCCCGGAGCGGAGCACGCGCAGCAGGTCGGCATCCTCCGACACCAGCAGGTCGCCGGTCGACGACCCCATGAAGATCTTGACCCCCGCCGTGCCGGGCAGGCGCTCCAGTTCGGCCAGATGGTTGGCGTTGCGCGCGGTCGCGCCGACGTAAAAGGCATGGTCGCAATACATGCGGCCCTTGGCGCGCGCGAGCTTGTCGGCGATCGCGTCCTCGGTATCGGTCGCGGGCTTGGTGTTCGGCATTTCGAACACCGCGGTCACGCCGCCCATCACCGCCGCGATCGATCCTGTGGCGAGGTCTTCCTTATGCTCCAGCCCGGGCTCGCGGAAATGGACCTGCGTGTCGATGACGCCGGGCAGGATGTCGAGGCCGGTACAGTCGATCGTCTCGCCCGCATCGCCGGTCACGCCAATGCCGGCGATGCGTCCGTCGACGATGCCGATATCGACCTGTGCCGGGCCGGAGGGAAGGTGGACGGTGCCACCGGTGAGCTTGGTATCGAAGGTCGCCATTGCCGCCTCTTGTAGCCGGGGGGTAGGCCGTCCTACCTGTTGGCCATGACCATGAACACCCCCGAAACCCGCCCCGGTACCTGGCTGTCCGATCGGGCGGTGCTGCACATCGGCGGGGCGGAGGCGCGGCCGTTTCTGCAAGGACTGGTGACGCAGGATATGGGCGCGGTGACGCCGGAGACGCCGCAATGGGCGGCGCTGCTGAGCGCGCAGGGCAAGGCGCTGTTCGACTTCCTCCTGTGGGCCGATGGCGACGACATATTGATCGATTGCGAAGGCGAGGTCGCCGATGCGCTGGCCAAGCGGCTGACGCTCTATCGCCTGCGCCGTGCGGTGACGATCGAGCGGACCGACCTCGGCGTCCATTGGGCGGCGGAGGGCGGCGAGGGTGTTCCCGATCCCCGGCTGGCGGCGCTGGGGCGGCGCTGGCTGGCTCCGGCGGGCGACGCGGCGAGCGGATGGTTGGAACACCGGCTGCGGCACGGCGTGACCGAGGGACGCGCCGAACTGGGCGACGGGCAGACCTTGTGGATGGAATGTAATGCGCGCGAACTGCACGGGGTCAGCTTCACCAAGGGCTGCTATGTGGGCCAGGAGAATACCGCGCGGATGAACTATCGCTCGACGGTCAACCGCCGGCTGGTGGTGGTGCCCACTGACGTCGCGGGGCCGCGCACGCGCATCGTCTATCCCGATCTGGGGCTGGCGGTCGAGCATCGTCGGATCGACGATCTGGGCGCAGCGTTGCGGCCGGACTGGCTGGTGGAGGCGCTGGCGGAGCCGATCTGAGCGGGCGCTGGACCGGGGCGTCGGTGGCGCTACAAGGTTGGTCATGGACGACTATCTGACCGCCGATCGCCCGACCTTCGTCACCCATCTCGAATGTTCGATGACGGGCGAGCATTATCCCGCCGACACGCTGCATAATCTGTCGAAGGTCGGTCGGCCGCTGCTGGTCCGCTACGACCTGTCGGCGGTCGGCGAGGCACTGTCGCGCGACACGCTGTCGGCGCGCGATACCGATCTGTGGCGCTGGCGCGAACTGCTGCCGGTGCGCCGAGCCGAGAATATTGTCAGCCTAGGCGAGATCGAGACGCCGTTGATCCCCGTGCCGAAATCGGGCGGCGAGCGGGTGCTCGTGAAGGACGAAGGTCGCCTGCCGACCGGCAGTTTCAAGGCGCGCGGGCTGGTAATGGCGGTGGCGATGGCCAAGGAACTGGGCGTGCGCCGCATCGCCATGCCGACCAACGGCAATGCCGGTGCGGCGCTGGCCGCCTATGCCGCCCGCTGTGGAATCGAGACGATCGTCTTCTGTCCCGAGGATACACCCGAGGTGAATGTCCGCGAGATCGCGGCACAGGGCAGCCGGGTGTGGCGGGTCAACGGCCTGATCGACGATTGCGGCGCGATCGTCGCCAAGGGCGCGGCGGAAGGACGCTGGTTCGATTTCTCGACGCTGAAGGAGCCGTACCGGATCGAGGGCAAGAAGACGATGGGCCTCGAACTGGCGGCGCAGCTCGGCTGGCGGCTGCCCGATGCGATCTTCTACCCGACCGGCGGCGGTACCGGGCTGATCGGCATGTGGAAGGCGTTCGACGAACTGGAGGCGCTCGGCTGGATCGGGTCGAAGCGGCCGCGCATGTATGCGGTGCAGGCATCGGGCTGCGCGCCGATCGTCCGCGCGTTCGAGGCAGGGGAGGAGCATGCCGAACGCTGGGAGGACGCGCATACCGTCGCCGCCGGCATCCGCGTGCCGCGTGCGGTCGGCGACTTCCTGATCCTGCGCGCGGTGCGCGAAAGCGGCGGCAAGGCGCTGGCGGTCGGCGACCCGGCGATCCTGAAGGCGGTGGACGACTGTGCGCGCCGCGACGGCCTGCTGCTGTGTCCCGAAGGCGGGGCGACGCTGGCCGCCTACCGCCAAGCACTGCGGGATGGGGAGGTTGATGCGGACGAGGAGGTGGTGCTGTTCAACTGTGCCACTGGCCTCAAATATCCGCTGCCGCCCGCGAGCGCGACGCTCGATCGACACCAAGTGATTGATTTCGAAGCGCTTTAGGTCAGCGTTCGAATGCGGTGATGATCGGGCAGGGGCCGTCGCTACCGGCGCCGCATTGATCGGCCAGCTTCGCAAGCGCCTGCCGTGCCGCCTGCATTCGCTCGATCTGCGCATCGAGTTCGGCGATGCGCCGCCGGGCGAGGTCGCGGGCGCGGGCACGGTCGTCGGTGGCGTCGAGCGCCAGCAACTCGCCGATCTCCTCGAGCGTGAACCCGGCCGCCTGCGCCTGCCGGATGAACCGCAGCCGGTGCAGATCGTCCTCACCGTAGTGGCGAAAGCCGTTGCCGTGCGGGCGTTCGGGCACGGCCAGTAGCCCGCGTCGCTGATAGTAGCGCACCGTATCCACGCCGACGCCGCCTGCCTTTGCCAGCTGCGCAATGGTTTGTGTCATCGGGCCTTGACTCCGGACCATGGTCCAGACCCCATATAGGGTGCACGTTGCGAATGCCAGGAGCGCACCCGTGTCCGACCGTCCCACCGCCGTCCTTCACCGCATGGTCCTGCCCGGCCACACCTGTCCCTATGGCCTGAAGGCGCTCGACCTGCTCCGCCGCAAGGGGTTCGCGGTCGAGGACCGCCCGCTGACAACGCGCGAGGCGACGGACGCGTTCAAGGCGGCGCATGGCGTGAAGACGACCCCGCAGGTCTTCATCAGTGGCACGCGCATCGGCGGCTACGACGATCTGCGCCGTCATCTTGGCCTGCGCGTCGCCGAACCCGGCGCGACCAGCTACCGCCCGGTCGCCGCCCTGTTCGCGATGACCGCGCTGCTGGCGATGGCGGCCAGTCATGCAGCCTTCGGATCGCCCTTCACGCTGCACGCGCTCCAATGGTTCGGCGGGTTCAGCATGGCGATACTGGCGCTGCTGAAGCTGCAGGACATCGAGAAATTCTCGACCATGTTCCTCAACTACGACCTGCTGGCGCGGCGCTGGGTGCGCTATGGCTATGTCTATCCCTTTGCCGAGGGACTGGCGGGCGTGCTGATGGTGGCCGGCGTGCTGACCGGGCTGTCCGCCGCGGTCGCGCTGTTCATCGGGACGATCGGGGCGGTGTCGGTGTTCAAGGCGGTCTATATCGACCGGCGCGAACTGAAATGCGCCTGTGTCGGCGGGTCGTCGAACGTGCCGTTGGGCTTCGTGTCGCTGACCGAGAATCTGGGCATGATCGCGATGGGGCTGTGGATGCTGACCGGGATGTGATCCGCTTGGGTGGGTCAGGGCACCGCGAACAGCCGCAGGAAATAGCCGACGAACCGCCGTGCATGCGCGTCGATCATGTCGCTGTCGGCGGTTTCGATGCCCCATAGCCGGCGATTATGATGGACCGCGGCCATCCCGGTCAGCGTCCGCGCCATGTCGACCGCGCCCTCATTGCGCAGCCGCCCGGCGTCGATCTGCTGCGCGATATAGCCGGACAGGGCGCGTTCGATATGGCCCGCCGCCTCCTGGTAAAAGATCCGGCCGATTTCGGGAAAGCGGCCGCTTTCGCCGACGACGAGCCGCCATGCCGCCACCGCATCGGGATGCGCGGTCTTGTTCATGAATACGCGGCAGAAATTGACGAGCGTCGCCTCCATCTCGCCCGGCGTCAGCAATTCGCTGGTGACCTGTTGGCGGAAGGCGGCGGTGACGTCGGCGATGACGGCGGCGAACAGTTCCTCCTTCGAGCGGAAATAGCTCCACAAGGTCGCCTTCGACCCGCCCAGCGTCTTGAGCAGGCCCGACATCGACGTCGCGGCATAGCCCTCTTCGAGGAACGAGCGACGCGCAGCGGCGACGATCGCGTCGCGGCGATCCTGTTTGCGGGCTTCGCGCTTGCCGAGCGCGGGTTCTTCGGTGTCGGTCATAAACTGTACTGACGGGTACAGATAATCGTTGACAGGCGCAAGCGGCAGGATCATGGAACGAAGCGTACCCACTAGTACGGTTTTCGCCATGATACGCCCGAGTCTTCGGCAAGCCCGCCGCGCGGCGCCGCTTGCGGTGTTGTTCCTGTCCGCCTGTGCCAGCGTGCCGCGTCTGGCCGAGGCGCCGGTGCCGCGCACGCCCGACAGTTTCGCCGCCGGCCGCAGCTTTGCCACGTCGGGCGCGAGCGCGTGGCCGGCGCAGAACTGGTGGCAGGGTTATGGCGATGCCCAGCTTGATGCGCTGATCGCGGAAGGCTTGGCCGGGTCGCCCGACCTTGCCGCCGCCACCGCGCGCATCGCGCAGGCCGATGGCTATGCGCGGCAGGCCGGGGCGGCGCGGCTGCCGACGCTCGGCGCATCGGGCAATGTCGGCCTGACCAAGCAGAGCTACAATAACGGCATCCCCGCCGATTTCGTGCCCAAGGGGTGGAACGACACCGGCCGGGTGCAGGGCGAGCTCGGCTTCGACCTCGACCTGTGGGGACGCAACCGCGCGGCCTATGCGGCGGCACGGTCGGATGCGGAGGCGGCGCGGCTGGATCTGGCGCAGGCGCAGCTGACGCTGTCGACCAATATCGCCGATGCCTATGCCGATCTGGCACGGTTGTTCGCCGAACGCGCGGTGGCGCAGGCGGCGCTTCAGGTGCGACAACAGACCGCGCAATTGACCGCCGACCGGGTGACGAACGGCCTCGACACCCGGGCCGAGGAGAAACAGGCGGATGCGGCGGTGCCGGCGGCGCGGGCCGATGTGGCGGCGACCGACGAAGCGATCGCGCTGACCCGCAACCGCATCGCCGCGCTGCTGGGCAAGGGGCCGGACCGGGGGCTGGCGATCACCGCGCCCGCCGCGACCATTCCCGCCCGCGGCCTGCCCGCCGGGGTCACCACCGACCTGATCGCCCGCCGCCCCGATATCGTCGCGGCGCGTACCCGGGTCGAGGCGGAGGCGAACCGGATCAAGGTCGCGCGCGCCGATTTCTATCCGTCGTTCAGCCTGTCGGCGGTGTTCGGCTTGCAGTCCCTGGGGTTGAGCAACCTCATCAACGGCGGATCGACCGCAGGCAGCGTGGGTCCGGCGTTCAACCTGCCGATCTTTCGCGGGGGCGAGCTGGACGGTCGCTACCGCGTGACGCGCGGGGCGTTCGACGCGGCGGTCGCCGATTACGACCGGACCGTCACCGCCGCCTATCGCGCGGTCGCCGATGCGGTGGTCAGCCAGCGCGCGCTGGCGACGCGCCTGACCGAATCGCAACGCTCGCTGGCCGATGCGCAGGCCGGGTACGACGTCGCGCGGCTGCGCTACGAAGGCGGGCTGTCGCGCTTCACCGACGTGCTGGTCGCGCAGGACCGGGTGTTGCAGGCGCGGCGGATCGTCGCCGACCTGCAATCGCGTGCCTTTACCCTCGACATTGCGCTCGTCCGGGCGCTGGGCGGCGGCTTTTCCGCCCCGGCGACCGCCGAGCAGAACAAGGATGTGACCCATGGCTGATGCCGATCCCGCGCCCGAGACCACCGCGCCGACGAAGCGCAAGAAGTGGCTGACCGGCATCGCCGCGGTCGTCCTGCTGGGCGCCGCGGGCTATGGCGGCTGGTATGCGCTGGTCGGCAGCCATTATGTCGAGACCGACAATGCCTATGTCGGCGCGGAAACGGCGCAGATCACGCCGATGGTCGCCGGGCAGGTGATCGCCATCGGACCATCGGAAACGCAAGCGGTGAAGCGCGGCGACGTGCTGGTCCGGCTGGACGACAGCGACGCGCGCATTGCGCTGGCGAGTGCCGAGGCGGATCTGGCCAAGGCGCGGCGCCAGTTCGGGCAGACCTCCGCCACCAGCGGCGCCCTGTCGGCGCAGGTGCAGGCGAAGGGCGCGGAGATCGTCAGCGCCCGCGCGCGGCTGGCATCGGCGCAGGCGGCGTTCGACAAGGCGCAGGTGGACTATAACCGGCGGCAGCGGCTGGCGCCCAACGGTGCGGTATCGGGCGACGAACTGACCCAGGCGACCAATGCGCTGGCGGCGGCCCGCGCGGCACTGGAACAGGCGCGGGCGGCGGTGGCGGAGGCTGCGTCGCAGCGCAGCGCGGCGGCGGGCAATCTGGCGGCCAATCAGGCGCTGATCCAGGGCGCCACGTCCCGCAGCGCGCCCGACGTGCTGGCGGCGGAGGCGCGGGTGCGGCAGGCGCAGCTCGACCTCGACCGCACCGTCATCCGCGCGCCGATCGACGGCGTCGTCGCCAACCGGACGATCCAGATCGGGCAGCGCGTCGCGGCCGGCACGACGATGATGCGGATCGTTCCGGTGAACAGCGCCTATGTCGATGCGAACTTCAAGGAAGGCCAACTGGCCAGGGTGAAGCCGGGTCAGCCGGTCAAGCTCACCTCCGACCTGTATGGCGACGATGTCGAATATCACGGCCGGGTCGTCGGCTTTTCCGGCGGGACGGGATCGGCGTTCGCACTGATCCCGGCGCAGAATGCGACCGGCAACTGGATCAAGGTCGTGCAGCGCCTGCCCGTGCGCGTCGCGCTGGACCGCAACGAGTTGCAGGCGCACCCGCTGCGCGTCGGACTGTCGATGACCGCCGAGGTGGATGTTTCGGGGCGGTAGCGCGTTCCCCGACGGCTGACCGTACCCCCGCGCAGGCGGGGGTCCAGCGCCCGATTGGAAAACGCTTCGTGCTTGACCCTGGACCCCTGCCTGCGCGGGGGTACGGCAGGCGATATTTCGTGGGACATCCGACAAGGGAGCAGTCGGCATGACCGGCCAGGACGATTTCAAACCCTATACCGGCGGCAAGCTGTGGCTGGCCGGGCTGGTGCTGGCGCTGACCAATTTCATGGTGGTGCTCGACACGACCATCGCCAACGTGTCGGTCGGGCATATCGCCGGGTCGCTCGGCATCTCGACCAGCCAGGGGACGTGGATCATCACCTCCTATGCGGTGGCGGAGGCGATCTGCGTGCCGTTGACCGGGTGGCTGGCAGGGCGGTTCGGGACGGTGCGGACCTTCGTGACGGGCATGATCGGCTTCGGCATCTTTTCGGTGCTTTGCGGGCTGTCGACCAGCCTTGCCATGATCGTCATCGCGCGGATCGGGCAGGGCTTGTGCGGCGGGCCGCTGATGCCGCTGACGCAGACGATGCTGCTGCGGGTCTTCCCGCGCGAACAGCATGGGCAGGCGATGGGCATGTGGGCGATGACCACCGTCACCGCGCCGATCCTGGGGCCGATTCTGGGCGGGACGATTTCCGACAGCTGGTCGTGGCACTGGATCTTCTTCATCAACGTGCCCGTCGCGATCTTCTGCGTGTTCGGCGCGCTGCGCCTGCTGAAACCCGCCGAGACGAAGCGCGAGAAGCTGAAGGTCGACAAGATCGGCCTCGCGCTGCTGATCCTGTGGATCGGTGCGCTCCAGATCATGCTCGACATCGGTCGCGAACATGACTGGTTCGAGGACCCGACGATCGTCCTCCTCGCCATCGTCGCGGCGGTAGGTGCTGCGGTGTTCGTCGCGTGGGAGCTGACCGAGCGGCAGCCCATCGTCGACCTGCGCGTGTTCCGCCACCGCGGCTTCGCGGTCGCGGTCGCCGCCTTGTCCTTCGCGTTCGGCACCTTCTTCGCCTCGGTCGTGCTGATCCCGCAATGGTTGCAGGCGAGCCTGGGCTACACCTCGACCTATGCCGGCTATGCCACCGCGTTCAACGGCATGGGGGCGGTCATCATGTCGCCCTTCGTCGCGAAGATGCTCAAGAAGCGCGATCCGCGTGCGCTGGTGTGCTTCGGCATCTTATGGATCGCGGCGTGCAACCTGTTGCGGGTCGGATGGACGACGGGGTCCGATTTCTGGACGCTCGCCTTTCCGCAGATGCTGCAGGGGTTCGGGATGCCGTTCTTCTTCATCCCGCTGACCACCATCGCGCTGGGCGCGGTCGATCCGAAGGAGACGGCGTCGGCGGCGGGCGTCATGAGCTTCCTGCGCACCATGGCCGGCGCGATCGGCACGTCGATATCGACGACGCTCTATGCCAACCACATGACGATCGCGCGCAGCGAGATGGTCGGGCGGCTGAACACCGATGCGACGCAACAGGCGCTGAGTGCGCAAGGCTTCTCGATCGATCAGGTACGCGGCGCGATCGAGATGACGGTGACGCAGGAAAGCAGCACGCTGGCGATCAACTACATGTTCCTGCTGTCGGCGATCATCTTTGCCGGTGCGGCGCTCATCATCTGGCTGGCCCCCCGGCCCCAGCGGATGGCCGGACCGGGGGCCGCGCATTAGCGCCGGGCGGATGCCCCCGTCGCGTCATCGAACGTCGGCGCCTTCGCGAACTCCGCTTTGCCGAACGGCCGGTCCCGGAACATATAGTCGTAATAGAAATGCCGCAGCCGCCGGTGGAACGCGCGGATGCGGTCCTGATAGGCGAGCTGCGCGGCAAGATCGGTATGCGCGAGCCGGGTGAGCAGCGCCTGCACCCCGACCGAGGGCAGCACCCAGCCCAGCGCATTCGCCGTCGCCGCCCGCCGCTTCAGCCCGCGGCGATAGGCGTCGACCCGCGCCGCCACGCTGTCGTCGCCATTCTGGTGGAAGGCGAAATACCATTTATAGTGGAAACCCTCCGGCAGCGGCGGTGAATCCGCCCATCGCGGGTTGGCGGCATAGAAGCGCCGCATCGTTTCCTCGCGCGGGATTTCCCAGGCGTGATGGACATTTTCGCGCTGGGCCAGCGCGATCTTGGCACCGTCGTCGACCGGGATGGCGCGGTTGATGACGACATGGGCGAGCGTGGGGAGCACCAGCACGAGCACCAGCCACAGCCCGGCCAGCGTCGCGGCATTGGCGGTCGACCCATGGCCCAGCCGCCCGACCAGCCCGGCCAGCGCGATCCAGAACAGCAGATACGCCGCCGCCAGCGCGACGATCAGCAGCAGCGGGCCGATCGCGACACCCGACAGCACCGCGCCGACGACGAAGGGGATGCCGAGCGCCAGCAGCAGCAGCGCGAAGCGGATCAGCCCGCGCCGCAGCCACAGCCGCCGCGCCCCCGGCATCGCCTCCAGCATCCGCGCGCGCCCGGCCTCCCGCTCGCCCGATTGCAGGTCGTGGAACAACGCGATGGCGAATAGCGGCGCAAGGAAGACGAGGACGAAGGCGAAGTCGAACCGCCCGGGCAGCGCCAGTTCGGGATTGAAGGTATCGCCGTCATAGATCTGCGCCTCCAGCCCCAGCGCGCGAACCCGCAGGATATAGGGGGCGACGTCGCGCATCCCCGTCGCGGCAAAGGCCAGCGGGGCGGGCGCGTCCCAGGTCGGGTGGAAGCTGTAATAGGCGGCGCTGCCCGCGTCCTTTTCGCGATCGACATAGGTCGCGACCGCGCCGATATCCTCGGCCTGCGCCGCTGCGATGGCGTCGATTGCCGCGCGCTGCCGCGCCATTTCGGCCATGCCGGCGGCGACGGCGGCGGTGCTGAGCACGGCCAGCAGGACCAGCGCGATCGCCGCCATGCGCGACCGCAGCAGCAGCCGGGTTTCATGCAGCCAGATCGCCATCACTTCGTCCCCAGCCGGCGGGTGGCGAACGCCAACGCGACCAGCGCCAGCATGAGCCAGCCAAGGAGGATGCCCAGCCCGGGCAGGCTGGCACGCACCAGCGATCCGGCATCGGGCGGGACGAAGCGGAATTCGGGCAGGCGTTGCCAATGGTCCGCGCCGATCCGCTTGCGCCGGTCGGCCCCGGCGTCCTTCGCCGTATCGTCGGCATAGCTGACCGCATCGGCCTGCAGCCGGTTGAGCCGCTGGACCAGTGCGTAGCGATAGGCCTCCGCCTGTTCGAGGAAGCGGCGATGCCCGGTAAAGTCGGTGCCGGCGGCGGCCATCGATGCCTGGCGCAGCGCGATGGTCGGGCTGAGCAGGCCGATCCCGGTGACCAGTGCATTCTGCGACGCGTGCGTCGCAAAGCTCTGCCCGGCATAGCGGTCGAACAATCTGCTGGTCATCGCTTCGCCTTCGAGGGCGAGGAGACCCTTGTAATTGACCGGCAGGTCCTCGACCCGCGTCACGCCATAGCGCTTCAGGGTCGCGGCCTTGAACTGCGCGAAATGCGGGTCGTCGGGATTGTGGCTGTCGCCCATCCGGCGCAGGTCACGGGCGATGGCGACGTCGGTCTGCAACCGGTTGGCCAGCGGATAGGCCTGGCCGGCGATATCGGGCGCGACGCGCGGCAGCAGCACGACGCTGACCGCCCAGAGGGCCAGCAAGGCGAGCAGCGCGTCGCGGCGACGGCGGACGAGGGTCGAAACGAGGGTGATCGCGACCACCCATAAGGCGAGATAGGCGGCATAGGCGGAGGCGATGACCGCCATCGGCCCGGCATAGGCGCCCGGCTGTCCCGAAATCAGGACGAAGCCGATCATCGCCGGCAGGCCGACCAGCGCCGCGACCAGCGCCAGTGCGCCCAGCTTCCCCCCGATGATCGAACCCGCCGATGCCCCCTGCAACAGCAAGGGCCGCAGCGTACCGCGTTCGGTCTCCCGCGCGACCGCGCCATAGCCGAGGAAGATCAGCAGCAGCGGCGCCACCGCCTGCAACACGAAGGCCGGCGTCAACTGGCCGAAGCGGACCAGCAGCGAGCTTTGCCGGACGTCGCCGAAATTGCTGGTATTCTGCCGATGCCCTTCGAGGAACATGGTGTTGCCGGTAAAGGCGTCGACGCCCGGATCGAACGCGGCGAGCGGTCCCAGCGGGCGAAAGATGAAATGGCCATAATGGACCACGCGATGCGGATGGCGGTCGGGCTGTGCCTCGAACGCGTGGTTCGCCTCTGCCTGATGGCGCGCGCGGCTGTCGGCAATGCCCTGTTGAAGGGTCCACGACGTGACCACCGCGACCAGCGTCAGGATCAGCAGCAGCGCGACGGCGGTGACCGCGACGCGGTTGCGCCGCATCAGCCGCAATTCGTCCCGCGCGATGAGCGAGATCGCGCTCATGCCGCCCCGGTTCCGGAGAAGCGGTCGTGCAGCGCCCGCACGTCGAACCGCGCTTCGCCCTCGGCCGCGACCTCGTCGACGATGCGACCGCGTTCGAGGAAGCCGATCCGGTCGGCGACATCGGCGGCGCTGAGCAGGTCGTGGGTGACCATCAGCACCGCGGTCCCCCGCGCGCGGACGGCGTGGAGCAGCGCGTTGAAATCGGCGGTGGCGCGCGGGTCCAGCCCGGAGGTCGGCTCGTCGAGCAGCAGCACCGGCACTTCGCGCAACAACGCGACGGCGATCGCGACCTTCTGCCGCATCCCCTTCGAAAAGCCGCCGAGCCGCTGATCGAACGCGCGGTCCTGCAATCCGGCCGCGGTCAGCGCATCGGTAATGTCCCCGCGCGACCGGGGCGTGCCCGACAGCGCCAGCAGATAGTCGGCATTCTCGACCGCGCTCAGATGTTCGTAGAGCGCGACATTCTCCGGCAGATAGGCGATGCGCCGCCGCGCCGCATCGGGGTCCGCCGCCGGATCGATCCCGCCGACCCGGACGCTGCCGCCATCGACACGCACGAAGCCGAGCAGCGCCGACAATGTCGTCGACTTGCCCGCGCCGTTGCCGCCGAGCAGCGCGTAGATCTCGCCGGCGGCCACCGACAGCGACAGTCCGTCGAGCACGCGGTGCGCACCATAGGCGAGTGACGCATCGGCGATGGCGATCTCGGGGTCGGTCCCGGGCAGACGGGCAGGGGGCAGCGGTGTTTGCATGGGCGGCTTCCTGCCTTTCCGGGGAGGGTATCGTCAATAGAGATGATGTATCATTGCATCATCCGCTTGCCCTCCGCTCGTTTTTGCGAATAGGGATCAATATCGAATCGATCGGGGGATCATCATGACGCCATGCCTGCGCCGGTGCGCACCGGCACTGCTGCTCGCACCGTTTCTGGCGGCGACCGGCGCCTGGGCGCAGCCGGGCCCCCGGACGGATTCGGACGATCAGGCCACCGATATCGTCGTCACCGGATCGCGCCTGGCGAATGCCAGCATCAACGGCCTCGACGTCGATCCGCTGCTGTTGCCGCAGAATGTCCGCCTGCTCGACGACACGCTGATCGACCGCACCGGCTTTACCGACCTGTCGCAGCTGTTCGATCTGGCGGGCGGTATGGCGCGGCAGAACAGCTTTGGCGGGGCGTGGGACGCCTATGCGATCCGCGGCTTTTCGGGTGATATTAACCAGGGTCCCGACCTGCTCGTCAACCGCTTCAGCGCCAATCGCGGGTTCAACGCGCGCCGCGACGTGGCGACCGTGGAGAGTTTCCAGGTGCTCAAGGGCCCGGCATCGGCGCTGTCGGGCAAGGGCGAGCCGGGCGGGTCGATCAACATCGTGACCAAGGCGCCCCTCGACCATGTCCATGCCGGCGGTGAGATCGGCTATGCCAGCTTCGACACGTGGCGCGGCAGTTTCGATATCGGCGGTCCGATCGCGGGCGGGATCGCGACGCGGGTGATCGGCGTCTATCAGGATGGCAACAGCTTCCGCGACTTCGTCCACAACGACCGCCTGCTGTTCGCACCCTCGCTCGGCTGGCGGGTGAGCGACCGGGTGCGCCTGCTCTATCAGCTCGAATACAACCTCGTACATTTCGTCCATGATCGCGGGCTGGTCGCGGTCGGAGGCGATGGTCGCGCGCTGCCCCGCAGCCGCTTTCTGGGCGAACCGAACGACGGGCCGATGACCCAGCGCACCGCGCAGCATCAGGCGACCGCCTATGTCGATCTCGGTCCCGGCATCGCGCTGGAAGCGGGGCTGCAATATCGTGACGGCGCACTGACCGGCCAGTCGACCCATAACGCCGTGCTGGTCGGCACACGGCTGCGGCGGCAGCTGCGCATCCATGACTATCGCTGGCAGGACCTGTCGGGTCGCATCGAACTGAGCCTCAACCGCACGCTGCTCGGCATCGGCCACCAGTTGCGCGTCGGTGCGGATGCGTTCGATTACGACCAGCGGCGCATCTTCTACCGCTTCAATCCCAGCGCGTCGCAGCCCTATGACATCGACGTGTTCCAGCCGGTCTATGGCCAGCGCAAGCCTGAGCAGCCCCCATCGGGTGGTCCGGGTTATTAGTTAGTGCATTGTCGTCTCCGCCGCCATTGCCGGTCGTAGGTGGAGCGAAGCGGAACCGGAGGCCGGCAATGGCGGTGTCGCCGCTTGTGGTG
>JAESGL010000130.1_pt1 | contig 98667 bp, 86 predicted proteins | sample 9269711 | NCBI WGS metagenome assembly JAESGL01 (sample SAMN14515918, study PRJNA621676) | algae metagenome | isolation source: Kastovskya adunca ATA6-11-RM4 and co-occurring heterotrophs from soil and... | place: Chile: Atacama Desert | collected 2011-06-27 | reverse complement strand
TCTGGTTCTTCCGTTGTGGGGGGATTGTCTACTGGAGCGCCCTCATTGGAGTCTGGTTCTTCCGTTGTGGGGGGATTGTCTACTGAACCGCCCTCATTGGTGTCTGGTTCTTCCGTTGTGGGATTGTCTACTGGAGCGCCCTGAGCCGGGTTTGGCTCTTCAACTGGCGTTGGTTGCGGCTGCGGCTCTTCAACTGGTGTTGATATTGGTACTTCCTCATCCGGCTCTGAGCCGCCCTGAGTCGGGTTTGGCTCTTCTACAGGAGGATTGTCTACTGGATCTGTTCCAGGATTATTACATAGCCCTATTAGGCAAGGCGTATTTCCATTACGAGAAATACTTCCATTGGTCTTGATATTGTTGTAATCAGCGCTAGCTGCCGTGAGTTCGACATCGCCACCGTTACCCGTACTAGACATCGCATTTATGTTGTTGCGAATCCTCACTGCGCCTTGGGTAGATAAGGTCACATCACCGGCATCTCCCGATGAGCTGGTGTTGATATTGCCTGTCGAGATACCCCCTCGGGCGCTTAAACTGACTGCTCCTCCACTACCCGCTTCATTACTGGTGTTGATATTACCTGTGGAGATCTTGCCAGGAGCAGACATAGTAACGGAGCCGCTGCTGCCAAGACCTAGGTTTTCATTAGTCCTAATGTTTTGAACCGCGATATCTCCATCTGTTACGGTAACGCCAGAACCCTTGAGTTCTACCTGACCTTGAGCATTTGTACTGAGGCTAGTTGCATTACTAACATTTCCTCCGGTAATCAGTTGCGCGATAGTTGGGGAAGGCGTAAAGCCACCTGGAGGGGGGGTAATGCCGGAGTTAGCCGGAATTGGCGTTACTTCTAAGCTGAGTGCTTGTCCCTCTGGGGTGATGCGTACCAAGTTTTCGCCAGGAACTGCCGCGATTGTGATGTTGCCGCCTGGAGCCTCCAATATCTTGGTGCTGACAACTGTACCGCCTAATAAGGTCAGGTCTTGTCCGGCTGACACGCTTAGGGCAGCTTCGTTGATAATCGCTCCTGGCTGGGTAGAGCCAAAAGCGAATGTATTGGGTGTACCGCTCAGATTCGAGTAATCATTGGTACCTGTGGCGTTTAACCAACGATTCTCACCAAAGCCGATCCCTGTCGCAGTTGTAGCGGTGAAGTCGCCAGGGATGTTCAAAGTAGCACCGGAGCCAAAAACCACTCCGGCTGGATTCATCAAAAATAGGTTTGTGTTGCCGCCTGTGACTTGAAGTTGTCCATTGATGATGGACGGGTTACCACCCGTAACACGAGAGAAAATGTTCAGTGTTTCTGGGCTAGACAAAAAATTGGCAACTTGCCCAGAATTCAGACCAAATTCTGTAAAGGTATGGAAAAGGTTTGTGCCATCACTGGAACGTTCACCCCCACTGATATTTATTTGGTTTCCCTGCGGAGCAACACCCGTAACATTAGTGGCTGGAACCACTGATGATTGTGCTGTCACTGGTCGGCTGTCAACGATCCCCAAAAGAGATGTCGTCGCCAGTAATAGGCTAAACCCGCTGATTGTTGCTTTTATCTGGCTCATGGATGCCTAAAACTTCCTGCAGGTCTTAAATACACTCGCTATTAGCATGTGGGGATGCGGCAAGCTAGTAGTGGGTAAAAAATCGAAAGAACGGAACTCTTTTTTATACACCGTCTGATAAAGCTGCTCCGTAAAAGCTATCAGAATCCCTCAGTAGAAGCACTTGATATAAAATTTTTAACGATTGTCAAGTAAGCTTAACTTTGTCTTGAAATATCTATAATCTTACAAAGATTTATCAAAGACTCTCTTCTCTCTGTAGGGGGAAACTACCCGTTAAATAGCTATTCAATCTGAAAGGAGTCGTTATAACCGTGAAACTACGTAGATTAGTTTCCCCTAACTGAATCAATATTAAGCTTTAATTTCGGAAATGTCAGCACTATAAAGATTCCGTAAAGAGTTTCTTCTGTCTGTGGTCAGAAATTTTACGGAAAGTACACTGTATTAGCTTTGCCAACTTCTACCAGGGATTACCCACCACTGTAAAAGCTGACCAGTAATAGGGGTGAGTCAGGGTGCGATCGCTAAGTCCAGACAATTCTGGCGGTAAGGGAATTCGCCGATTCCCTGCCAGCATCTGACCATTTTCCAGACGCACCTCTCCATTGAGTACTGCTCGCTGTGCCCGTCTCAATGCCTCACCCTTGGCGGGGGTAGTCTTGAGCTGCTCGTAGAACTCAGCCATCAGTCCTAAGGTAGCCTCATCACTGATATTCCATAAACTAGCTAAAACTGACTTCACCCCAGCCTGTACAGCAAATCCTGCAAAACCCAACTCTACCTCTTCGTCTCCTAAGGCTGTGCGACAAGCACTGAGGGTGAGCAATTCTACAGGGGGGTCATTCAAACCCAATGAGCGCACTTGGTCAAGCCGCACCTTCCTGTCCCACAGTTGGATGTAGGAATTGCCGGGAGCGCCGGATTGAAATTGTGCATGGGTGGCAAAATGGACAATACCAAAGGGTTGTCTCTGCCGGGCTTGCTTTAGGTTCTCAATGGTGAAAGCCTCGTTGAGGAAAGACTGACCGGGCCAAAGCTGCTCGGTGATGACGGACAACTCAATGGGTACGGCGGGAAGTGATTGCTGATCAGAAAATTCTTCGGCTCCCATTGCCAGAACTTGGGAATTTTGGATGTTCCGGTAACGGGTGTCAGTCAGGCTGAGACTAGGCATCAAACCTATACTGTATTTTTCGACGAGAAATTGTTCACCATCGTGGAGAGCGGCTAAAGGGATAGAGCGTAAACCTGGTTCTAAAAGGAAGGCGAGGTTGTCAATCTTTCTAGTTTGTAGCTCTGCCTCCAAGGGCGCTACTAGCCATTGGTACAACTGCTGGGCAGGTCGTAGATAGCCGGTGGTGTTTCTGACGTTGGTGACAGCGCTACGAAATTCTGTTGCCGTTTTGAAAATTTGCGATCGCGTTGCCCCTTGTATCCGTTTACGAATCGGTTTCCCTTCCGCCGTCACCACCACAATCTCTAGCTGCTCCTCGCTCTCATCAGGCGGCTCTATTTGCCGGATCTGCTTGGTAAGGATGGGGTTCTCAGGGTCGTCGGGGGGAACAGATGCTGGTGCAAACACGCCATAAACCAAAGCGGGTTTTACCCCAGTTTCGCGCTCAATTTGCCGCAAAATTTCCCGTGCCTCTGCAAGGGTGGTAATGCTAGTATTCTGCTCACCCAGGTAGGCTTCAAACTCTGTAGTGAATGTTTCCTCTAATTCCTCTACCTCGGTATCTAGCTCAAGAGACTGGTCATCATTGATCGGTAATTGCGGCGGGGGAGTTTCTTCGGGGATTTGGGGATCGCTAGGAGGTGTAATGATTTGGATGTTGTTGGGGGGAGTGCCTTGAGCGATCGCGTCAGGAAAAACACCAGAACTAAGGATGTTACTAATGCCCGTGGCGATCGCTCCGGTTGTGCCATTGAGACCGTTGTAATCGGCTCCAACAGTAAAGGGAACTTGCCTAGGCCCCCCTCCGTGTTGGAAGGTAACTGAGCCACCTCCTAAGCCCCCGATGGTTGAAATACTATCAAAGCCATTGAAGGTGCTAGTGGCGCGGAAAAATTGCCCAGCCGTAACATTAACGTTTCCGCCAAATCCCGTAATGCCACCTTGGGCATTGATAAAGCCCACCTGAACGTCACCAATCGGATCGAGGGTAACATTACCGCCGTTGCCAAAGAGGGAACTGGAGTTGATGCCAGATGTGGTAATACTGTTCAGGGCGATGACTGTAATTTCACCGCCGTTACCAAAGATAGAAGAAGAGTCAAGATTTCCCGTAGTGATCGCCCCATTGCGGGAGGTGAGACTAATTGTGCCGCCATCTTGACTGTTAGAACGAGTGCTCAGGTTCCCTGTAGTGAGGTTACCATCCGCCAAAAGCGCGATCGCGCCACCTCGCAACCGCTGCACCACCACGTCTTGATTTTTGATGGGGATATTAGAACCCGTTAGTTCGACTTCACCGTTAGCGTTAACACTAAGACCCGTAGCGTTAGTGGCATTACCCCCAGCAATCAGTTGAGCTAAGGAGGGAGGTGTAGCATTAACGGCGTCAGCCGTGTTAGCCGGAATCGGAGTTACGTCTAGACTAAGTAACTGTCCTGGCTGGCTAATACGTACCAGGTTTTTTCCAGGGACAGCCGCCACTGTAATATTGCCTTGGGGAGCGGCGAGGGTGCCTGTACTAACGACAGTCCCTCCTAATAAGGTGAGGTCTTGTCCGGTTGAGACACTTAGGTTAGCCGAGTTGAGGAGGCTACCCACTTGCTGGGAGTCAAAGGCAAATGTGCTGGGGGTTCCGACTAAGTTGGTGTAGTCATTGCTGCCGATGGCATTGAACCACAAGCGATCGCCAAATCCCATTCCGGTGGCGGTGGTAGCCGTGAAGTCCCCAGGGAGGTTGAGCTGGGCGGTGGAACCAAAAACAATCCCGGCGGGGTTGAGGAGAAATAAGTTGGAATTGCCGCTAGTGACTTGAATCAAGCCATTAATCAGCGAAGGATTGCCCCCTGTCACCCGTCCTAAAATATTAGCGATCGCGTCATTAGAAATAAAATTCGCAATTTGACCAGAGTCTAGCCCAAACTCAGTAAAGCTATGAAACAGGTTTGCGCCATCGACTGAGGTCTTCCCCCCACGAATATCCACGCGGTTCCCCACAGACTTAACATCGGTATCCGTTCCGTCAGCGGCTGGGACAATTGTCTGAGCAGCGGTTGATGAGAGGCTCAATGCGCTCAGTAGAGGCAGTGCGGCGATTAGGTAATTTCTTCTCATCAGAGTATTCGTAGGATTTGATCCCAACGAGGTTAACTAATTCGTCAATCGTGGCATATTTCTAAGGGTTTCCACTGACATCGACCGTGAAAACAGGGAATAAGGACTAGGGACGGAAAACAGAGGCTAAGTGTTTCTCTGGAGAAGCAGGAAAATATTTTCTGGCTTCTACGTACTTGCACCACACCGCGTCTGGGATGAAGATAGAGTCTGTCTGGCGATCGCAAACCTTTACTTATCTGTTATGACTGCTAATTTGAAAGAATTTTTAGAAGCTTGCACCACTCTGGGCACCCTGAGGCTGATTGTAACGAGCAGTGCGGCTGTTTTAGAAACAAAAGGAACCATTGAAAAGCTGTTTTATGCAGAACTGCCCAAAGGGAAGTACGCCAACATGCACAAAGACCTTTTTGAATTTCACTTGAATATGGATGCCATTAAACGGGTGAAATTTGAAACTGGGGAAGCCAAACGCGGTAACTTCACCACTTACGCTATTCGCTTTCTTGATGAAAAGGAAGAACCCGCTCTGAGTGCCTTTTTGCAATGGGGAAAACCAGGGGAGTATGAACCCGGACAAGTAGACGCGTGGCAAGCCCTGCGGGAAAAATACGGAGAAGCCTGGGAACCTGCACCTGTAGAAGCGTTGTAGGGTCAGTTCTAGAATAAGATTGCCGTCGGTTTGAGCTTATTCAGACGCGGTAGAGGCACGGGTGGCATTAACATTTTTGCAGTAAAGGTTAATGATGATGCCATGTCTCTGCTTAGCTCAAAAGTTTATTTTTGAGCTAGGTAATTTATTTTCCCGACGAGGAAAATCATTCGGGGAAAAGTTAGATCTACAAGCCAGTCTTTAAGAAGACTCTGTTATTGGCGTCAACTGACTTGCCGTAGACCATCCGATGCCTGAGCATGATAACTTGTTGAAGCTGAACGAGATGATGAGTTTCAATGACCACCCAACAGTCTACAAATAATTCTATGACGAGCCAGAAGCCAACGAGCGCCGTAGCGAATACTCGGCAAATGAATCCCCTAAACAAGTCAATCCTTAGCGTTGACCTCGGTCGTACCTCTACAAAAACCTGTGTTAGCCGCGACCCAAACAGTGTGGTGTTTATCCCCTCCAATGTCAAGCGATTGTCAATGGAACAGGTTCGTGGGGGCACCTTTGAGGCTCGCACGACAGACCCTTTGCTGGATATGTGGTTGGAGTACCAGGGCAGTGGTTACGCTGTCGGTCAACTAGCGGAAGATTTTGGCGCAAATCTCGGCGTCGGTCAATCGAAAGTCGAGGATGCTCTGGCAAAAGTTTTGGCTTGTATCGGGTACTTCACTCTCAAAGATGAGATCTCTGTTATCTTAGGTCTGCCTTACCTTTCCCAAGAGCAGTTTGAGCGCGAAAAAGAGCAGATTGTCAGTCTGCTGAGCGGCCCTCACATCATGAACTACCGAGGTGAGGAATTCTCCGTCAATATCACTAAGGTTTGGGTAATGCCGGAAGGTTATGGCAGCCTGATGTGGAGTGAAGCACAAACCAAGAAGGGGCCGAGCAGCCCTGATTTTACGAAACTTTCCGTGGCAATTGTTGACATTGGTCATCAAACGAGCGACTTTCTGATGGTTGATAGCTTCCGGTTTGCACGGGGAGCTTCTAAGAGTGAAGCCTTTGGGATGAGCCAGTTTTATGAACAGGTGGCTACCCAAATTGAAGGTGCTGATAGCCAGTCTTCTTCCCTCATCGCTGCGGTGAACCGTCCTAAAGGCGATCGCTTTTACCGTCCTAGAGGATCAACCAAGCCGACGAACCTAGACGATATTTTGCCCAACCTCAAAGAAAGTTTCTCCCGCGACATGTGCAACCGCGTACTGGCTTGGCTACCAGAGCGCGTTACTGATGTGATTATCACTGGTGGTGGGGGTGAGTTTTTCTGGGAAGATATCCAGCGCTTGCTCAAGGAAGCAAAAATTAGTGCCCACTTAGCCGCACCATCTCGGCAGGCAAATGCCCTAGGGCAGTATATTTATGGTGAGGCGCAGTTAGCCGCGTCGGTGAATCGCACCGCCAGGACTTAAAGCGAATGTTCCCATGGTCAAATAAGATCAATAGATCAGTCACATTTAGTCAAGATCTAGCTGACCAAGACTTGTTAGCGGCTGTTGAATCGCAGTTAGTGCAGCAGCCGCACAAGACATTTAGTGACCTTTGTAAGGACGCTCTAAGCCAAGTTTTGGGAGCGTCTGAAAGCGTTGGGACTGATGTCAGCACAGGAAGCTTGGAGCAGCAAGTTGCAGAAATGCAACAGCAACTTGCGGATTTGGAGCAACGTTTTTTTGCCAAAGAATCCAGTCGCATTGAAGCGATGGAACGGCAGGTTAACCAACTTTCGCTCCAGTTAGCTCAATTGTCAGTAGCACTTCATCACCCACCAGGTTCCCAAAGTTTCCCTCAACCTGCACCCGCAGCGGAACCTGCACTGCCTCCACCTCCACCCATTGATGACCCTTTGCTCAATCGTCTGAGTCCTCTACTGGATGATTTTTAGAGCCAAATTCGTCAGAGGGAGTTCAAAGGCGATCGCTATTTGTCTCACTGGCCATCCGAAATATTGGTCAATAAAAAACCGTGGAACGGAAAATCCACGGTTTTGTCGCATGAGGAATCTTAACTAAATTCATAGTAAGGAGAGAAAACAAAGACAATAGTGCTGGTAACGGTTTTGGTAACAGGAACTGGTGAAGCGGTGAGTTGCCATCGGCTAATGGCGCTGTGGCTAATGGTTCCTGGCTGAGTGAAGAATCGCCAATCCCTGACTTGAACGTGCCTTTGACCCTGATTTAATACCTCTCCAGGTATCGCTTCAAATCCCGTGCCATTCGCCGAATGCCTTGCTGCTCATCAGCGCGGACAAAGGGCATAAATACACCTGTTAATATTCCCGAATAATTGTCCTTGTGGATGTACTTGGTGCGATTGACCCCAATTTCTTGTAGCTCAAAAACATATTCATTACGGAAGCCAGGAATCGAAGACACCCAACTGAGACACACTCCGGGTTGTACCCGCGTGACAATGGGTTCAAATTCTGTCTCTTCTTCGTTCGGTAGCCGACGCAGAGACAGTAAGACGCTTTGTCCTTGTTGAAAGGGTTGAGTGGAGTCACAGTCGTAAAGGAATGTGTTCCATTGCTTCCACCGCTCTTTCTGGAACAATGCTTGCCAAACTTGCTGTTTGGGAGCACTAATCTCAATTTCAGCATACAAAGTCGTCATAACCTGCGACGGTTCATTCAGTTTGTGTAACTGGGTACAATTGCCATCGACTAAGCTCCGATAGCATAGGGCAATTATGTTAGTCTTGCTGAGATATTTTCTAGCCAGACTCTCTCAAGCAAGGAAGACAGCATTACTCAGCATGGTAGACCTGACACCTAACTCTAGTTTTAGTTTAACGATTCGCCTACAGCTTCCCAATCGCGCGGGAATGTTAGCTAATGTTACCCAAGCGATCGCGTCAGTGGGTGGCAATTTCGATCAAATTTCGCTGCTTGAGCGGACGCGCCAGATTTCGCTGCGTGAGATTACAGTTGATGCCGCGAGTATCGAACATGCTGAACGGATTGTGCAAGCTGTCAAATCTTTGCCAGACGTAAAAGTACTCGATGTCTATGATCGCACCTTTAATCTGCATCGGGGTGGCAAAATCAGCATGGAGAGTAAAATCTCTATCAAAAGTCAGGCAGATTTAGCCATGGCTTACACGCCAGGGGTAGGTCGTATTTGTAATGCGATCGCTGAAAACCCTGAACAAGCCTATGCCCTCACCATCAAACACAATACGGTAGCAATCGTCACCGATGGCAGTGCTGTACTGGGATTGGGAAATCTGGGGGCGGCAGCTTCTCTACCTGTAATGGAAGGGAAAGCGATGCTTTTTAAAGAATTTGCCGGGATTGATGCGTTTCCCATTTGTTTAGCTACCCAAGACACCGACACGATCATTGAGACAGTCAAGAATATTGCCCCAGTTTTTGGTGGCGTAAACTTGGAAGACATCAGCGCCCCCCGGTGTTTTGAAATTGAAGCACGATTGCGACAGGAGTTAGATATTCCCGTGTTTCACGACGACCAACATGGTACGGCAATTGTCAGCCTCGCCGCGTTGATTAATTCCCTGAAGCTCGTCAAAAAATCTTTGGAAGATGTGCGGATTGTGATTAATGGAGCTGGAGCCGCTGGTGTGGCAATTGCCCGTCTCCTCCGCAAAGCTGGAGCCAAGTCAATTCTTTTATGCGATTCCAAAGGTATTATCTGCACTTCTCGCCCTGACTTGACGCCCACAAAGCAAGAATTTGCCTCCACTAAAGAGGGTTCCCTTGTTAATGCCCTTGAAGGTGCCGACGTGTTCTTGGGAGTGAGTGCCCCTGGCGTTGTCAGTCCAGACATGGTGCGCTCAATGGCAAAAGACCCAATTGTGATGGCAATGGCAAATCCCATTCCTGAAATTCAACCAGAATTGGTGTCAGAAGATGTAGCAGTCATGGCAACGGGGCGCAGTGACTACCCCAACCAAATCAACAACGTTCTCGCCTTCCCTGGCATCTTTCGCGGTGCTTTAGACTGTCGTGCGGCGGCAATTACCACCCATATGTACTTGGAAGCGGCAAGCGCGATCGCTTCCTTAGTCAGTTCCACTGACCTAGACCGAGAACACATTATTCCCTCTGTCTTTGACAAACGGGTTGTCACCGCTGTTGCGGGTGCCGTCCAACAAGCAGCACGACAGGATGGTGTTGCCCAAAGCTGAACTCAAAGTGGTGTTTAAAGATTCTCTAGCTCCCTCCCTGTTGATGGGGAGGGATTCTTCCCTTAACTCAAACAGGCATTGACAACTTATCCTAAATATTACCTGCACATTTAGGACAAATTGTCAATGACGAGGAAGTTCAGCTACTCAACAAACCTTACATCCCCCTTGAAGCAGCATCACTAGGCATACAAACAGCTAGCCAATGATACTCCTAAGCAAGAAAGCCCATGTTTCACTTGTCTCTAGAAAGACAACACTCTATTAGTCAAGAATTCTTGAGCCTGAGGTTGAGTGGATAGGTAACTTTCAGTACCAGAGTTTTTTGAACTATTTTATTTCCCGATCGCCCCAACCCAATCTGATTGGTGTAACTACTACATTCAGAGCAAACTAGGGGTTGGAGGCTTGAGTCGCTAAAATTTCCTTGAGCTTTGCCAATTCATCAGCCCAGCGAGGATCGGGTTGAATGGAACCCGTGTCATTAGAAGAAGTCGTGGCTGTAGCACCACGGCGGGGCTTCTTACCACCACCACCACTAGCACCACCACCACTACGGCGATTGGGAACGCTATTGGTAGCCGCACGGGGGGCGGATTCTTGCTCTTCATCGCTCTTAGAGCGGGGTAAAGCCTTTTCGACTTTTAGAGGGCTGTCTTGGAACATGAAACCGTTGAATTTTTCAACGAGTTCATCAGCTTTTTCATCAGTTGGTACGGTGACGAAGGCAAAGCCTCGACACTTACCAGTTTTGCGGTCTTTAATTACTTTTGTAGAAACAGAGTCATCGGCTTCTGCAAAAAGTGCGTGCAGCTCTTGACGGTCTACATCTTCTTTGGGCAAATTGCCTACATAAAGACGAATGGACATTGAAGGTACCTCCAAACTGAGATTTCAAAAAATTTACTGGCACTGCAAAGCGCCCTATGGTAATTCCACCCAAGTTGACGAATGTTTTCCGGCTCAGTCAATATCTTCAACTCCGTTTACCAAACCTCAAGAGCGCAAACCCATGCAGTGAAATCAAACTTCTTCTCTACTCAAATACCTAGAACGATTGCATTCCACCTTTTCAATTTAGGCTGGCAAGCGGCAGAATTAGAGCAAAGAATTTTCTTTTAATTATTACAGAATGTATACACTATTGATAAAGGTAGCATGCCCTTCTATCTGTAGCTAGCTCAAGCAATAGATTTCCGTCTTTAGCCGTATTTCCCAAGACGAGGGCAGGTGAAGACTGAACATAGGCGATCGCAAACAAACCTTGAAAAGTGTACTACAAAAACTTATCGGGTGCCGATAAATGCTGGGCGTGCTGAGTATCCAGCACTTGCCGATCGCCGTCGATCGCGCCTCACATTAAGTGTTAAAGGTACGCTAGATCACAGAATACAGCATCCTGCTATCGATGTAGAGGTACCGCTTAAAAATTAAGCGATCGCTCCCTAGGATTTCAGACTACTGCCGGATCGGAATCTCGATAGTAAACTCTGTCCCCTCTCCCCCGCTAGACGTACACCGCAGTTGACCGTTGTGCTTTTCCGTCACAATCTGGTAGCTAATGGATAGACCTAGTCCCGTACCCTTGCCAATCGGCTTTGTGGTGAAGAAGGGAGTAAAGATCCGCCGTAGAACCTCTGCACTCATACCTGGCCCATTGTCGGCAATTGTGATGCTCGCCCAATCGGGGTTTTTCAACTTTGTGGCGATCGTAATTGTACTAGGATGCGCCTGATTTCCTTCTTCAGAGTGCTGTTGGTTGTACTCATCAAAGACATCAATGGCATTAGAGAGCAGATTCATAAAAACTTGATTGAGTTGTCCGGCGTAGCACTCAACCAGCGGCAACGTCCCGTAGGATTTGATCACCTGAATTTGAGCGTGGTCTGGTTGTGCCTTCAGACGACTTTGCAAAATCATCAAGGTGCTGTCGATTCCGTCATGGATATCCACCGCTTTTTTCTCCGCCTCATCCAGCCGGGAAAAGTTGCGTAGGGACGTGACAATCTCCCGAATCCGGTTAGCACCGATTTTCATAGACGCCAGCACTTTCGGTAAATCTTCAGCCAAAAAGTCCAGTTCTATCGCCTCGATTTCTTCGGCAATCTCCGGGACAGGCTGAGGATAGTGCTGTTGATATTCTGCCAACAACCCCAGCAAATCCTTAATGTACTCCTCGGCGTGGACGAGATTGCCAGCAATGAAGTTGACAGGGTTATTGATTTCGTGAGCAACGCCCGCGACAAGCTGACCCAGACTAGACATCTTTTCGTTTTGTACCAGTTGCGACTGAGTCTGCTGGAGTTGCAATAACGTGGTTTGAAGCTGCTGGGTTTGCTGTCTTAGCTGGGCTTCCGACTGACGCAGGGCGTCAAGAGCTTGTTGACGATGGGTGATGTCAGTGCAGGTACCAACCCACTCTCGAATACAACCATCTGCTTCTAGCACAGGAACACCACGCACCGCGAAATAGTAGTAGTTCCCATCCTTGCCCTTTAACCGATACTCCGTATCGTAGAGACTTCTCGCTTCTACGGCTTGTGACCAAACTTGTGCCACTTGTTCGCAGTCATCTGGATGGATGGCATCAGTCCACCCCATTCCCATAATTTCTGCAACGCCTTGCCCAGTAAATGCCCTCCAAGAGGGTAAATCCTCAATCACCTGTCCTTGAGGACTTGTAACCCAGACAATCTGAGTCGTCGCCACCACTAAAGAGCGATAGCGCGCCTCACGCTCTTGTAAACTTTCTTCTGCTCGTTTGCGATCGCTAATGTCACAAATCGAACCCGCCATCCGGAGCGGTTTACCTGCCTCATTCCAACAAGCTTGTCCGACCGCACTAAACCAACAATAGACTCCACTCTTGTGGCGGAGGCGATATTCTACATTTCGATAAGGAATGCGGTACTTGCAGTGATTATTAAGCGCTGTCATCACCCTTTCCTTGTCGTCTGGGTGCAGTCTTGAACTCCAGCTTTCTACGACATTTTCAAATTCCTCATCTGCGTAGCCCAGCAGTTCTTTGAAGCGGGGTGAATAATAAACCCTGTTGTGGGGATTCAAGGGTTGATCATCACTGATACTCATTTCCCATAAGCCATCAAGACAGGCCACAATAGCTAGCTCAAAGTTCTCTAATCGTGGTGGCGAAACTTGATGGCTATGCGGATAACTGGCACTTTCCTGAAATTGTTTTTGTAAGTCCTTCGCTTTACTGGCAAAAGTGGCTTTTTCAGCTTCCATTAACTATCACTTCTCCTTAGAGACTCGTACGAGCTAGACTGAATTTAGAAAATATACTTTTAAGACGCAGATTACTGGGCTAATGTCTAGTGTATTTAATATATCCTAAGAAGTTTAGAAGTATTATCAGTTAAATTACTTGTATCCTAAACACCTTAAAACAATTTTTGCAGTAGACTCCGTGACTTTATTAAAAAAATATAAAACTCGAAGCAACAAATTTTGTATAAGCAACCATATATAATTTCTTCTAATAAAGCTCATCGATTAGCAACCGTGTTTTTGCGGACATTTGATAATTTTTATTGCCGTAAGCGTATTATTACTGAATCTACTGTTGTCAATCCTCCAAAGAATCTGATTTACTAGAGTCTGTTTCGATTTAATCCAGTAGCGGCAATTTGTCAGTAACTTACTAAATCCGATTCCGCTCTTGCCTTAGTTTTTAAGGAGATTTAACAAATGACTGCTCAACTCAGATTTAAAGATTTTGCCTTTGATGTCTTACCAGAACAATTTGACAGCAACCATAAGCAAGTCGAAGAAGTGCGTTTGATTGTTGTCGATGCCAAACAAGAAACAATTGCCTTCGACAAATTCTCTAATATTACTAATTATTTTGATAGTCAAGATGTTTTGGCATGGAATAATGTCGGCATTTCTCCTTCTCGTTTATTAGGTAAAGCCGGATCGGGTGAGAGTATAGATGTCTGTTTTCTGTTTAAACAGGAAGAATCCCAAACATGGGAAGTCGTCGTCCTCTGTGAGGAGGGATATCCTGAGACGGGGAGCTTTGAGCTAGCAGAAGGAAAAATCAGCGGCAATTTTATGGGAAAAACCCTTGACTTTGATGGGGCTTACTGGATAGAGAAAAACCGTTATTGCGGGTATCGAGGGTTAGTACAAATTGACCAATCAGATGATCAGTTACGTCAACTGATTAACCAAACGGGAAAGTACATGCATCCCTGGTATACCAACCTCAATGAACTACCAGAATCTGACTTAAATCCAGTTATTGCTAAAAGAGGTGGATCAGTTCTGATTGCTGAACCGTCGAGACGGTTTACCAAAAATATTCTCGCTCAGTTGCAGCAGAAAGGGACAGAGTTTATTGATGTATCTCTGGAAATGTCATTTAGTTGGCAACCATCACAACCAGAGATGTTGTTGAGCGACTATCACATGAATTCAGAAGCCTTCGAGGTTAGCGAACAGGATGTTAATACTCTCAAGTCGGCACTAAAAAATAAAAAGCGAATTATTAGTATTGGAACGAGTGGAGTGCGCGTGCTGGAAAGTCTGCCTGTTCCTCCCGTACCCATTCAGGGAAAAACAGACATCTTTATTTCTCCCGGCGTGGAATTTAAATATTGCGATGCAATGTTAACTAATTTGCATGTTTCTATGTCTACCCATGTGATTATGACTTGTGCGTTTGGAGGCACGGAATTAGTCATAGAAGCGTGCAAGCAGGCAGTGCAAAAAGGTTACCGTTTTGGTATTCATGGCGATGCCATTCTTGTTTTAGGCAAGCATCGTAAGCTGGCTGACGACTTATATGGATAGTGGTTCGTCCTCAGCTGTAAATTTCTTCTCTTTCCGCCGCGTTCTCCGTGCCTAGTCGGGTTGATTTTTCTTCCACAAATCTAATTTGTAGAAGTGCAAAACTACTACCGGACACTGAGAAAGCTGTCTAAATCGGGGACATTTACCCATCTCCCGGTTTCATTGGACTCGTGGGTTAAATCCATCAATAACTGAGAGTAGACGCCATCACGGAGGGAAGGGGATAGGGTTTGGCTGGCGTCGATGGCGTTTACCCATTGATCCACGACGCGGATAAAGGGGGCGAGACGCCCATCAGTGTAGGTTTGAGGGAAGGCTAACCGCTTGGGAATTTCGACGGTAGCGAGGGGTTTACCCGCAGGGGCGGCTTGGAGGTGGAAGCCGTGGACGTAATCTTTGAGATTATCGCTACCTAATACTAGAGTGCCGCGATCGCCATAAATTTCCAACCAATGCCCTCTTCCCTGATACGTCACGGAACTGAGGCACACTTGGCAAGGGGTACCATCTGCTAATTCCAGCATTAGCAAGCAGGTATCATCGGCATCCACAGGCTTTAACTTCCCTCCCGATGTGGGATCGGGACGTTCGGGAATAGCGGTACTGAGGTGGGCGCACAAGCGCTTGACGGGGGCAAATAGCCACTGAATATAATCGAAAGCATGAGAACCGATTGCCCCTAAAGCTCCACCCCCTTTTGATTTCTGGGCGTACCAGTTCCAGGAACGAGACGCATCCGCCCGACTCGCTACTAACCAATCAATTTTGATCAGGCGCTTCTGTCCCACATAGTCTTCTGCTAACAGTTCTGCCAGTCGTTGCCAAGCTGGGACAAAACGAAATTCAAAGTCCATCATTGCCACGACGCCTTCAGCCTCAGCGATATGGTACAACTGCCGTGCTTCATCGGCTGAGAGGGTGGTAGGTTTTTCCATCAACAGGTGCTTGCCTGCTTGCAGTATAGTTTTTGCCATCTCGTAGTGGAGAAATGGAGGGGTGGAGAGACTGACCGCTTGCACGTCTTTGCGGGCAATAATTTCTTCTAGGGTGCTGCAAGCGTGGGGAATGTTTTGTTCAGAAGCGATCGCGTTGGCTTTTTCCAAGTCCCGGTGATACACAGCTTGCAGTTGGGTGCGGGGATGGTTCTGGAATCCTGGAATGTGGATTTTTTGCCCAAATCCCGTTCCCACGACAGCTACACCAATTGCAGGCACTGCTGGATTTTGCTCAGAAGATGTCATCGCTCATTCTCAAACACTCGCTCTTGATACTCCCACAGATTGAAGGCAGGTAAAATAAATTACTGCGCTTTGATAATGATTTTAAATCTGTTGAGTAATATAAAGAAAAGGATAAGATAGTTACCGATATCACTGATTAGTAACTGAACTATAAAGAAGAGAGTAGATCTGTGTCTGTCGAGACCATTGAGAAGCGTTCAACCGTCCGTAAACACGCCCCTCGTTATCGTGTATTGCTGCACAACGATGACTTCAATTCAATGGAGCATGTGGTGCAGACCTTGATGCAGACGGTGGCGAGCATTACTCAGCCGCAAGCCGTCAACATTATGATGGAAGCCCATGTTTCAGGAATGGCGCTAGTGATTACCTGCGCTCAAGAACATGCTGAGTTTTATTGCGAAACTCTGAAAAATCATGGGCTGACTAGCACAATTGAACCTGACGAATAGCCACCGACGCGCTTGAATTTTTGAAAATTAACTTTCATCGTGTAGCCCAGTACCGCGCCCCTGCGCGAATGGGCTTTTTCGTCTTGACGCTACTGGTGATCTGGCTACCGTTAGCTGCCCCCATCACCTTGCTGATTCGTGACGAAAATTTGGTCACAATCTTGACAATGGGGCTGTTATTTGGGGAATTTCTGATTTTGCTCCAGGTTTGGGGCAGAAAAGTCTACAAAACTCCCCATCTGATTAAAAGCTATGGTTTAGTGGGCACGCGGCAGAATGGATGGGATCTGCTGACAGGGCTAGGGGTAGGGTTGTTATTCACCTTTAGTCTGTTTGTCGTCGAGGGGATATTCGGCTGGATAACGTTTGGGCCTCCCACAGATCAGTTTGTGCGAATTGTCCTAGAAGGCTTACTCAGCGCCCTAGGTATCGGCTTGGCAGAGGAGTTGGTGTTTCGCGGTTGGCTGCTGGATGAGTTGCAGCGCGATTACAGCCGCAGAACTGTCCTATGGGCAGGGGCGATTACTTTTGCCGTGCTGCACTTTCTCAAGCCCTTGGGAGAAATTATTCGTACTCTGCCAGGGTTTCCGGGGTTGGTGTTGTTGGGGTTAATACTGATTTGGGCGAAGCGATCGCGTTTTGGTCGTCTCGGTTTGCCGATTGGTCTGCACGCTGGGTTAGTCTGGGGTTACTACATCATCAATGTCGGGCAACTAGTGCAGTATTCTGAGCAAGTGTCCCCCTGGATTACGGGAGTTGATGGCAATCCCATCGCTGGGGTAATGGGGCTACTCTTTCTTGGTGTGCTTGCCTTCTGGATACGACAGCAGTTGCACTCTCGGCGAGATACGGTGCGTTACTAAGGAGCTGGAACAAGGGCGGCTTTGTCAGTTGCCTAAACGCGATTTAATGGAATCAGGAAGAAAAATCTTACAATCAGCACAAGAGGCAGGTTGGAGCGATCGCGATCGCGCAGATATCGTAGGAACGAGAGGAGTAATGGGGATGGCGTTTTTGAATACCAAAATCGGTCTTTTCATTGGTGCCACGCTGTTGTGGCTGAGTCTACCGGGAGTAAAAACCGGAGAACGCACCTTAGCGCAATATGTCGATCAGGGAGAGTATACCCCTGAGTATCCCGCCACTGCGCCGCCGCCAGTGACAGCCCCCCTGCCCCCTGAGCGTTGGCGACAAGAAAGGGACGCGATCGCACCTGATTTTCGCGTCAGTGCTTTGCAACAAGGTTATACAGGTGCCCTCTGGGTGGGTTCCTGGCAGGGATTAACCCGACTTGACCCGAACACGGGACGTATTGGCGCACGGATTAGTCTGCCCAACTACATCATCGGGGCTTTGGAACAAGACCGCGTCGGGCGAATTTGGGTAGGAACCTACGGAGGATTGTTGCGGGTAGACCCCCGCAGTAATGAAGTGACCGCCCAAAACTTTACCTTGCCTTCTAATCGAGTATTGTCCCTACAACTTGACCGCCGGGGTTATCTCTGGGTAGGAACCGATCGCGGTCTGGCGATGATTAGCCCGGATCAAGGGCTGTTGATGACCACAGTGCAAAAACTTCCCGGTGTCAGCGCCAATACCTTGGCGCTGGATGATGAAGGTCAGCTCTGGGTTGGCACCTTAGAAGGACTGGTGCGAATAGATACCGCCAGCGCCCTCCCCATAAACCGCATCAGCGCAGTTCCTGGCGGTACAGTGCAAGCCCTTGCCGTCAGTCCTGATGGCACAATTTGGGCAGGTACTCCCAATAGCTTGCTCGTCATTGACCCGGAAACGCGAATCATTACGCGATCGGTCACGCCCCTACGAGGACGCAGCGTTACCTCCATCCGCTTTTCTCAAGACGGTAATGTGTGGGTAGGTACAAATAGTGGTCTATTGCAACTAAAACCTGATAGCGGTGCTGTATTGGGCGAAGTTCCTAACCTTCCCTCAAGCCAGGTTCTCTCCCTGTCTCCCGACACGGGTAATAAATTGTGGGTGGGAACTAGCCAAGGACTTGCCTGGGTAAGTCAGTCAACGGGACAAGTTAGACCGCATTTAGCCTTTATCGAAGAAGCACCTGGTGATTTCTAAGGAAGGATGAGGAGAGTGCTGAGTCCTGAGTGCTGAGTCCTGAGTAGGGGAGAAAGGATGAAGTATGAAGGATGAAGTATGAATAGGGTTGGTTATTGATTCTCCGCCGCTCCTCTGCCCCCCTGCTCCTCTGCTCCCCATCTCCCCATCCCCTAATCTCCACTCAGGACTCAGCACTCAGCACTCAGGACTAAAATGGCAGTCAACATCCAGCAGCTACAGCAGTGGAAACAAAAAAAGCGGCAGATTGTGGTGCTGACGGCGTGGGATTATGCGATCGCCCAGCTAGTGGATGCGGCGGGAGTGGATGTCATTCTAGTGGGGGATTCCCTGGCGATGGTGACATTGGGGTATGAAACAACCCTACCGCTCACTTTAGATGAGATGCTGCACCATGCAAGAGCTGTGTGTCGGGGAGTTAAACGGGCGTTGGTGGTGTGCGATCTGCCGTTTTTGACCTATCAGGAAAGCCCGCAGCAAGCGATGCACTCAGCAGGGCGGGCGTTGAAAGAAGCCGGGGTGCAGGCGGTGAAGTTGGAAGGCGGTCATCCGGCAATGGCGCAAACCGTTGCCCAGCTTACTGCTGTGGGAATTCCGGTGATGGGGCATGTGGGCTTAACACCGCAGTCAGTGCGATTGTTAGGTTTCCGGCAACAAGGAAAAACTGAGGAGGCGGGAGAGCGGATTTTACAAGAAGCGATCGCTCTTGAGCAAGCCGGAGCGTTTGCGATCGTTTTAGAACATATCCCCGCAGATTTGGCAGCACGAATTACACAAAAGCTGACGATTCCTACGATTGGTATCGGTGCTGGAGCCGATTGTGATGGGCAAGTCTTAGTCACTGCCGATGTCCTCGGTCTTTCCGAGCACCAGCCGCCTTTTGCCAAGTCCTATGTCAACTTACGACAGGTAATTGCAGAAGCCGTGCAGACCTATAGCAACGAAGTCAAGTCACGGCAGTTTCCCACCAAAGATTAAAATTAGTGACCCTTTCAAAAATCCCCTAATTCTTTAATTGCTTCATTCTGCTCACGGAAGATAGCTCTTCCGATAGATTAAGAAGTTTTTGCAGCTATGCAAAGCTTTAATGTCACATTTTGAGACAAAAGGCTATTGATTATGAGCGAGCATTTGAATAACAATTCCCTCAAAAGATTTGCCAGCCTAATCGGAATCAGCAGCGCTAGTGTTTTTTTCGCCTTACCATCACTTGCCTTAGTTAACGCTAACAACAGTATTTCTCCTCAATCTCTCAATACTCGCAATAACCAAGAAATCCAAATCTTGGCTCAGGATGCACCCGGCACCGCACCAGAAGATACCTTTGAGACTACACCCGACCCCGCACCAGAAGATACCTTTGAGACTACACCCGACCCCGCACCAGAAGATACCTTCGAGACTACACCTGACCCCGTACTAGAAGATACGGTAGACCCCCTGATAGAAACGACTCAGTATATGGATGATGTCGAGCGCGAACCTGGAACTTACATCTGTTTAAATAATCCCAATCCGGTTTGTGAAAACCCTGAAAGACTTTAAACTTTTTTCGTCTGGACTGTTGAATTCAATTAAATCTTGGCAATTTTTGCTTTAATGCCGTAGTTATTTAACAGTCCCCACTTTCACAGAATAACCTCGCTATTTAGCGGGGTTATTTATTTTAGCTATCAATAATTGAAGCGCTCATAAAGCTATAACAATTGTGAATCAAGGGGTTCACAAAAGCTGTCAATGCCTTGTCTCAGGACATACATCAAGACTGGCGTTGCTAAAATTTCGGGTAGTAACGGTGTCTGTGCCAAATACTCCACTGCTCTAGCAATGGAATCGGCTTGCAAGTCTTCCCGAAATTCTGCTTGACAGATGACTGCACGACATTTACGGGCTAGTGAATCTAACCATTCAGAATTTTCTCGCTGGGGTTGCTGTCCGGCGCGAATTGCCAGGGAAATTGCTGCATCTTCTAAGTCCCCGTCACAGTCTTCGATGGCATCGAGTGCCTTCATCGCTGTGGCGTTGTCTGTTAGTTGAGTGCGAAACTGAGCAATTTCTTGTGGTGTAACTTGAGTCATGGAAATATTCTAGCGATTAGTGCCCTAGGAATTAGCAACTAGCCATTAGCAAGAATAACTGACTGCGGACAAATAAAAAAAGGTGAGCAATGTGCCCACCCGACAATTAAAGTAATTTCTCAACAATCGCTACACGCCAACTAGTTCGCGAGATTCATTTCCTGTAAGTTGTTGGGCGATCGCCATTCTTGCTTCTAACTTGGCGACGCTAAACTGGTTTCGCAGATATTCCAACTGTGTAAGGGTGTTGGCTTTTTCAGCATTCAGACGAATCAGAGTATTCTGTGCGGTTTGGTATTCTTGGTCAACGCAGAGTAACTCAAAACGACGCCCTCGACGCTGGTTTTCATTTTTCAATCCTTGCTCAAAGGCGGCGACACGGTCGGCGTTGCCTTCTAAACGGGCAATGTGCTGCTCAACAGCGGTGATTTGCAAGTCTAATTGATTGACAACTTGTGCCGACGCAGCGATCGCGGCAGGATACTGACTCATTTCCATGCTTTATTATCCTCTGACGAAGTTAGCTCCCTCTCTAGCAAGTTCAGGGAGGTACAAATACTGGCGGTAAGATCTGAACTTAAGCGACTAATTCCTGTCGTTGCTTTTTCACAGCCATCCTTTCCGGCTGAGAGGTTGCGGCTTTTTCCAAAACTTTGACTTCAATCGTGACGGCAACTAAAAAAGAACCTGCTTCTTCTTCCACAGCTTCGGCAATCAGCTTGGCAAAATCTGGATGTTCAGCCGCGATCGGGTCACGTAAGGAACACTGATCCCAGGCGTACTGTGCGTGCGGATTGAGGCTGAGAATGTAGTGCTTCGTCATGGGGTCAAACCTTGATAGTTCAGGTGTTCAGACGTTAGTTAGCTTGCCGAACCTTCTCTTCTATTATAGTTCACTTGTACTGTTTTGAGGAGGAAAAGTGCTTGCCATCTGAGTCTGAACTCATTGCCAGAGAGCGGTTTAACCATACTTCCTGATGGGGTAAAGATAAAGGCAATCCAGCGTTATCAAAGGCTACCTTCAAGCGGCGGCGAAACTCCCGCGCCACCTGCCATTGCTTCAAAGGTTGCGTCTTAATCCACACCCGCACAACGATGCCGCGATCGCCAAAATTATCCACCCCCAAAACCTGCGGCGGCTCAAGAATTTGTTCGCGCCAAATCAAATCTTGATTCATTGCTTCGGCGATCGACTTAATCAACTGCAGCACCTGATCGACATCGGTGTGATAGGCAACCGGGATAGTTAAATCTGCCCGCGACCAGTTACTAGAAAGATTTGCAACTATCCTAATTTCACTATTGGGAATCGTGATTAATCGCCCTTCTGCGTCTCGCACTTGGGTAATCCGCAGATTGATCTTTTCTACCAAACCCCCAACATCTCCCACACTGATCACATCTCCGACCGCATATTGGTCTTCTAGGATGATTAAAAAGCCATTGATCCCATCTTTGATCAGGTTTTGAGACGCCAGTGATAATGCAACACCCACTAAACCAGCACCCGCTAGCAACGGAGCAATATTAATGCCAATTGTGGAGACGGCGACTAAGATACCAACTCCTACCCAGGTAGCTGTGACAATACTCTTAGTGACCCCTGAAACCGTAGATACCCGCAGTTGCAGCCGTCGGTCAGATTCTGGTGTCTGTAGATAATTGCTAGCTAAAGCAGAGGCAGAGCGGTCAATCAAGGCATAGCTGAGACGAATTACAACATAAGTTCCCAATCCGACCAGCGTTAGCTGTAAAGGAATCCGCAGTCCGTAGATAATCCCAGCTTGCAGGATGCGCGTATAGGGAAACAAGCCCAAGATGAAGAGTCCACCGCCTCCCAACACAAGCCCTTGTACCAACTGTAGAAGCCGATGCTGGGCTTCTTTCATATTCCACTGCTGGCGGCGAGATAGTTGGGTACTGATCGGTTGTCCTGCGGGAGTATCTTTGGGCTGCAGTTGTTGCTTGAGAAATATGGACTGGCGCTGTCGCTGGTAAATCCCCCAGCCAATAAAGATAATTATGATGCCAGTCCCCCCGGCAATGGCACCTTGACGGGTAAGAAATCGCGGCGTGCGTTCCAGTTTTGCCCGCTCCAGTCCTTGTTGTAGCTCTTGCTGAATTCTTTTGGCTTGGATTTGTGGATCTACCCCTTGCAATCTTGCATCCAGATCCGTAACGGTTGAGAAGTACTCGCCATTGATTTCGATGATTGGCAAGTCATTTTCTTCGCTAACATTAACGTCAGGTTTGGGGTTGTCAGCTTGCAGATACTGACGGCTTATCTGGTCTAATCTCTGCTGAATGTCTTTCTGACGGGCAGACAACTCGGATTGGGGAGCAGCAATGCGAAACAGACAATACCCATCCAACCGGATACAGGTCGAAGTTGTCCTCTCTGCTATGCTGCTAGCCGTCGGTAAGTTGGGGGCTGATGGGAATAAATTTGGGATCGGGAACTGCGCTAAGGCGGGGGATACAACCCCAGCACCGATCGCCACAGTTTGTAGAGAAGCGATCGCACTCAAGCGAGTTACCCAAAATTTCAAGCGCATGTTTTATTCAACACCTCCAAAACAGCAGTTTCCTGCTAAACAGTAAGAAAGATCAGCTAAGAGTACGCTCAACACCCCTTGTTGATGGAAATTAGCCAATATTGGCTGAATGACACTGTGGCACTGCCATAACTCAAAATAGCGATCTGTGACCACTGAGCAACGGGATAAACCTTGCTCAATGCCAAAGTATCGGCTTCATCGTAGGAATACTTATGCCTTTAGTTAGAGAAAATTTTCTTCCTCAGGGCTTACTAACAGAACTTGCCGCCGCTACGTCCTTTATTCTTCAAGGGATGGCAGCGCGATCGCCCTTGATAGAAAGATAGTTTCTGCTCAGGTTTCTGGCGCAGGGATAAAGTTAAAGTTATAAAGGTTAATTTAGTGAAATCTTGGTTCAATAGATAAATTCATGACTGCAACTCCTACTCAGCTCAAGCACGAAGTCAAAGACCTTTCCCTCGCCCCCCTTGGTAAACAACGGATCGAATGGGCTGGGAGAGAAATGCCAGTGTTACGGCTAATTCAGGAGCGCTTTGCCCAAGAAAAGCCTCTAGCTGGGATTCGCTTAATCGCTTGCTGCCACGTCACTACAGAAACGGCACATTTAGCGATCGCCCTCAAAGCCGCAGGTGCTGACGCCCTGCTGATTGCCAGCAATCCCCTCTCTACACAAGATGATGTTGCCGCCAGTCTAGTTGCTGATTATGGGATTCCCGTTTTTGCCATCAAAGGCGAAGACAACGCTACCTACAGCCGCCACGTCCGCATTGCCCTCGACCACAAACCCAACATCATCATCGATGACGGCAGCGATGTCACCGCTACCCTGGTACAAGAACGCCAGCACCAACTCAGCGAGGTGATCGGCACCACAGAAGAAACCACCACCGGAATCACCCGTCTTCGCGCCATGTTCAACGATGGCGTTCTGAGCTTCCCAGCCATGAACGTCAACGACGCCGACACCAAACACTTCTTCGATAACCGTTACGGTACAGGTCAATCAACCCTGGATGGCATTATTCGCGCCACCAACGTCTTGCTGGCTGGAAAAACCATCGTCATTGCAGGTTATGGTTGGTGCGGCAAAGGCGTTGCCCTCCGCGCCCGAGGTATGGGTGCCAACGTCATCGTCACCGAAATTGACCCCACCAAAGCGATTGAAGCCGTAATGGATGGCTTCCGAGTCATGCCAATGGCCAAAGCCGCTCCCCAAGGCGACTTGTTTATCACCGTTACTGGTAACAAGCACGTTATCCGTACAGAGCATTTCGAGGTGATGAAAGATGGCGCAATGGTTGCCAACTCTGGTCACTTTGACATTGAAATTGACCTCCAGTCCTTGGGTGCCCAAGCCACAGAAGTCAAAGAAGCGCGACAATTTACTCAGCAGTACAAACTCCCTAGCGGCAAATCGGTCATCGTCTTGGGTGAAGGACGTTTGGTAAACCTAGCCGCCGCTGAAGGACATCCCAGCGCTGTGATGGATATGAGCTTTGCCAACCAAGCTTTGGCTTGCGAGTATCTGGTGAAAAATAAAGGAAAGCTTGAACCCGGTTTACATTCTATCCCGGAGGAAGTGGATAAGGAAATTGCCCGATTGAAGTTGCACGCCATGGGGATTGAGCTTGACACTCTAACTCCTGAGCAAGTCGAGTACATCAACTCTTGGACTTCTGGAACCTAAACCTTGTAGAGATAAGGTTTTCTAAAGTTAATGGCTCAATTTTCAAAAGTATTACAACAGTCGTTCTTTTCCTGAAAATACGCCTCTTTTGAAGGGATAAGTCCACAAAGCTTATCCCTTTTTTGAAGTTAACTTGCTGAGGGGAAGAAATCTCCATTTGCCTATAATCTCTGCATAATATACACAAGTTCAGTTGCACAATGGCGCATAATCATTAACCTTTTTACTACCTGCAAAAGGAATTAACCTGATGGGCGAATGGATTACTAACATCGTTGATTCTCTAGGCTATCTGGGAATCGGGCTATTGATGTTTTTGGAAAACTTATTTCCCCCGATTCCTTCGGAGTTGATTATGCCGCTAGCAGGATTTACCGCCTCGCAAGGGAAGCTGGCTTTAATTCCAGCGATCGCAGCAGGAGTGGTGGGTACAATCTTGGGGGCACTACCCTGGTACTACTTGGGGAAGTTCTGGGGCGAGGAGGGCTTAAAGGCTTTTGCTAACAAGTACGGTAAATGGGTTTCCCTTTCGGTTCGGGATATCGATCGCGCCGATAACTGGTTCGATAAGCAAGGCGGGAAGGCGGTGTTTTTAGGTCGCCTGATTCCGGGAGTACGTACCCTGATTTCCCTACCCGCAGGCATCAATGGAATGCCTCTAGTCCCCTTCATCCTCTATTCAACCCTCGGCACTACTCTATGGGTGGGGATACTGACATTTGCTGGATATACTCTGGGCAAGCAATACTATCTGGTTGAAAAGTACATCGGGCCCATAGCAAAAATTGTGATAGCGGCGTTGTTAGTCGGATTTATTCTGTGGATAGTGCTGCGGAAACGGCGCAAAAAAAACAAAAAAGGATAATTTTAAATGTTCGGCGTTCAAATGTTAGGTTATTAGTTTAAAAATTAGCTTGAGGTGTGATGGCTAGACTTTCTGTGGAACTACAACGCTATTTTTTTGAGGAAGAACGACCGTCTCAGGTTAAGTTGGCAGAAATTTTGCTCTTGGCAGAAGAACGAATTTTCGGATTTTTATTAGTGTTGTTGTCTTTGCCATCTGCCTTACCAGTACCAGCACCGGGTTACTCAATTCCCTTTGGAATTGTCATTTTTCTCTTAGCCGTTCAGTTGATTGCGGGTGCCAAACGCCCTTGGCTACCAGAGCGTACCATGAGGTATCCCATTGAACTAAAAAAAGTGCAGGGCATCCTGAAAGCAGGGCTTCCCTGGTTACGACGGATTGAAGCGATCGCCCATCCCCGTATGACCTATATCTGTACATCACTACCGGGTAGGGTAATTATGGGTTGCGCGATCGCGCTGATGGCAATCTCCATGATGATTCCGATTCCCGGCACTAATACCCTCCCAGCCATGGGAATTTTCATTACAGGCTTCGGCTTAATCGAAGATGATGGCGCAATTAGTTTGGCAGGATTAGTTGTTTGCTTGATGGCAGCAATTCTATCGACATCAATTCTGATTGCCGTGTTTTGGGGCGGTGCTAGCTTGCTCGACTTTCTCAAAGAATGGTTGCGATCGCTTTAGGGACGCTCTGAAAAATCTCACCACAGATGAAATGGCGCGTCGAGACAATCAAAGCCATAATTTCATTACCACCGAACCCTTAGCTAAAGGGGGAGAAGCAGGAGAACAAAAAGCCTGGGATGCAGTGCGGGATGCCTTTGCCAAGCGGGATTGTCTAGGCTACTGGCGCTACCCCATTTTTTCCAAAGTGGGAAAGTCTCGCAAAGAGCCAGATATCCTCATTGCCGATGCCCAACTCGGTTTAGTCGTTATTGAGATTAAATCCGTCAAAATTGAGCAAATACTAACAATTCGCGGGCATCGTTGGGAATTTCAGAACTTCTACACCACCAGCAGCAACCCTTACGAGCAAGCGGAAAATCAGTTATTTGCTTTGTTGGGGTATGGCGATCGCGAACCTCTCTTGCGCCGAAAAGTCAGCGGTCGTGCCTTAGTTTGCCTGCCTTCGATTACCGAAGAAGACTGGTACAACAGCGGCTTTTATCAATTACCTAGCTGTCCTCCAATTATTTTTCAAGATCAGCTCCAGGGAGCGGGGGAGCAGGGGAGCTTGAAGAGCAATCCTATCCCTAATCCAGCTTCAACGCCTCTTAGAAAGGCAGGGTTGGGAGAGTCAAACAACAACCTCCTGCAACTTATTCAACAAACCACCCCGATCATCAAAGGTTTCCCCCTCACCGATGAGCAGTGGCGGTTGCTGCAAGCTGTCATTAGCGGTACCCCCGTCTTCCGCAAACGGGTAGGGGTACGGCATGTCGTGCCCCCACACAACGAACAAAAAACCCGCGCCAGCGTCCTGGCAGAAGTCCGCGATCGCCTCTTTGAATTTGACCTACAGCAAGAACATATCGGCAAAGCCATCCCCCCTGGCCCGCAGCGGATTCGCGGCATCGCCGGATCGGGCAAAACCGTCCTGCTGTGCCAGAAAGCGGCTCACATGCACCTGAAGCATCCCGATTGGGATATTGCCTTCGTCTTTTTCAGCCGCAGCCTGTACCACCACATCCTTGAGCAGTTGGACAAGTGGCTGCGTCGCTTCAGTAGCGGCGAAGTGCGTTATGACTCAAAAAATCTTAAACTCCAAGCGCTTCATGCCTGGGGAGCCAAAAATCAACTCGGACTCTACAGCACCATTTGCAAAGCAGCTAGAGTGCAGCGCCTTACCGTCAACGACACTCAAAGTAAGCGACCGAATGAAGCGCTGGCCCAAGTATGCACACAGTTATTGCACAATACGGTCATCCCTACGCTATATGATGCCATCTTGATTGATGAAGGGCAAGACTTAATTGTGGATGACTCGTTTAAGTTTGAAGGCAAACAGCCCTTCTACTGGCTGGCATATCAAGCCCTGCGCCCTATCGCTCCCACCCAGCCAGAACTGCGGCGTTTAATCTGGGGTTACGACGAAGCCCAAAGCCTGGAAAGCTTAAGTATTCCTAATGCCAGCGAACTGTTTGGGGAAGAGTTGGGGCATCTCGTTACAGGACAGTACGCGGGGGGCATCAAAAAAAGCGAAATCATGCATCGCTGCTACCGCACTCCCCATCCCATTCTCACTGCCGCCCACGGTATCGGGATGGGGTTGCTGCGTCAGGGTGGAATGCTGACTGGCATTACCCGTGCGGCAGATTGGCAGGCAATTGGTTATGAAGTCAAGGGACATTTCACCCCCGGACAGCAAATTACTCTCCGACGCCCTCCGGAAAATTCTCCTAACCTCGTCCCGCAACTGTGGGAAAAACCCGTTTTGGAGTTCGTTGCTTATCGTTCTCGCCAAGAGGAATTGACAGCGTTAGTTGAAAACATCCTCTACAATCTCCTTTACGACGGACTTAAGCCCAGCCGCGAGATTCTCGTCATCGTTCTAGGTAAAAACTTCGAGGCGATGCGACTGGAAGCGGATGCGGCGGAGTTCTTGATGTCCCAAGGCATTGATATCTACATTCCCAGTGCGGCTGACTGCAACATCCTTTACACCGACAAAACTAAACGCGATCCCAATAAGTTTTGGTGTGAGGGTGGCGTCACTGTATCGCGCATCCACCGCGCTAAAGGGAATGAGGCGGATATGGTGTATGTGGTGGGATTGGACAATGTTGCCAAGGATGAGAGCAATCTTTACCTGCGGAACCAGCTCTTTGTCGCTTTAACTAGGGCACGAGGTTGGGTGAAGTTGAGTGGTGTCGGTTCTTATTCCCTTTATGAGGAGATGTGGCGGGTGATGCAGAGTGGCGACACTTTCACCTTTACCTTCCGCCATCCTCCGCAACGAGAGATTAGCGTTACGGATGCCAGTGAAATGCGATCGCGCTACGCCGCAGGCGGCAGAAACTTTCAAGGCGCAGATTTAGCCAATGCCCAACTATCCGGGGCTGACTTACGCCATGCTAATCTCATCGGTGCGATTCTCAAAGGTGCTGATTTAAGCCATGCCCAATTAGATGGCGCAAAGCTGGTAATTGCCGATTTAAGCCATGCCAATTTAACAAACGCCAGTTTACGTAAAGCCCAACTAGTAGGAGCAAATTTGCAAGAGGCGCGACTAAATGGTGCCGATTTGAGTCGCGCCAAGCTGAGTAATGCCGATTTGAGGAATGCTCAATTAGTTGGGGCGAAATTGGTAGGAGCGAATCTCAGTGCGGCTGACTTGAGTGGTGCTGATTTAACCCAGGCAAATCTTGAGAAGGTTGATTTGAGTGATGTGAATTTGGCAGGAGCAACGATGCCAGACGGGAGGGTTTGGGAGTAGAGCGATCGCCCTTCTCCCCAAATTGATAGGACAAGCTTCTGGCTGCATAACCTTATCTAAGCTTACGCCTCAAACAACTAGGGATGAATCAATTCCCTAGAGCTAGTCCCGCCGCTCAAGAGCATATCGATTTCTGCTTTTCCTCCGCCGAAGTGGCAAAACGCTATTGAGTACCCACAGTGACTTATCGCCCCCCGACGACGACATCCTTAATCCGCACATGAGGGCCACCAACACTCACCGCTAACGGCATTTGTCCCCCCTTACCGCAGCCACCATTGACATAAACGGCATCATCACCAATTGCCTCAATATCTTTGAGAGTTTGAAAGACATTGCCAGTCAGCGTGATATCACTAACAGGTTCTGCAACCTTGCCATTGCGAATCATATAACCTTCCGCCGCCGCGAAAGTAAACATCTCGCCGTTAGTTTGCCCCCCCAGCATTCGTACGGCATAGACCCCCTGATCAATATCTGCAATCATCGTCTCAAACGGGCAATCTCCCGGCTCAATTCCCGTATTTGTCATCCGCACAATTGGCGGATATGTAGCACCAATTGCCCTAGCATTCCCCGTGGGCGCTTCCTGCATTTTCCCCGCCGTTTCGCGAGAATGTAGACGTTGATTCAAAATCCCGTCTTTAATTAAATACTTGCGTTGAGCAGGAACACCTTCATCGTCATAGGTGAGAGAACCAGGCAAACCGCTGAGAGTAGCATCATCAACAACATTTAATTGCTCAATTGCCAAAGGTTTCCCTAGGGTAAGCAACTCTTGCATTCTCGGATTTTCATAAACAAAGTCCGCTTCTGAAAGATGCCCAAAAGCTTCGTGAATAAACACACCCGCCAGATAGGGATCTAAAACTACAGTATGTTGACCCCCTTTAACCGGTTTTGCCTCTAATTGCCCAACCGCGCGTTTTGCTGCTCCCAAAACCCGGTCTTCAATACCAACAAACGCGTCAAAATCCGCACGGGAGTGAACTGACTCAAAACCTTGACGGACGACACCCTCCTCCCCACGAGCAATTGCACCAAACCGGGCTGACACATCCAGCCGTTCTTGGGCAAGGCAAGTGCCAGTAGAGTTGACAAAATAGGTAATCCCGAAGCGATCGCGCCAGCCCACCATCGTCGTCTGAATCCGGGAGTCATAATCCAACAACAGTTGGTTGTACTCCTGCATCAACTGACGCTTATCCGCCATTGAAACCCCACGCGGATCGCGCCCCAACTGCACCGCCACATAATCTTGAACAGGTTCGACAGACGCTAAAACTGTTTTATCCTTCCCCACCAACTTGGCTTGAGAAATTGCCTCCTCCAGGCGGTCATGTAACTCCGTCAAGCCATTAAACGTCACAAAACTCCAGCCCCCCTTGTGACAGGCACGAATGCCTCCAGAAGCCCCAAAACTGCGGTCTACCGCATCTAACCGAGAGCCTCGAAACGAAATAGCAGTAGACTCAGTTTGCTCAAAGCGAACCTCCAAATAATCCACGCGATCGCCATAAACAGCGATCGCCCCCTGTAACTGCTCCTGCAAAGAACCTTCCACACTTCCCCCCTTACCCGGCTGTAATATCCTCCCTTCCAGTCTATTGTTCCACCCCCTTAACTCCCCCAAAACCCTCTAAAAAAAGAGATACATACCTCGCCCTAATTTCTAATTCCCCTAAATACCTTTACCTTCATTTACCTTTATGTCCATAAACCCATAACCCCTTGCACGGGGGGACTAGGGGCGGTGCTGCGCCCCCAGTGGGGGGCTTGGGGGAAGCCCCCCAAGCTCAGGTTTTCCTCTTAACTTTCTTCTTCAATCAAAAAAACTGCCAGCACCGCCCCACTAAAACCTAGCCATAGTTCCCCTCTTCAACCAACCAAGTCACCGTAGTTATACTAGTGTCTAAGCCAAAAATGTCCACCTTAACAACGCGCCGATGAAAGCCCAACTGCTGACATGGATTTCCGTTGCTTTATCTGCCTTGGCCATAAATCGCCGTTGGATGACCTGGAATCTTTTCCTAGCTTTCATTCCCGTAGCCTTAAGCATTTGGCTATTCCGACTGTCCCGCCAACGCTCCATCCTTTGGTGGTTAGGACTTCTCGTTTTCTTCGCCTTTTTACCCAATGCACCCTACGTCCTAACTGATATCTTGCATCTGGTGTATGACATTCGTGAAGGTTACTCCATCTGGATTATTACCCTCGTTCTTGTTCCCCTATATCTGTTCTTCATCCTAGGGGGATTTCAAGCCTACGTGATGTCCCTCATCAACCTAGGTTACTACCTGCACAAACAAGGCAAAAGCCACTACATCCTTGCCGTTGAGCTAATTACCCATGCCCTTAGTGCCATTGGGATCTACCTAGGACGCTTCCAACGATTCAATAGCTGGGACTTGATCACTCAGCCCGATGCTTTGGCAGATAGCATCATTGACGACTTAGCGAGTAAAGGCCCCGTATTAATCATTGCTATTACCTTTGTGATTGTTGCCGCCTTGTATTGGTTAATGAAACAACTAAGCTTAGGATTTTTGCTGAGAATGCGCCAGAAGTTTAGTGACCGTCCCCTCTACGACCAAAGAAGCGAAGATACCTCAGCACGGCTTTAAACCTATTGATGCCAAGCCTGGTTCACCAAAAGAAGACAGTAATGGCACCTGACCAACAATTACGCCACCTGATATAACAACACCGCTACATCCATCTCTCAATATTTTGTCGAGTTATGCCAGTTCCTATCGTTAGAAGGAGGAATCTGGCACCTATCTTCGCTGCAATGGACAAAGGTAGACCGTATTTTTTAAATAACGACTGCCTTCATTTCAGAACAAATACTTAGTCAGGTCAGCCTCAGCATTATTAGTGCAGCCTGGCTATTTCGTTCTCGAAATTTTTGTTGATATAGGATTTTTAACTCATGCCATTACTGTCTAGAGAAGAACTCAAAACCTTAGTTGAGAAATCACAAAAGCATTGCGTTTCTATTTATATGCCCACCCACACAGCCGGGCCAGAGATTCAACAAGATCCCATCCGCTTTAAGAATTTGATGCGGCAAGCTGAGGAACACCTAGTCGAAAGTGGTTTGCGCCAAGCCGATGCAGTAGAATTGCTCAAACCCGCTCAAGAGCTTGATCGGGACAACTTCTGGCGTCACCAGGATCACGGGCTAGCCATCTTTATTGCTGATAATTTCTTTCACTACTATCGCCTACCGCTTGATTTTGAGGAATTAGTAGTTGTTGGCGATCGCTTCCATCTCAAACCACTGATGCCGTTATTAAATAACAACGGCAGATTCTACATTCTCGCCCTTAGCCAAAATCAGCTCAGACTGCTTCAAGGTACACAGCACCAAATTGATGAAATCGATCTCCACAAGCTTGAAGACATTCCTGAGAGCCTGAAAGAAGCCCTCCGGTACGACGACACAGAAAACCAAACTCAGTTCACTACAACTCATAGCGGAGCATCAGCAGGCGCTCCTGGCTCAGACCCTGGTACTATCCATGGGCGAGGTGTCGATGAAGACGAAGAAAACCAGATTCTGCGATTCTTCAGCCAGGTTAATCGGGGCTTACAAGACTTGCTGCACGATGAGAACGTGCCGATGGTGCTGGCAGGCGTAAAGTACTTGCACCCCATTTACCAAAGAGCCAATTCTTACCCCCATCTGATGGAAGAAGGTATTTCTGGCAATCCGGAGCATATGAAGCCAGAAGAGTTACAGGAAAAGGCTTGGGGAATTCTGGAGCCTTACTTCCATAAAGCCCAAGCAGAAGCGGCGGAACGTTACCGAGAGTTTTCTGGCAACAACCAAGAGCAAGCTTCTCAGGATTTGAAAGAAGTAGTCAAAGCAGCTTACTATCATCGCGTTGATTCCTTGTTTGTGGCAACGGGTTATCAGCAGTGGGGTAAGTATGACCCTGAGAGTGATACAGTGCAGTTGCACGAAGAAGAACAAAATAGCGACGAAGATTTGTTAGATTTCGCGGCGGTTCATACCCTCTTGAATGGCGGTACCGTGTTTGCCACCGAACCTGACCAAGTGCCCGGTAATGCTCCTGTTGCCGCTATTTTCCGCTACTAATGAAGGGAGTCGGTGAGTCCTGAGTGCTGAGTCGGTGAGTAGGGGAGAGAGTGTGAAGTATGAAGTATGAAGTATGAAGTATGAGGGGTTAGAGGTAAGGGGTTATCGGTTTTCTCCATCACCTCATCTCCTCTTCTTTCTAACCTCCGCGTCTTGGTGTGCAGGAGTGTGGTTTATTAAAAATCCTCATCCCCCATTACCCCCAAACGAGCATCAGCCAAATCGGTGCTGATGCTTTTTTAGGAATTAGAGGTAATGCTTGATCAGGAATGTTACGATTCCCTCAAGTACCGTGACCAATGCGGGACTTTGTGGTTGAGGAGCGTTTGTTGTGGACACAAAATCATCATTTTCTGAACGGTCGTTGAACGTTTCAGGAATAACTCTCCTGGCTCTTTTAGCCGTTGGGTTGAGCCTGTTTGCTGTAATTCTTGACTGGAGAGGCGATCGCTTTCCGGTACAGATTGCCTCACTTACCTTGCCTTTGGTAGTTAGTGCCTTAGTGACAGCCGCGTTAGGTTTTTGGGCAGTCCCTGCTTTGCAAGCTTTGAAAATGGGGCAAATTGTCCGCGAAGATGGGCCTCAAACCCATTTACGCAAAGCGGGTACTCCGACGATGGGCGGGGTATTTTTCATCCCTGTGGCAGTAATAGTTGCATTGGTGGCATCAGGCTTTGCGGCTGATGTTGTGGCGGTAGCAACTGTGACCCTTGCCTATGGGGGAATCGGCTTGTTAGATGACTGGCAAATCATCCGCTATCGCTCGAATAAAGGCATCTCCCCACGAGTGAAGTTGGGACTGCAACTTGCTGTGGGGGTGCTGTTTTGCCTGTGGCTAGTATGGACTCAGCCTGCTAGTATGACGACGATTAACCTGCCTTTGGGTATCGTTTTGCCTTTGGGGTTACTGTTTTGGCCGATCGCCGTCTTTGTGCTAGCGGCGGAGAGTAATGCCACCAATCTCACCGATGGAGTGGATGGACTGGCGGCGGGGACTTGTGCGATCGCTTTATTAGGATTGGGCGCGATCGCTGCACCTGTATCCTTAGGTTTAACAATCTTTTGTGCCTGTATGAGCGGTAGCTGTTTGGGCTTTGTCGTTCATAACCGCAACCCCGCCAAGGTATTCATGGGGGATACAGGTTCTTTAGCATTAGGAGGCGCACTAGCCGCCGTCGGGCTTCTCACTCAAAACTTGTGGGTACTGTTTATTCTCAGCCTCCTGTTTTTTGTTGAGTCCCTGTCAGTAATCGCGCAGGTTGCCTATTACAAAGCAACCAAAGATGAAAATGGTGTGGGTAAGCGTCTCTTTAAGATGTCCCCATTCCACAATCACTTAGAACTCAGCGGATGGTCGGAAACCCAAATTGTCGGCGTGTTTTATTTGGTGAATGGAATTCTGGCTGTGTTGTGCGTAATTTGGGGCTAATTACTAAATCAATTCAGTAGGGTGGGCAAGGTATTGTCCACCTTTTTTATTGCTGCTTTATATCGTCTTTTTTTGAAGGGCGATCGCACTAGCTGTTCAACTTGCCCAAATTTACACGATAGGGCTAAAAAGGCGAGGAAGGCTTTATGGGCGTTAGCGAGTCTTCGAGCGTTAGCGCAGATCGCATTTTGGTACGGTTCGCTTACCGCGATCGCTATGAGAGCGTCCTCATCCATTGCCGAAATGCTTTCAAGGTTGCGTTTCTCCCTGCGGTTTGACTTCGCTCCAAATATTGAGGAATGACCTCAGCTAGCGGCATTCCCGGAAAGGTTGGACTTTGTTCAGATTCAACATATTTTCCCTCTCGCAGGACGTTAATTTGTAGTTTGCCCCGCTCGAATCGCCAAAGTTCGGGAACGTTTAATGCCTCGTAAATGCTGGGGTGGGTGCGAGAGGTGATATCAATTTCCAGCACTAAGTCGGGGGGAGGATCGACTCTCAAGTCAATTCGCTTCTTCCCCCGAATTGCCACCTCATTCTGGATGTAAAAGCACTGATCAGGCTCAATCCCCTTTGCCATCGCTTGATTTTGGAATGTTGTCGAGCCAAGGCTTCTAAATTCTATGTCGAGTTCTTCCAGCAACGCCTTCACCAAGTCCCCAACAATTTCCTTGTTGCCCTCATGTTCTGGCAGTGGCGTCATAATCTCTAGCGTTCCATTATCGTAGGCAATTCTTGCAGCACGATGTTCCCCCAATTCCTCTAGAATGACTTCCAATTCTTGCCAGGTAACATTGTGCAACAATACCCGTTGCCCTGGTGGAACACTCAATTGCCTCAGTTCTAACAACATTCTCTAGCTCTCAGCTTTCCAAGCTTTGTAGTAGGGTAACGATATTGCTAATGCTCAAATTCAAAAAAAGCTCTCTGGGTATTATCCATCTGGCGACGGCGCTGCTGAACAATCCAGCGTTTCATTTTGTCTGTGGGGCAACTTGTCCATAGTTAAGCACAGCAACCAGTGTGACTCCACCAAAGATATTGCCCAGTAGTGCAGGCACCATGAACCCGCCGAAATACGCTCCCCAAGAGGTCGTTCCGGTTGTGACGAGATAGAGGACTTCAACCGAGCCAGCAATGCTATGCGCTAACCCACCCAGCCCCACTAGATAGGTGAGGATGATGATAATCCATAGCCGGGAAGATTCCGCTGCGGGGAGCAGCCATACCATCAAGGCAATCAACCACCCAGCAAAAATCCCTCGCTCTAGGATTGTCCAGAAGCCACCAGCCATCGCTGCATGACCTATCTGGGTGAACGCGTGCCGGACTCCAGGTGTAAAGGTTTCGGTATGTCCTAAAAGCCAGACGAACAGGTACGTCCCAACCAGATTGCTCAAGAGTACTACAATCCATAGCCGCAAGACTCGTTTTAGGTTCCTCAGATTAAAGCGATTCAGTAAAGGCAAAACTGCTGTAAGTGTCTTTTCTGTGAACAACTGCTGGCGACCCATCACCACAATCAAAAAACCGATACTATATCCAAGATTTGAGATCAATGGACGCCAGGGTTGATCCGGTAGGCTTGCATGAATTAAGCCCTCTGCAACGAGTGAAAAGCCCATCGAGAGTCCAGCAGCTAACCCAGACCAAGCTAGCTCGGAAAGCGAACTGCGTAATTGACTCTCACCTTCTATCCGAATTGCTTCGTGAATGATGACAGCTTTAGGGCGACCTAGTCGCTTGATCTCCCTTTTTTCGCGATCGCTCAAATCCAGTTCTTCTTGGGGACGAAGCTTGGTTGCTTCATCGTCTCTCTCCGGATCTCGGTTCATAAATAAAATCCCGTACCACAGTCATCAGTTTGCTTTTCACGTCACCCTTACCTTAGACGACACCGCAACAAAGGTGAGGAAGAGTGAGTGCGATCGCACTCCGCACACCAACAAACGCGATCGCAAAACGGTAAATTTTCTAATTGTTAGAACAGTTAACGTCTGGAAGTTGTTGCTATTTTTGTCTATAGAATTAAGTAAAGCAATTCAGAAGACTAGGCAGTAGCAACTATAGAGCCAAAATGCCATTCATCGCACTTAAAAAGAGTACAGGCGAAAGGGTAGACATTACAAAATTAAAAAGTCCACGAGAAGAATTAGTAAAAGGAGACCTTATCTGCCAGCTCTGTGGTGTTCCCATGATTATTAAGTCAGGTGTGGTTAGGCGTCCTCACTTTGCCCATCAACCCAGCATCCCATGCACAACTAATTATGGATATCATCCTGAGAGTGATGAACACAGAGCTGGTAAAGAACTTATTGCTAAAACTCTTATAAAAGAATTAGCAGGATATAGCACAGCCGGAATTGAGTATGAGTGGCGTTGCGAAGAAACCAAACGAGTTGCCGATGTTGCCATACTGTTCCCTAATGGTTGGGTAGTAGTGCATGAGTGTCAACTCTCTTCAATCACAGTTGAAGAACTTCAGAAACGAACGGAGGATTACCTAAATGCAGGAATTGATGTGGTCTGGTGGCTTGGCAAAAACGCTGATACAGATACCAACCGTCAGTGGTGTCTCAGTACCTTCGGTGAGTGCAATACCATTGATTTCAAAGCATTATCAACCTACTTTAAAACTGATCGCCTCTAATCCGAACTCAGTCTCAAACACTTATCAACCCTTTTTAAAACCTAGTGAGGTCGAGCAGATAGATTGGATAGCATTTCGGCTCATAGACGATATTGATTGGCGCTGGCATCAACAGGATAACATCAGGTTTTGTGGAAAAGATTGTCACTTTAAAGAAGGCGAGCGAGTTGACTATAAGTATAAGAATGAAATGAGACTTCTACTCACAGAAGTGAAAAACGATAAAGAATGGAAGCAACGTAGGCAAGAACCTAATGCAAGAATTGAATCTAGATATGCCTTTCGTTGCTCATATAATTACAACAATAAATTGCAACATTCATATCACCTAATTGAGCAGAGCGAATTTGAAAATAATGACCTCAATCAGCTTATTTCACATTACTGCTATCGCTGGCAAGATTCTGTTAAAAAATTCGAGCTAGGCATCCAGGTTTTACCTGAAAAAGACTATGAGGAAAAATTTTTAAACAGCTATACAGTAGGATTAATGGTAAAACGTTGTTTCTCAATATGGTCTCCCATAGGCAGAAAAGGAATTAGCCGGGGGTTGGCATTAACGGAGATGGGACAAAATTATCTAGACGCACAGCTTGCAGAGCTTGAAGCTCAAAGAGTTATCAAGAAAGCAGATGGGAAGGGTTGGGAAGTAGTTGAAAAACAAGGTCTAATACCTCAACCGGGTCAACCGTTGCCTCAGAAGGGCGTTGAAGCTGCCAAAAAGAGAGCACATCAATGGCAAGGTACACCATTGCCATGAACAAACTTATGCTTGGGCTTTTTTTTAAGTGCGATCGCACTCCATAGCGGTCTAACTCAGTTGCCGCGATCACTAAACAGAATTGTCACCTGATGCAGCGCTTCTGGACTGAACGACCAACAAGGCGATCGCAACACGTAATCTTTAATCCTTTCCGGCGATCGCAAAAACTCCGAAAGTACCCTTAGGGGTACTGCGGGGACTGAATGAGTTTTTCCAAAATGAACGTAACAGCCAGAGTAAAGTCATTGTCATCTGCTGCCGCTAACCTTGGTCGTCGGGCATTCACGCCAAAGAGACTTCTACCCTGTTGGACGCGTCAGTATATTGCTCGCGACCTGATTTTGGTTTGCCTCATTAAATTTTGGGAGAATACTTACCCCTATGGCAGATTCAATTCTCGCTTGGAACGAAGTAGCACTCGAAGCTAACCGCGAAAGCCACACTAAAGTAGATAAGAGGGAACAAAACGGGCCGACGTTAAGTTCGCGAGCGCTAGCCATTGTTCATTTGGCAATGTATGACGCTTACGCTGGTGTGCGAGGTAATCCACCAGAATTGCCACCTTACTTGCCCGGACTACCGACTGCCCCAAAGGGTGCGTCGCCACAAGCGGCAGTTGCGGCGGCAGCCTACGAAACGTTGAAAAGTTTATTTTCCTGCCAAAAGGCTTTTTTTGATTCCAAGCTGGCAGAACTTGGCGACCCCTCTAACTCAGGACATGGCTTTGGAGTGCAAGTAGCTCAAGCAATTCTTGCCGATCGAGCCAGCGATCCCAAAGCAAACTCCGATGGCTACAAGCCTTCGCCTGAGCGTTTCCGCCATCGTCCCGACCCCAATAACCCCGATCAATGTTTTGACGCACCGTTCTACGGAGCAAAGTCAAAGGGATTTGCGATTACAGCGCGCCATGAACTTGATGCCCCCCCGCGCGGTGATGGTGAATATTTGAAGGCATTGAGGCAGGTACGCGCGAAAGGAATTATGCCCGAATTGATCGGCTCACTGCCCAAAAAGTTCGAGAAGGAACAACGACTCCCAGAAGAAACGTTGATTGGTATTTTCTGGGGTTATGACGGAGCCATCCGGTTAGGAACACCGCCACGCTTGTACAACCAGATTGTTCGGCGTGTGGCGATCGCTAAAGGCAATACGGAAGACCAAAACGCCCGTCTATTTGCCTTGGTGAACGTAGCGATGGGGGATGCCGGAATTTTGGCTTGGGATCAGAAATACATCCACGATCTGTGGCGTCCCGTAGTTGGGATTCGCGAACACGATGAATCCTTTGGCCCAGCAGCAACCAAAGCTAACAACGATATTTCAGATGATGGCGATCCGTTTTGGTTGCCGTTAGGCGCGCCAAAATCAAACATTCTCAATAGAAAGTTTTTCTCAAACGCCCCGATAAATCCACCGACGAATCGGTCGTTGTCTCAGACTGATGAGGAATCAATATTGGCAATGGATAAAGATCCAAGGCGAAGATGTGCAGAATGTCTAACCTTGAACAAGAATTTCACGCCCAATTTCCCGGCATATCCATCAGGACACGCTACTTTTGGGGCTGCGGCTCTGCATATCACGCGGCTTTTCTATGGCGTAAAGGTTGGAAACAGAAAACCTGACAACTTATTTGACGGACTCGATCTGATTTCCGATGAACTCAACAGCGGCAACGCAGAGCTTGAATGCGGCACTCAGGATAATGAAGGTACCGTGCGACCAACTCATCGCCGTAAGTTTGCTGGGGGTTTATGGCAGATGATTATAGAGAATGGACTAAGCCGAGTTTACCTTGGTGTCCATTGGGTTTTTGATGCCTTTAAAGTCAAAAACAATGACGAACCCGACTTTTCTCAACACATCGGAGGCGTTCCGCTCGGTTTGAAGATTGCGGAAGACATCTTCTGTAGTGGGATGAAAAAGTCAACGGTAGGTTCGCGAATATAATTCAGTAGCGTTACTGATTTTGGTTTAGACGTGAGAGTTTTGTCACGTCTAAACCTTGTGACATCCTCCCGACGCTTCCATTTATCCCAACGCTGACCTTTCAGATACAGCGCGGGACTTATAGCTCCCCGAACCCCTCACAAGTTAAACAGGGAAGAGATACTCAAGAGAAAATTGCGTAGCAGCAAAGAAGTAGCCTAATTAAGAGTTTTCATCCTGTCATCGGTTAGGTTCACCGATTAAGATTGTCATGAGTTACGCAGTTGACGCTCGAATGCCCTCGTTTTCTGTAGGGGATTGGCAATGCCAACTCGTAGGCGACGCCTTCAGCGCGTCAATCCTAATTGTGAAAAAAAGAACGCTATGGTCATTCCTCCTACTGATAGCAGCGCTTCCCAAGCTTTTTTGCCTAACGTTTCTGTAGTCATTCCGATTTATAACGGCGAGGCTGATTTACCGGATTTGATTAGCTGCTTGCGGACGCAAACCTATCCGGTAGAGAAGGTGGAGTATTTATTGGTGGATAATGCCAGTCGCGATCGCACCGCATCAATTATCCAAACCGCTGCTAAGGAAGCGTCTTTTGAGGGAATTACAATCCGTTACCTGGCAGAAACGGAAATCCAAAGCTCCTATGCTGCCCGTAATACAGGCATTCGGGCAGCAAAAAGCGAGTTTATCGCCTTTACAGATGCCGATTGTCGTCCTCAGCCTCAATGGTTAGAAAAGCTCATGCAGCCGTTTGCTAACGCCACCATTGGCATAGTTGTTGGTGAAATTGCTGCCTTTCCCGGTAAAACCTTACTAGAACGACACGCCGACAAAAATGATGTCTTGTCTCAGCGACATACCCTGAGCCATCCCTTTTATCCTTACGGTCAGACGGCAAACCTGGCAATTCGGCGGCAAATCTTCGCAACGGTGGGGCTATTTCGCCCCTATCTGACAACGGGAGGCGATGCGGATATGTGTTGGCGCATTCAGCAGCAGAGTAACTGCCAGTTACAGTTTTCCCCAGATGCGATCGTCCGTCATCGCCACCGCTCAACCCTGGAAGATTATAAAAGTCAGTGGCAGCGTTACGGTCGTTCAAATCGCTACTTGCACGAACTGCACGGTGTTGAGTTGATGCGGGAGATGAAACCACCAGAATATATGCGTCGCTTGACGCGGTGGTTGGTGAAGGAAGTACCGATTCATAGTGTAAGAGCGATCGCGCGGCGAACTTCTCCCATCGAGATTGTCAGTACACCGATTGGCTTATTTGGTGCCTGGGCGCGGACAAATGGGCAACGGGAAGCGAGACTACCGGAGAAGGCGAAGGCAATTGAATGGCTAGAAAATTCCTCCAGCATCAGCTCAGACGGGTATCCTGAAAAATAGGGGCGTTTTTTGTCCCTATCGTTAAATGAAACAGCCGCAAAGGAAGATCGATGTCAGCACAACTATTACTAGTAGACGACGAACCAGGAGTACGTGAAGCCGTTAAGGACTATTTAGAAGAAAGTGGTTTTAGCGTCCAGGTTGCTAGTAATGCTGTGGATGCCTGGAGTTTGTTGCAGCAAAACCACCCTGACTTAATTATTTCCGACATCATGATGCCACAGGTAAGTGGCTATCAGTTCCTTGAGCAGCTACGCAACGACCCCCGCTTTAAAGCCCTACCTGTTGTGTTTCTCACCGCTAGGGGAATGACCTCCGATCGCATCCGGGGTTATCAAGCAGGAGTCGATGCCTACTTGCCAAAGCCCTTTGACCCCGATGAGTTGGTAGCAATGATCGAAAACTTGCTACAACGTCGCGCCACTACTCCTGAAACGTCGAATGGCAATGTTGAACTCGAAAAAATTGCCCAGCAGATTGCAGAAATCAGAGGCATGTTAGACCAACGGGGAGCGATCGCGCAGACGCCGCCACCCATTCGCATTGATCTGACTCCCCGCGAACAAAGTGTCTTAGATTTGGTTGCCCAAGGGCTGATGAATAAAGAAATTGCCCGCCGCTTAGAAACCAGCGTCCGCAATGTTGAGAAGTACGTCAGCCGTTTATTTAGTAAAACCGGAACCAATAGCCGCACCGAGTTAGTTCGCTATGCCCTAGAACACGGTTTGGCAAAGTAAGCCGCCGACTACTTTGAAAGTTCTGAGTAGATGTAGGGTGGGCACGGCTTACCCAGTGCGATGCGTGCTGTTGATGATAAAGAGCTGCTGGTCGATCGGTCGCAGTTGCTGTCCCTGTCAGCCCCTCAGATGACGGCTCTTGTGGGCGGCTTGCGCGTCCTGGGTGCAAACTTTGGCGGGTCTAAGCACGGTGTCTTCACCCATTGCCCAGAGACGTTGACCAATAACTTCTTCGTGAACCTGCTCGACTTGGGGACAACGTGGAAGGCGACCTCTGAAGATGAATATGAGTTTGAGGGGAGCGATCGCAAAACGGGTGAACCCAAGTGGACTACTACCCGTGTTGACCTCATTTTCGGCTCAAACTCTCAGCTCCGTGCCCTCGCAGAAGTTTACGGATGTGTGGACTCCGAGCAGAAGTTTGTCAATGACTTTGTGGCGGCGTAGGACAAGGTGATGAACTGCGATCGCTATGACCTTCGCTCAGTCCAAGCGACCAGCTCTGTGAGGGGTTTCTAGGCGTAACGTCAGCTACGCTAACCTGCGGCAATCTTGAACGCGGGTATAGCGCGTAGCGCTATAAGCTGCAATTGGGTTCTTGTTAGTGCCCAATTGTGCGAGCTTTGGCATAACCTAAAACACCCACCAGAGCACCCAGAAAATCAAACATACAACAACTGCCCACAGCGTTGCGTGGAGTTGCAATGTAGAGTAGGTCTAACCTTTTGAGGTACGCCGCTATTCGCTCCAGATCCTAACGTTCCGATTCACCCGCTGCTGGAAGCCCAAAGCGAGGCACGAGCGCAGGGCTGTAGGTGGTCGGGTGCAGCGCCTTGTTGTGCCGTTGTTAGTGCATCAGGACTTCACTTCTACAATCTCGAACCCCTCTTCTTCGGTTGGAGGCTCGAACTGAGCTATGAAAGAATAGAGCATCTCTTCGGTGATATGAAATACATCATCATCATCAGGCAAAAGTTCATTCCTCGCCTCAAGCCGACGCTGTAGAACCTCGTCAGAAACTTGAATGTAATACAAGACCGGATGTGCTCCTGTTTCTGTGATGCGAGTTTTATAATTCCTTCTTCTTTCCCTCTTCCAAAAGCCGAAATCTAAGATGACAGAACCCCCTAACTGAGTCAGACGGTTAGCAGTTTTCCATATCATATGTTCGCACCGCTCAAAACGCTCGTCAAACTCTTCGCGTGACATCGTTTCACCGTAAAAATTCAGCATCCATTCATCTATAGAAAATCGCACAGCATTATTTTCATATTCGAGTTTTCCTGAGAGTGTCGTTTTGCCAGACCCCGGCAGGCCACACATCAGATACACAACTGGTTTCATACCTATAGTTTACTAACACCTTCTGCCAAGCTGCGGCGCGACGGCACAACGTTCCCAATCACCCGCCGCCAGTAACCTCAAACTCCAACCAATAACCTCTCGACGGTCGGTGTGCATTGGGGTTGTTATGCGGCGCTCTCTACTAACCTTTTGCGGAATAAAGCAAATGGTTGGGATCTAACCAAACAATGTAGAAGACTTCATCAATAAGAAATCCATGAACTCTGCCATGCTCATTTGAAGAGAGAGAAAACTGGTAGGGGGTGTCTACTAACTGCTCCTCATTCGGCAATCCAAAGCCATTTTCACTTGTGTCCTCCCATCTAATTGGATGACATCTAAGAGTGCTACTGCGGTTCACTAGTAGTTCTTGATTAGATAAACCTGACAGAGCCTTTAGACGGTCAATTAGGGTTAACCAATATGTAGCTGCCTTCTCATTACAAGAGAACTTATTATGACCATCCTGATAGTACTTAAACGAAAAGCTGATGCCTTGTGGCTTCAGCTTTGTTGATTTAATCCCAGATGTACTAGTCTTTGGGACTTTAGTCTTTTTAATCTTCTTCGACACGTGCTCCGTAAAACTCCTTCATCCACTTTTTCTTGATAACTTCATTAGAGGGTTCGTCCGGGGCTAGATCTCCTCTAGCGCAGTTCCAAGGATCTTCAGCATGAGTCATCTGCTCTAGCTCATAGGCATCGCAAGCAAAATATTCTTCCGCAACTTCATCAAGAAATTGAAAAACGTCGTTAGGAAGCTCAGGAGCAACATCTTCAGAGATTGGCTGCCATCCAAAAGATTTATATTTCTGATACAGAGATGGAATTACTGGTCCATGCACCCATGCCTCAAAATCTTCTTCAAAGAGAGGATTGTTGTGGAGTGCAATATGCCAAGCCTGAGCGTAGTAAACAAGCTTTTGAAGCTTCAAGTTACTAATGAAGGAGCCAGTTTCATTCGCTATCCAAATAAAATAGTTTGCTATGTCAAAGCAGGACAGCACTAAGCTCACCCCCTTACTTACAACGTCTTAGGAAGATCTGTATACATACATACACAGCTTATACAGTTCTTGCAGTAAAAGCTATGGGAGATCCCCCTACCTCATAGTCTATTTGTACTATTATAAGCTTTTGATTAAGCCATTTGCCTGCCATATTGGTGCAGTTTTGTCATGATCATCCTAAAGTGAGGCTGACGTTAGAAGTTGGTGTTACTCAATTGATTAGTCAGCGCGTAGCTTCTGGATCGCTTGATTTAGCGATTTGCTCACCGCCAAGCGCAAATTTAGACTTAACCTTTGAGTTACTATTTTACGATCCGATCGCACTACTAATTCCAAACACCCATCAACTCGCTATACAGGACATTAAAACGCGTTGTTGACATCGCTCAAACGACCGAGAAATTGGCAATCGCTCCACGTCCAAAGCTTTCCATCTCACCTCATCGACCAAAAGCTTTCAGGAAAGTCTCGACTGCACCGCTCGCGATCCGTTCAATTTCAGAGGGGCTGACCTGACTTTTGACACTAAGTAAGCATTTATAGAAGAGATCCGCTTTGCATAGTTCGATAAACTGATGGGCAGCCAGTTCTGGGTTGTCTATCACCAGTTCGCCCCGCGCCACGGCTTCATTGAAAAATTGTATCAATCGATGCGTCCCCAATTCTGGACCCGACCGATAGAAGGTGTGACCGAGAGCAGGAAACCGTTGGGCTTCTGCGATCGCAATCCGAAACATACTCTGAGCAAAGGGCGACACCAGAAAAGTCACATAGTTCAGTGCAATCTGATACAACACAGTTGCAATCGCTTCTCCATTGCGCTCGATCTGAAAAATGCGTTGTGCCTGCTCGTGACATTCCCCCTCAACCACTGCCGTAAATAACGCCCGCTTATCAGGGAAGTAGTTGTAGAGTGTCCCTTTCGAGACTTTGGCTCGACGGGCAATCGCTTCTACGCTGGTTCCTTCATACCCAAGCTCTAGAAATACCTGCTTCGCGCCGTTGAGAATCTGATGCACCTTGGGGGTTTGAGTTGCGAATGGCTGTAGACTTTCCATCTTTAGACGAATTTTGCACTAAACGGTTTGGTCATTATTGACAAAATTCTAGCCGACTTCTAGGATAAAGGCATCTGACCGAACCGTTCAGTCAGATTTTTTTTAGATTAACACCTCATCGTTTTAGATTTTAGGAGGTCTGTCATGAGCCAAACTGATGTACTGATTGTCGGAGCAGGTCCAACGGGTTTAACCACCGCGATCGAACTTGCACGCCGCAATATTAACGTCCGGATTATTGATCGCCGCAGCACGCCTTCAACCCAAAGTAAAGCGCTCGTCGTCCATGCTCGTACGCTTGAACTCTTAGATTTATTGGGTGTTGCGGATGAGCTCGTCAGGCGCGGCTACACCTCTCCTGGCATTGATTTTAGTGCCAAGGCTCGATCGCCCCTGCGAGCCAATATGCACCGCCTCGATACGCGATTTCCATTTATTTTGATTCTGCCGCAAGCCGAAACAGAGGCAGCGCTAGAAGCTCGTCTGAATCAATTTGGAGTGACGGTAGAACGGCAGCGATCGCTCTCTCACTTCGTCGAAACTGAAACTGGAATACGTGGCACGATTGAAGCAGAGGATGGCAAGACGATTGAAATTGAAGCACGGTACATTGTGGGCGCTGATGGGGCGCATAGCACCGTGCGGAAAACTTTGGGTTTGCCGTTTGCAGGATCGCCCTATGAGTGGACTGCATTTCTCGGCGATGTGTTCATGCAAGGACACCATGCCGAAGGTGGCACTGAGCAGCATTCTAACGATCGTGGACTTGCTTTTATTGTGCCGTTTGCCGACGGCTCGCACCGGATTGTTACGATCGATCGCCACTATCAGAGGGAACCGAAACGGCAAGATTTGACACTAGAGCAGCTTCAGGAGTCGATTAGTGCCATCCTGGAAAAACCGATCCAGCTTAGCAATCCAAGATGGCTGACGCGCTGGGGAGCAGACCTGCGGCTCGTGTCTCAGTATTGTGTAGGTCGTGCCTTTCTCGCTGGAGATGCTGCCCATACCCATAGTCCAGCGGGAGGACAGGGAATGAACACAGGCATTCAAGATGCCTTTAATCTGGGCTGGAAGCTAGCGTTTGTAATCAAGGGAATTGCACCGGAGCCACTGCTAGAGACTTACCACGCCGAGCGTCATACGGTCGGTCAGCGTGTCCTGCGGGTGAGTGATTTGTTGCTTCGCAGCCTATTGCTTCGGCAACGTCAATTGCGTCAGATCCGCGAAGCGCTGTTTCGATTCCTGATCCCGATCGCGCCTGTGCAGAAACAGCTAGCGGGTAATCTTTCAGGAATTGGTATTCGCTACAACACCGGAGACGGTCAAACTCGGGGAATGCGTTTACCCGATCTTGAACTGCGGGATGCAGATCACAATCCTGTTCGGCTATACGATCTGTTGCGGTTTCCGGGATACACCCTGTTGCTGTTTATTAATCCTGACGAAGCAATATCTGTACACCAACAGATCGATCGAATTCTGTGCCAAAGCGATGAAATGTTGCAACCATGTATTGTTCTCAACAGTGGTCTACCAGAACGGCATCGTTTCGGTGTAAATACTTTAGTGGACTACCGGGGTGAATTTGAAACCAAACTTGGCGCAGCAACAGGTCGTATTCTTTTGGTGCGTCCTGATGCCTACGTTGCTTTCGATCTTGCCACACTCAAACCTGATCCTTTCATTGAGCGGCTCAGCGATTGGAAAGTACTGACGAAAAGTTTAGCTAGTGCAGCAGAATTGGCACTCTCCTAATGCTTACAACCAACTAACTGAAGCACTCGAACGACCAAGATAAGCGGCAGAAAACAACTTCGGCAACCCCACAAAAACCTCTCGTCAGCCCGCTTCATCGACTTGTTAGGGTGCGATCGCGCCCTGTAGATAGAACCCATTGCAACAGACCGAAACGGCGAGTACATCAGCGTCATGAGCCGCAAGGTCGGAAGGGCTGAAAGTTAGGGGTGATGACGGGTGCGATGGTCAAAGACTGATCCTTGAGGTCATCGCGCCCGCTCTTTATGGTGCGATCGCAAAACGGGTGAACCCAAGTGGACTGCTACCCGTGTTGACCTCATCTTCGGCTCAAACTCTCAGCTCCAAGCCCTCGCGGAAGTCTACGGATGTGTGGACTCGCAACAGAAGTTTGTGAATGATTTTGTGGCGGCGTGGGACAAGGTGATGAACCTTGATCGCTATGACCTTCGCTCAGTCTTAGCGACAAGCTCTGCAAGGAGTTTCTAAGCGTAACTTCAACTGATCATCAGCGAGCGAGGTTACGCTAACCTGCGGCAATCTTGAACGTATGTAGAACCAGAGGCAACAATGAGAGCGGCGGCGAATAATCTTGGATTTATGCAGATTATCTCCATTCCGCCGCTGCAACGATTTGTTATCCTGCCGTCGCAGTTGTATCTCAGGTAGGAATACCTAATGCTTTAAGAATCAGCGGCAAGAGCTTACTACAGGCTTCTACAATCTTGGCGGTATCGGGCAGGCTTTTCAGCGTTGCATCAAACATTTTCATTGCTTTCCGCACAATCCCTTCCCGCTTTGTCGGTTCCTCAGTCTGTTTAGCTTCAGCAAGGGATTGTACCTGTTCAAGCAGGTCGGATTTATCTGGATCGGATAGATTAGTATCGGTTTCAATTGCCGCTTGTAGTTGGGTTAGCAGAACTTTAAGACTTGCTTGCCCTGTTTCAGAGGAATCAGGCAATTGGTTGATGGCATTAGTCACATGACCGCTGATTATGCCCAAGTTAAGAATACCGTCGCCACTACTCACTCCACTGATATTGGCGTTATCACCTGCACTGACATTAATTCCTCTATTTTCCGGCATAAAATCTCCTTGAACAGTTTCAACATTGAAAGTTGGCTGATGAAGGGCAGTTTGAATCATCTGCTCCAATCTGTGAATGTGATCGTCCTTTTCCGCCAGCCGCAAAACTTGTGCCTCAGATAACGCCTTGAGTTGATTATAATCCGCAAAGTATTCTGAACTGAGTTCTGATTTATCGGCGGCTGCTGCTGTCCGCACTTTTAGATTAAGGCTGTTTTGTCCTCGTTTCTCCATTGCTACAATCTCTAGATTGGCTTCTGGATGATTCTGAGACAGTTCTTTGAAGGCTATCGAAATAGCACGAGGGTCAACCTTCTGACTGTGATACAAATCCAACGTATCAAAGTAAGGTTGAATAAAATCCGCAAACCCCCCTTCTGCAAACGTTTCTTCCAAATAATCCGGCTTTCGCAATGGATGCGGATTTTCCTCCGTTGGCACTCGCATATAGACGTAATCACACTGAACGTTTTCCAGTATAGTCGCACTAGTAATGCCCCAATCTTCGATGTAGGCCCCCGTGAGAACAGCCCCAGTCAAATCGGCTTCGTCCAATTGCGTCTGTTTCAGAATCGCTCTCGATAAATCTGCTCCTCGTAAATTTGACTGGTTCAAACTTGCTCCGACAAAACTAGCACCTTGCAAACGTGCATCCTGTAAATTGACTCCAGCCAAATCCAAGCCATCAAAATTCTTTCCCTGCCCATCACAACTCACAACCAAATTCTGAACCTTAGGATCTGCAAAAATGGAGTTTCTAGTCTTGGTGAATCCTAAACCTCTAACGTTTTTGCAGTAAATTCCTGTAAGCCTAGTATTTTTATTTCCGCTTTTATCAAAGTTCGTACTTTCAAGAATAGATTCATAAAAATCCACTTTGGTTAAGTCTGCCCCCCGAAAATCTGTCCCAAATAAACAGGCAATAAGAGTACCAGCACCCCTTGTAGATGCCCAAGTTGATTTATATCCTACAGCTCCTTTACAGGAAAGCAAACCAATCAAGACAGATGGAGCTACGAGTATTAACCCTGGTATCAGAATGTGCTTTCCTGAAATAATTAAAAGCCCAGTTCCTGCACCTATAAATCCAAATATGATCGACATCTGATAAGGTATGGTTTTAGATGCAAGATAGGAAAAAACTCCAATAATAGAAAGACCCGTCGCTATAGCTTGTCCTATAGCAATCAAGACAAAAATGCTCAAAACATATTTAAAATTTTGATCAAAATTAAAAGATTGATAAAAAATATTGCTAACATATGGCATATGGTATTTAAGATTTTCTGAAACCAAGAATATCATGAAACCAAAAACGCCAAGAGCAAGCCCTAGGGTTGCTGTCAGAATGGCGAAAAAATTTGCCCATGTTGCTTTGAACTCAAAAATTTCACTTTCAGAGAATCTTTGGCTAATCCCTGTGATTGTCATCAGTGATAAAGTGATAATCAGCCATATAGAAACAAATTTAGCTGGTTTAGATATAGAGTGAATAAAGATAAGCTCAGGCTCTAAAAGACTAAGTAATAAAAAGCCAGAAATTGAAGCTGCTGCACAGGCCACAAAAGCAATTAGGCAGGATAAGGCTGCTAAAAAAAAACCGACTCTTAGAGGTATTCCAGCTTCAACTTTACATAATTTTGCCTCTTTTAAAATGGCTCTTGATAAATTTGTACCTCTAATATCAGAACTACTCAAGTTCACGCCTGAAAGATCTGCATTACTTAGGTTCACATTTATTAAATCAATTTCTCTGAAATCTCTGCGTCCTGTCCCATATTGCTTCAGCAAGAGTTGAGCACTGTACTTCACTTTACTCGATCTCATGGCGCACCCGAACTCATATTGAGAGAATGCATGCTGTTAATCTTTTCTAAATCTGATAGTTGTGCCAAAAGCTTCAAAGCATTATTGGAATTCAAAGATTCATATCCGGGAAGCTTTAAAGAATAACATAAGGCATCTATATAATGCTGAAATCCAATTGATACAATGGCTATGTCCCACTGAGTGTCTTGGAAGTAGTAAACTTTTACTGCATAAGAAGTTCCGTTTAATTCTAATTCCCAAGCTTGTTCATGGCTAATAGTAAAAGCTTTTTGCATTCTTTGAGTGAGCTGCTTGGCTTGGTGCTCACTAATTCTAGAGACATTAGCGCTGTAAGATTCTACGTCAACATCAATATCTTGCAGTGAAGAATTTCTAAGGGCGATTTTTATTGCAGAAGACAACTGTTCAGGTGGTGCTTCTGCATGTGAAATCTCAATTTCTTGAAAACTGATAACACCTTTTGGAGTGATATCAAAAATCGTTAATTTATTTGACAATGTACTGTGCATAGAAAATGCGGTAAAAAAGATTCCAGCTAGGCAAGAAGCAAGTAAAGTAGCTACCGCGACTTTAGTTTTTGTGTAGCGCATCAAAGAACAACAGTTTTTCAAGTGAAGAGTAAAATTTCCACAAAGAGATTTATCCTCTATTTTACTGAATGTTGTCTAAAAGTTGGCTTTTGAAAAGATGCTGACAAGCTATTGGAAAACATCACTAATAGCTACCAATAGTTAAGCTTCAGCAATAAAACTATGGTTTCTATTGGGTTTTGTTGAAAAATTTTGCTGTCTGGTAGAAGCTGAGGCAGGATAACAATTATTTAAAGGGAAATTTTCCACCTAATACACCTATAGGGAAGATTAGTTAGAAATACGTCAGCCTAATACACCTATAGTGGAGATTAGGTAGAAAAATTCAGTATAACTACCCCTCTTTCTGCTGGGCTGGATTGTTTAGGTTTTATTTACTATCCAATCAGTATGCGTCTACCTATGGAGTCTAGTCAGCCACCTCCTAAGAAATTGCTGGATCAAGTTCGCGATGCTATTCGCGTGAAACACTATTCGTATCGCACAGAAGAAACCCGGAAGCTACCTACTGTACTGACTTCTAAAGACCGACCCTTGGGGGCGATCGCGCCCGCCCTTCATAGAGCGATCGCAGAAGCCCTTCGGCGGCTGCACGCTTTAGGACATCGGCTCCTGCTCGATCACCACGCCCTGCCCATGAAGTTCATCAGTTCTATGTGTTTTATGATGGAAAGATGCAAAAGCTTACGATCGCCCAACCTGACGACTGGCATCTACATCTACGCGACGGTGCGGCACTGAAAGCGGTTCTGCCCCATACGGTGCGGCAGTTTGCCCGCGCTATCGTCATGCCGAACTTGAAGCCCCCAGTACGCACGGTCGCTGATGCTGCGGCCTATCGCGATCGCATCCTTGCAGCGATTCCAGATGGCAAACGGTTTGAACCCCTGATGACGCTCTACCTCACCGACAACACCAGCCCCGAAGAAATTATCCGGGCTAAAGAATCCCAGTTTGTCAAAGCGGTGAAGTACTACCCAGCGGGTGCAACGACCAATTCAGACTCCGGCGTGACGGACATTCGTCAGTGCGATCGCGTCTTTGAAGCGATGCAGCAGGTAGATATGCCTTTACTACTGCACGGGGAAGTGACCGATCAAGATGTTGATATGTTCGACCGCGAGAAAGCGTTTATCGAGCGACATTTGATCCCCCTCAAGCAGCGATTTCCCAATCTGCGCGTGGTGCTTGAACACGTTACCACCTCAGATGCTGTGCAGTATGTCCTGTCTGCGAACAACGTTGCTGCAACGATTACGCCACAACATTTACTGTTTAATCGCAATATCCTATTTCAAGGTGGCATTCGTCCCCATTTTTATTGCCTGCCAATTTTGAAACGTGAGGAGCATCGCCTGACTCTTTTGCAAGCAGCAACCTCTGGCAATCCTAAGTTTTTTCTTGGCACTGATAGCGCTCCCCATCCCCGCAATGGCAAAGAAAGTTCCTGTGGCTGCGCGGGTTGCTATTCGGCTCTACACGCTATGGAGTTATATGCAGAAGCTTTTGAAAGCGTTGATGCACTCGATAAACTTGAAGCTTTCGCCAGTTTCTATGGGCCAGATTTTTATCAACTTCCGCGCAATACCGAACAGATTACCTTGACCAGAACGACCTGGCGCGTTCCCGATGAAGTGCCATTTACTGAATCCGGACTTGTGCCCTTACGGGCAGGTCAGGAGATGATGTGGCAAATGCTTGACGCTAGCATGGCTGAAGCTAATTGATTTGGTTGACGAGATAGTAGCGGTAAGTTAATCGGCTTTGGACAATTACTCATCTGCGAGTCTAGTGAATCAGTAGAGGGGAAAGCCTCACGGGAGCCAAGCAACTTTATCACGCAGTGGGATTTCAACCTGTTGATACCTGGATCTCTTGGGCGAAAGAGATTTAATTTCTCGTTTACAAAAATACTTGAAGCCCCTCCCCAAACCTCCTGAAAACGGGGAGGGAGCTAGAATTTTCATCACTTTTTTATGGGTGAAAATACGGTTTTAGTGAGCAGGCGATCGCCCAACTTTGTTAACCTGAGTTGCTTTTCTTAAAGAAGTATGTCTTTTTATCAGGTTGCTCTCTAGAAATCTGATATCTTCATTACATAACATTCGAGATAAATTTATGAAAGTTTCGACTAAAAAACACCTCGGCGAATCCCTTGCTTTTGGATCTGTTTTAGTAATCATGAGCATTGGTGTTTTCGCAGTAATGATTGTAAACAGTAGTTTCTAAAGCCTTTTTCATCAATTTATATACAGAAGCCGCTCAAACCCTGAGCGGCTTTTTCATAAGAAACTCACAGATACTCACATCCGCCGCCGCAAATTTAAACCGTGAGTATCCGTACCACAGGTATTGAGTAAACCGTAAGTAGCGCTTAATTTTTTTATGAGTTTGGTTTGAGTGGCACTAGGTTCCCAGGGGTCAGTATTTTTATAGGCGTAGTAAGTTTCGACACCGTCAACGCCTAATTGAGCTGCCGCCGGAATGAGTACCTCTGCCGAGCGGCGATAGCGAGCCGGGTGAGCCAGCACAACTAAACCCCCGGCTTCATGAAGGACAGCAATTACTCTGGCTGCCTTGGCATCTTTACCTTTAACGGCGTGCCCTTGCAAATACATTTTTAAACTTGGGTGTTCTGGGTTGAAGGCGTACCCCAGGATATGAACTTCCGTTTCTAGCAGATTAGATGTAATTTCTACGCCTGTCCACAGGTGAGGTAGGGGACGGGAGGAGGATTGTTGGTCTTGCTGTTCTAACCAGCAATGAGCCGCCTGGTAACCCCTGACGCTATGGTGATCGGTAATGGCAAGTCCCTTAAGTCCAATGCCAACAGCTTGCTCGATCAATGCTTCTGGCTTGAGCTGACCATCGGAACAAGTCGTGTGCATGTGGAAGTTGTAGGAGTGGGGACAGCTATCTGCCTGTATCGTCTCCCAGACCTGCCTGAGTGCTGGCGAATTCTGTGCTGCCACAGGGGTCGAAGCAGAGGCTTGAGCAATATTGACCGCCATAACTGCCTGCTGTATATTGTGTGGGTTGACTGCCAAGATGCGACTCCCAACTATTTAGGAGTTGTTATTTTAGACGATTAATCGCACTAATAAATTGCAAATTGTTAACACTACCTTAGCAAAAGTCAGTAGTCAGTTGTTTAGGAGTACTAACTAGTTGTTCTCCTCCATTGCTGTGTTACGCGTCTTCCACGCCAGCTCTAGAAGCTGAGTCCAGCGCTTTTTCACTTGCTTTAAGGTGCAGCGGAGGGTTTGTGCTATTTCCTCATCGTTGCCAAGGGATTGTTTGAGTTGTAGTAGCTGCTGCTGCTGGGGTGAGAGTTGGGCAATAAATGCCTCCCACTGATCAGAAGACATGCCTAGCTTTTGGTCAAGGTCAGCACCTAACCATTGATGCACCAGCCTCCAGTTGGAAGAACGGGCAAATTTTTCGACATGGTACTTGAAGCGCTGTTGCAGATAGTCGCGCTGACGGGGAGTAAGACCAAGAATTTCTTCGATGTCAGTGGCACAGAGGTCTTTGAGTTTCAAGGCGAGGTAATCTGCACAGTCAGAATGTCCCTGTTCTTCGAGGTAGTGCATTAGTTCTGAGACAACGCGATCGCGTAAAACGGCTTCCGAGGGATCAGTCGTATCGGCAACCATTTGCGATCGCACTTGTTGCAATGCTGCACTGCGACTCTTAGCCAGATCCTCACTTCTGTCAAACTCCACCGCTTGCTCAATATCCAGCACCATGTCTTCTGGCTGACGACGAGCAAAGCTTTGCGCCCGCAGTACAATCAACTGCTGTGTTACGTGATTGCGTAGCGAAATGCGACGCTTGGCGTATTGCTCGGTAAACGCCATATATTCTGCCAGTTCCAACTGAGTGCGGGGAGTATAGTCGCTTGCTACGTCGTTTTCCCGCCGAAACGCCTTTAAAGACTCTGCGTAAAAATTTTGCAAAAAGTCTTCAATTAAATTACAGCGAGCCGCAAATTTTAACTGCGACTGTGCCAGGGCAATATGCCGATACACCATGACGCTCAAGTTGCTATGCAGCTCAACTCGACCTTGCTTGGAACCCAACTGATAGTACAACAGGCACTTTTGCAGGCGATGACGCCCCAGTGTTACCTGCCAAGAGCGGACTTGACCGGAGTTTTGAATCCGCATACTTTTGCAGCAAATTCGTTCTACCTCCTGTGCCATCCGATTGGCTACTGCCTCAACGCTGCGGGAGGTTGAACCCACTGCGCTCTGCAATTCCTCCAGCAATAGCTGTTTGATTGTCCAGGTATCCGGGTCGCCGGATAGATCTTCCGGAGAGTGCAGATGATTATCAGAAGTGTGGTTGAGATTAGCGATTTTGACGTTCATGGTATTGCCCCTATCAATTACAGTCGCGAGATGCAGTGACACCAGCGAAGAATTTGCTTGCCTACAGCGTCCGAAGCCGCTTGAACCTTCGCTAAGTTGTCTATAGTTCGACTGTAGAGGGCTATCCTCATCCGTCGGGACAGTGTTGTGTCACTACGTTCAAATAACTGAGTTACGATCTCCGCATCGGCAGTTGACCATGACTGACGGTCAAGTCCTGTCAGTCATTGCTAGAGCCGGGTTGGGATACTTGTTCCCTCCTCCTGAGTTACCCTAGCCAACTGTTGGTTTTAGTGGACAATCTCAAAACTGGGTTGATAGTTTATCCCCAGTCCGTAATGCCTCACGAGTCGTCTGTAGTTTAGAGATTGGGGCTAGCGGTGTTGTTCATCCCCATCACCTCTGGCTGCCGATCTTTAGCCTCTCCTCATCCCTCGCCCTCAGATTCCAACCCCTAGTTAGTAACGGGTGTTGCCCAAGCCGATGCTTCTTCCCACCCCTGACCTTTTCTAACTATTACAGGTTCCTCAGTCGTCATATCAATAATCGTAGAAACCTGAAAACCGGATTCCGACTCCTCATCGACAATGATGTCTACCATATTATCGAGATGGTCAAAGAGTTTTACTCGCTCTAAGCCCATGGTGGGCATTTCCCCCTCTTCATCAATTAGATAGGCAGAGGTGGAAATAATCGGATTACCCAATTCCTGCAAAAGTGCCTGACAAACCGAATGATCGGGAACGCGGATGCCGCTGGTTTTGCGCTTGGGATTCATCACGATTCGGGGGACTAACTTTGTTGCTGGAAGCACAAAGGTATAGGAACCGGGAATCAGATGCTTCATGATCCGGTAGGCTTTGTCACTAACCACCGCATACTGAGCAATGTTGGACAACGACGGACACAAAAACGTTAAGGGTTTATCATTAGCGAGTTGCTTGAGACGCCTGACTCGTTCTACTGCCGACTTGGCATTTAAATCACAACCGATGGCATAAACGGTATCAGTGGGATAAAGCATCACAGCCCCATCTTTCAGAGCGTCTACGATTTGCTTGATCAGACGCGGTTGGGGGTTATCCGGGTGAACGGTGTAAATAGTAGCCATAAAAGTTTTTGATGCAAAGAATATTCAATAGAGAATGTTGTCAAACTCAGTCAGTAGCGGTGACTTACAGGGGTTGTGAGGTGTGAAAACAGCATATCTGGATTGTCAGACAGGAATTGCCGGGGATATGTGCCTAGGGGCATTAGTCCATGCAGGCGTTCCCTTAGAGTACTTAATTGAAAAACTCCATCAGTTGGGGATTGAACAGGAATTTCAATTACGTTCAGAAGCCGTTCACCGCAACGGTCAGTTGGCGACAAAAGTGCATGTTGTGCTGAGTCAATCGCCAGGCGATCGCGCCTCGCACCACCACGACCATCATGACGCAACACGGCATTTACCGGAAATCGAGCGCTTGATCGTTGCGGCTCAACTTCCGCCCCAAGTAACTGCTCAGAGTCTCGCCATTTTCCGGCGGCTAGCAGAGGCAGAAGGGGCAGTGCATGGGATTGCACCGGAAAAAGTACATTTCCATGAAGTGGGAGCCACAGACGCCATTGTGGATATTGTAGGAACTTGCCTGGGCTTGGATTGGTTGGGGGTTGACCAACTCTACTGCTCACCCTTGCCAACGGGAGGCGGTACGGTGCGAGCCGCCCACGGTCAATTACCCGTTCCTGTACCTGCTGTGTTGAAGTTGTGGGAAAGCCGTCAGGTGCCTGTTTACAGTAATGGTATCAATCGGGAATTGGTGACGCCAACCGGAGCAGCGATCGCTGTTGCTCTGGCTACAGAGTTTGGTTCTCCCCCCGCCATGACCATTCAAACAGTAGGTTTAGGAGCAGGTTCAGCCGAATTCCCCCTTCCCAATATCCTCCGCCTGTGGCTGGGAGAGACGCGTGCTCCCATAACGAGTGAAGATTTTCAGATCAATTCTTCCCCATCAGCTCATTTAGAGACCATTTCAGTCCTAGAAACGCAGATTGATGACTTAAATCCTCAGGCGATCGGGTATGTGTTTGAAGCCCTATTTGCGGCGGGTGCGGTGGATGTCTTCACTCAGGGAATTGGGATGAAGAAGTCTCGTCCGGGGATTTTGCTGACTGTCATTTGTCATCCGGAGCAGTTATCGGCGTGTGAAGCGGTGTTATTTTGCGAGACAACCACCCTAGGGATACGTCGCCTGACTCAGCAACGCTCAATTTTGCAACGGGAAATTCAGCGAGTGCAGACACCCTATGGGGAGGTACGAGTCAAACTGGCTTGGAGCGATCGCTGTGAGCCAAAAACAATTACCAACGTCCAACCAGAGTACGAAGATTGCGCTCAGTTGGCAAGAACCAGCAACTGCTCTTGGCGAGAAGTGCATCAAGCCGCACTACAGGCTTGGTTTCTCCAAACGTCGCCCACTCCCTTAAACACAGATAAACGCAGATAATAACTATCTACGTTCATCAGGTGCAAGATATTTTAACTAACTCTTGCTATCAGCCCGGAACTCAACCAGGCTACTTAAACCATCGTTAAGAGTGGTGTAAGTTAATCAGGATTACTACCCATTGCTTGGTAGGCAGTTGATAGGAGTAATCTGTGTGAGTTTAATCAATCGCGTCACCCGCCTTATTCAAGGCTCCTTTGGTGTGGCTAGCCGCCTGTTCCGCTGCTTGCTGGGTTTTCCGGCTGGCTTCTTTCGCTCTTCCGGTTGCAGCTTCAGTTGCGTTTTGAGCTTTATCACCAAATCCTGCTGCGTCTTCTTTGGCATTCTGACCAAGGTGTTTGAGGTTCTCGCCTTTCTTATCCAAAATGCGCTTGGTATTTGTTCCTAGATCGTCAGTTTGGTCAATGACGTTTCTTTCCGCCTTGTCCACTAAGGCTCTTGACTTGGCTCCTACCTTAGAAGCGTCCATTCTGGGATCAATATCGCTGTAGTTATTCATCCCACCTTCACGCTTGTTGGTGACAGCATTTTCTGGAACTTCTTCTCTGAGGGTGCTAGCATCTCCTTTGACAGAGCTGCTATCGCCTCTGAGTAAGCCAGTATCTCCTGCTCCACGAGCATTAGCCGCACCATTACAAGCTGTACTGACAATTAGTAAGACTCCCGCTAAAAATACGGTCAGCACTTGAGCAAGGCGAATTTTTTTTAACCAGGTAAATACTTTGTTCATAAGTTTCTCTCCTTTGAGTTTCTTTGGGACAGTAAATTGCAAATCGCTTTAACTAAAATTCAGCATTAGAAAGCGTTTTCAATCCATTAACGCACAGCCGGATTAATCTGAGCTTCCGGTCGTTGTGAAGCTTCGTCTGCTTTTTCTTTCAAGAAAGCAGAAGCCTCTTGTACCGCTTCGGTTGACCGTTCTAAAATGTTGGCGTTAGGGTCACTGCGGTCAACGACAGGTTCACGCACCGCTGGTATTGCCGGCTTTTCTAGAATTGAAGTTGCCTTGTCTTTCCCGACGACTGGAAACTGACGATTGGGCGCTGGCGCTTTCGATGCTGGATAAATCAACTCGCTATCAGCACGATTATCGGCAAGCAATGACTGAGATGTATTTGGCAAAGCCGCTTGGTTTTTACGGCTGACCTTGGGGTCGGGGGACTGTTTATAATTGGTATAACCGTCTCCACCAACTTTATGAGGATTGTTTTGACCTCCAGCTTGGACGGGAGGATTGCCAGGACGTGCGCCTTGGACATTACCGCTATTACAAGCCGTGCTAACGAAAAGTACAAATACGGCTAAAAACACAGTCACTACCCGACTGAGTTGTAGTTGTTTCAAGAAATTCTTTATTGTTTCCATCAATACTCCTTCCCACTTCAATTGCAGGGAATGGTGAACATGGAAGGCTAACTGCTACGTCACAACGTTAATAGATGCGAACACCTGATGCTGCTGGCGTTTATCAAAGCAGCGTCTCTACAGCCAGAACTAAATCTTAGTCTGACGGTAGTTCGCGTTGTATGGGTTTTGTAGTTGTGTCCCTTCCGATAACGCTTGTCAAGCATACCGAGGCTGAAACCAATGTCACCTCTAGCAAAGGTGACATTCTAAAGACGATGCACAAATCATGATTCTCTAACTGTAGAGAGAGTGACACTTTTCCTAGGGTTTGCAGGTCATTTTGTAGCGGTAACAACCTCGAAGGAAAGCTGGTCTATTAGTTAGTACTCGGTTGAGCAAATATCTTTACTTAACTATAAATCAATCTTAATCTGACGCCATGGGAAAATAGGCGCGATCGCACTCCTGAGGCTCTCCTCTTCTAAGCTTGCTAGCCCCAAATATCTGTTCCCCGTAATCATGGGTCTAGTGGCGATCGCCATCTTCGCTAAAGTGTATGTCAGCTTACCTTACTTTTCCGTATCTTCAGAGTCTAATTGGTAATCTAAGGTATCTTCCATATCTTCCAAACTCACCGTGTATCTAAGTTGGGAAAAAACCCGATAAGCATCCCAAGCGGTATCTGAGTCATCTTCAAGCACTTGCAGATCAGGCGTCTGTAGATCCATCTTGATCAAGTTGTACTGCACATTGTCTGCGTAAATCGCAAAAGTGATATTAAATATTTCAAAAAAATTCACTACCCATTTACACTCTTCCTCTGGATATTTCATATAGTACTGAATCAAGTCTGCAATACAAATTTCTAAATGAGTACGAGCATTAGGGCAGATCAAGATCACCTTCAACAGTACAATCACCAAGGTTAGGGGATTTCCTTGGTACATTAGCAAGATAAATAAAGACGAAGGATCTTGCCGATTTTCTATAGTTAGAGATTCGATAACGCGATTACAAGTTCTTAACAAAAGAGCGTCATTAAGAGTCTCTTCGTGGTAAATCTCATAAAGATTTTGCAGCTTTTCGGAAAGTTGTTGATTTAAAACTTCAACATTCTCTTTATGAGCCACTGAAAAAATCAAATATCTCTGTAAGCAAAATTTAAAATGCTTATAACTAACTTGATAGACTTGTTTCAAAAAAATATTGGCTAAATTAGCATAACTAAACGAACCCCGTTTAGCTACAATCCTTTTGATAAACTGCAAAACACTATCCCCAAGAGCCGTTGGGTTTTTTGGCACTTGGCTTTGATGAACCGCCGACTGCGAACGAGCAGTATACATCGCCAGTTCAAACTTAAACTGGTCTTTTAGCTTTTTGGAGAGCGCTCTTGCTGCTTCTCGCTGTTCTGCCGAGTTATTGTGGTCGGTATACTGAGGGACTAATAAGTAAGACGTGTAGCGGCTACTCCAATGAGTTTGATCGTGTTTAGCGACAAATAGTTTGAGTTCCTGAAAGTCTTGGCTTTCAACAAAGTTGTATAACCAATGCCTCAGGCGATTGATTGTTAGAGAAAGTGATTTTTTCTTAATTTTTTCTTCTGGAAAAAGCTTAACTAGGTCTTTAATTTTATCGTGACTTCTAGATGTCTCCCAGTTATTAATTAAAATATAGCAAGACCGCTTGAGGACATTTCTAAACTCCTCTTCATCATTAACAAAAAGTATCTCTGCCAAATACTGGATTACTTCTAAATTGCCAGCATGAGATTCATAGGTAATAAATAGATACTTAAACTCCAATAAAACGGTTTCTGGTGGCTCTTTACGAACTAGATTTAAGAGGAATTGGTAGATCATCTCCTGACCCTGCTGCGTAGAGCGCCCCGGCTGATTTAGATTGACGCGCGGCGTTGTCTGATGACCTTCTGATAAAATGTCCCTGCTCATGAGCATCCTTAGGAGGATTTTGTCCCTGCTTAAAGTATGGAAGAAAGCTGAGTGCACCCTGTGTCAATGCTGATAACCGCTTACATCGTAAACTTGATAGCTCAAAATGAAGTTTAAAACAGCATAGACTAATCATCAGAATTTTCAAAAAAGTCTCTTGGGTATGTAAGTAGCGGGTCTCCTTTTATCTAGTGGCGGGGAAGTACATTAGTGAGTAACAGCGAGCAACCAGTTGGCGCTGTCAACCCCAGGGCTAGGCTCTGTCAGACACATCAAGTTTAACTACAAACCAAAGAGCTAAAATTTCTGAATCTAGAATTAGACAACTGTCTCCCAATCAATTGTGGATAGTTTAACGTCAATTCTGCTGGTGGCAGAATTGGTTTGCTCTTCCTATCTCTCTATTTTCCATCAGTTTTAACGATAGCTTAGCAACCGAAAGCAATATAACTCTTCGAGAGGCTCTGTTATGCATCAACTATGACTTTTGCGATCGCGACTTGATTTGGTCAATTTCTTGTTGTAGCGTCTCGATTTGCTGCCGCAGCGTCTCAGCTTCACCATCCGATGAGGCTGTGTTTACCTCAACTGCACCTTTGGCTGTTTCCTTCTGGTAGTTTCCTTGGCGAATCTGATGATATTCTGCTGAGGCTGCCCACTCCTGCAAGTAGCGCAGGCGTTCCACTGGAAAAGGATGGCTGAGGAGGGCACCATTGCCCCCGTTATAGAGTAAGAATTTATAAACTTGATTCAAACCATCTTGATCGAGTTCTTGATAACGTTCGGATTGACGGATGAACTCATTGAGACTGCACTCGTGACCATATTTGGCGCTACCTCCGGAAATTTTCATCATCGTCTGCATCACAAGATTGAGGTCATCTGTCACCAGTAAGGCGGCGCGATCGGAGGAGAGTTCTGCTTTGCGACGCCATTCATAGAAGGCGTAAATTAAACCACTACTGATAAGATTGCCCAACCCAAACGTCATTTCCCCCAGCATTGATGCGGCGTTCATCGCCCAAATACCCATCTGAATTAAGATAGTATGACCGCATTTAATATGTCCCAGTTCATGGGCAAAAACTGTGCGAATTTCTGCTTCGCTGAGCAAGTCTAATAACCCTGTATTCACGACGACATAGGGATGGTCTTGCCCCAAAGCATAGCTATTGACCTCCGGGTTTTGACTAACAAATAAAGCGGGTTCAGGTGAGATATCTAAATCCTTGACAGATTCTCGAAACAAACCATAAATTGTCGCATATTGACGAGGGCCAGCCTGGATGCTGTTGCCCATGAGATAGACAAATTGGGGACGTTCGTAGATGAATTCTACAAATCTACGGGCAACTAAGTCAAAGCCAGGGACACTACGTAGCGAAGCTTCGGCTTGACGATCGAGGGGATGTCTAAAGGCTTCGCACTTGATTCCGGTGTAAGTTGGCATTTTAGTAGTTTTAGAGCAAGACGGCGGGTAGATACGCGGAAATTTTATCTAAGTTAAAGCTAACACTGGTGGCGGGGGTTGTTTGCGGTCTAAAAGGGATAAGTGTTGTCGTACCTTGATAGCCTGTAGTAATGGTAAGAACCAATGTATTTGTTTGGGAAAAAACAGTCTTCTTGTCTCAAGCGATCGCAAAACCTAGCTGGGAAACCGACGATAACCTCGTTTTAGAAGTATCAGTAGCCGTTACCTGTTTAAAAAACGCGATCGCATTTCCTCCTCAACTCTAGCCGACAGATTTCTCCTCTACCGGATGTTGCCCATAAAACGGCAACGCCTCTGACCAGTGGGGGCGCTGTCCCTGTTGCCAATCTAGATAAGCAAGAGACAGCACACTTGTTACATTCCCCAAATCCCCAGGAACATCAACTAACTGATAATGCCTCTCCATCGCCTCCAGCTCTTGCTGCCAAGTATCCGGAGTCATCACTGTCTCTGAGAGCAACGGACTCAATCCACAATCGACAGGTTGATAAATCGCCACAAAGAGCTGACCGCGACGGGCATCCATTTGTAGAGCAATGGGAGTTTTGAGGGCAGATTGAGATTTGCCTTGTTCTGACCACGCGACAGCCGCTAGTGTCGAAATAGGAAATAGAGGGATATCGAGCTGCTGTGCCAGAGTGCGGGCAGTAACGACGCCGATGCGAGTGCCTGTAAAGCTTCCTGGCCCCTTAGCAACGGCAATAAAGGATAAATCTGCCCAAGTCTGAGGAATCAGAAACTCAGCAAGATATTGGTGTAAGTGCGTGGATAAATCCCGCCCTAAGTCCCAGGTGGCAGAGCGATCGCTACCCGCAAAATTGCTCAGAGCCAAGCCAAGCTGGGGGCTGGTGGTGTGGAGAGCCAAACCGTATTTTGAAGGGTTTTGCATTATTCAAACTGCCAAATTTTGATTGTCTGATCTTGAGAGCCACTGGCAAGCAGGGAACCATCCGGACTAATGGCAACGCTAGTTAACCCGGCTGTATGTCCAGTGAGGGTGTAAAGCAGTTCCTGACTACCGGGATGCCAAAGTTTGAGGGTATTGTCGGCGCTACCGCTAATCAGGAGGCTACCTTGAGCGCTAATAGCAACAGAACGAACCGCCTCAGTATGTCCTGTCAGTGTCGTCAACAACTGGCTACTATTCAAGTGCCAAAGTTTGATCGTTTTATCCCCACTACCACTAATGAGCAGTTGTCCACCGGGACTAAATACCAGCGAGTTTACAGTATCGGCATGTCCACACAGAGTTGCTTGTACCTCGCCTGTGGTCAAGTTCCAAATTTTGATGGTTTTATCGGCGCTACCACTGGCAAGTAATGTCCCATCTGGGTTAATGGTAACGGTGTGAATGGCACTGTCATGTCCCTCAAGGGTTGCCTTAACTTCGCCTGTAGACAAATCCCAAATTTTGATGGTTTTATCCGCACTACCACTGGCAAGTAATGTCCCATCCGGGCTAATGACTAGGGAGTGAATCCAACCGGAATGCCCGTAGAGGGTGCGACGTAATGCCAGGGTGTCTACCCGCCAGAATTTAATCGTGTGATCCCAGCTACCGCTCACCAGGAACTGACCATCTGGGCTGAAAGCAACAGCAGCAACTAAGCTGGAATGACCTGCAAAGGTGCAAGGCGTAAGGGTGCTATTGAGGGAGCGAAGTTTGACCGTTCGGTCGGCACTGGCACTGGCAAGGCTTTGTCCATCTGGGCTAAAGGTGACGGCGTGAATCGAGCTGAGATGACCTGTAAGCGTGCGTAGGCAGTGCCAGGTAGGAATAATAGATTTGGGTGCTGGGGTCGGGTTTACGACCGTTGAGGCAGGCATACCTTGGGGGTTGAGGTCGTTGAGGATTGCCTGGGCGGATTGGTAACGCTGGCTAGCCGCATCTGCCAGCATTTTGTTCAAGATTGCAGTCAATTCATTACTTACCGGATTAATTAAGTAGTCTTGCCACACCCAAATTCCTTCCAGGCTGTTGAATAAGTCGAAGGGATGGATGTGAGTCAGGAGGTGAATGCAGGTGACGCCTAAGCTGTACAAATCACTGGCGGGAAAAGCTTTGCCTCGGAGTTGTTCGGGTGCGGCGTAGGCAGCAGAACCAATTGTGGTTCCGGTTCTTGCCAGGGCAGTTTTGGTGGTAAATTTTGCTGCACCAAAATCTACCAGCACGAGTTGATCCTCTTTGTCGGAACGAATGATATTTTCGGGATTGATATCCCGATGAATCACGCCTTGAGCGTGGACAAATTCTAGAACTGCTGCCAGTTCGTTGAGGATTTGCCGAATTTGAGTTTCGCTCAATGCTCCTTCGGCTTGTAGTTTCTGCGCTAAACTCTCTCCCTCAATCAAGCTTTGCACCAAAGTCGGTGCGCTGCCATTTCCTAACAGGCTGTCAGGTTCAAAATATGCCAGGAGTTCGGGAATCTGAGGGTGTTGTCCCAATTGCAGGCAGGCGGCAGCTTGACGAGATAACTTGGCGGCTTCCTCAACGTTGTCGGTGCCTTGGTTTTTGGGGGGCAATTGCTTAATGACGCAACGGGGTTTAGCTGCCTTCTGCTCGTCTACCCCTAAGAAGGTGCGACCGATACCTCCCTGGCTCATAGGTTGCAAAGCCCGGTAGCGATCGCCCAACAATAGCCTCGCTCCACAAGTTAAGCAAAACCTGGCATTGCTAGGATTTTGAGGCTTCTGGCAACGCAGGTTGAGGCAGTAACTCATAGCTGAGGTTGTACCTGCTTACTTGATGATCTCCACGTCGCGACACGTTGAGGGTACCTATCTTTCGCTTTGTTGCCGATGAAGCCGAAATTAATTTGTCTGTTTCCCTAGTTTCGGTATCGACAACAACTTTAGACATGCCCAAAGGTGGGGATTGGCCCTGTCATGGGGCGAGCGAAACTCGGCAAATCAACACGACTCACATTGCGGCTTCTGACGGCGAGGCGATAGCTGACGCTTTGCAGTTCGGCATGGAGTTGACGGTTTTCCCGTTGCAGCATTGCTACTTTTTCCCGTACAGGTGCCATCCGTTCGGCGAACTTCTGACGGTAAATTTGGGGCAACTCTTGAACTACTTGCTCTAGCATCCGCGAGCGATCGCTTAACTCCTGAACAGACTGCCGCAACTGATAAATCTCGCCATCGCGGCTAGCAATCTGCTCTTGATAAAACGTTACCTGCTGCTCAACCTCTTGCAGTTGCTCGCGCAGGACACGCATCTCAGTCAGATGACGTTCAGACGCTTCCGCCTTGGGCATAAAGGTAGCATTACCCTTAACTAGCCGGAATAGTTCTTGTGATAGCTGCTGGACTAACTGGTCTCGCATCTGTAACTCTTCCCGCAGACGAGAAACTTCGGCTTGAACCGTTTTTGGGGTTGGGGTTTCAGTCTGGCTCACGATGGCTTACGGCTCCAATAAGATAGTGTTCCCAAAGTTTTAAGGGCGACAGGCAGCATTGAGTCGCACTTTACATTTCTAATGCCGCTAATTTACCATCTGTCAGGGGAAAATGGCACATGAAGGAATGGGAATGTGGGGAGAGGAGGAGCGGGGGTGCAGGGGTGCAGGGGTGCAGGGGAGAGGAAAAGAACCAATAACCGAATTCATCCTTCATACTTCACACTTCATACTTTCTCCCCTACTCAGGACTCAGGACTCAGGACTCAGGACTTTCTTCAACCGTCCTCTCCTGACTGCATTTCATCAATTTCAAATAAACTAATTAAAACTCCAGCAATCGGAATCGCTAGAAAGATACCAAACAGTCCCGCAAGTTTTGCACCGACTAATAAAGCAAAAAACATCACCACGGGATTAAGATTTATTGAGTCTTGCATAATGCGTGGCATCAACAAGTTTTCTTCGACTTGCTGTAACAAAATACAGCTAATTAACACTTGAATACTTAACCAAATTCCTTGAGGTAGCAAAGTAAAAGCAATAATAGTAATTCCAATTGTGGCTCCAATTCCCGGAACTAAATCAAAAACCCCTCCGACTGCGGCTAAAATCACGGGATAGGGAACTTGCAAAAATAGAAAGACGATAAAAGTAGATACCCCGAAAAATGTTGAAAGAATCAGCCGTCCCCAAAAAAAGCCTAAAAAGTTACGCTGGATCGTTTCGGTGATTTTGCCGCGAAATTGTCTGGGAAAAATTCTTAGCAGCAAATTCCAAAGACGTTGTCCATCTAGGAGCATAAAGAAAGCAACAACGGCAATCAAAATCAAATCTACTAAGTTTGTTAGTATCTGCTGTATGGCAGTTAATCCTAACCCAATTCCTAATAAAGCTTGCTCCCGGAGTTGCTCTTCTATCGCTCCTAAATCTAATTGCAAATTCCAGCGACCTAAAATGTTTTCTATCCTTTGTATTTGAACAATTACAAAATCCAACAATTCTGGATCTTGACTAAGTAGTTGTTGTGCTTGAGACAAAATTGCTACCCCGATTGTCAAGGTCAGACTAGCAAGAATTAAAAGACTAAGAAGAAAAACAATAATAACGGCGGCGCTACGAGGTAAAAAACGCCGCAGCCAGCCTACAGGGTAATTGAGTAAAAAAGCTAGGATGGCGGCAGAGGTAAAGACGATAATTACTGTTTCAAAGTAGGCTAAAACTTGTAGGCTTGCCCAACCCAAAGCAAATAAGAGCAAGTAGCGAACTAATCGGCTATTGTTTAACATTTCTAAAATGGTTCTTCTCGGAAGTTCGCTCATGTAATCTTTTTTGCCTTGTAGCGGATTTTAAAACCGCCTTACCTGAAGCCTCAGTTTAGGAGGTTTTCGCCTCTAAAGCTTTGTTAGGGAAGTAGATAACAATCATAGAAATCTCGGTGTGGCTGCGAGCGATCGCTTCTGGTTCGCTACCCAAGGCAGGAAAACCCGGTATATCAGGATGGGTTCCAGTCGTTAAAATCAGTAAATCATCCGTGGTCAGGCTCTTAGACACCTTATTGACAAAATTGCCTCGTACCCGCTCAATGGGAACATCTGACTTTAACCCCACAGATTCAACATTCAGGGGAGTACTTCTAGCATTGGTCATTACCTGCAACAATTGCAGCGATGCCTTGAGTTCATTCGCCAAGATTTGGGCAAGAGTTACCGTTTGCCCAAAGGAACCAGATTTCGTTTCTGTCTCTGTGAAAGCTAAAAATACTCGGTTCGTATTCTCAATCGGTTGAGGAAAGCGGGAGATTAAGACAGGAACAGTCGCTTGTCGCGTTACCTTATCAATCACACTGCCAAAGAAGTTGTCTCGATAGGTAGAGTATCCCTTCCAGCCACAAACAATCAAATCAGCGTTCCGCTCTTGGGCAACTCGGACAATCCCCTTAGCAATGGAGCTATCCACGCGTCCAATCGGTTCAACAGCGGTGACAGCCGCATGAGCAACGGTTTCGGCGGCGGCAAGAAGCTGGGCTTGCTGGGTCTTTGCTTCTGGGGGAATCGCCCCATTTCTATCAGATAAAACATGCAGGGGGAGCAGCGTCCCGTTTGACTGTTTCGCCAAAATCAGTGCTAGTTGTAGGAGATTATCTTCTGTGTTGGGGTTGGCAACAGGAACTAAGATGCGTAGGCTTTTATCTAGGCTTTCACCAGATTGTTGTTTCCCACTCGTGGCTGGCTTTGCCACCTCTGACTTAATATCCCGTCCCCAACGTTCAGTAATCCAAGGTGAAGCAATACAGGTAAATAAAATCATGGCAATAATGCCATTGACTGTGGCTTGATCGACTAATTCGATGCGAAACGCCACTGTAATCGCGGCTAGGGTAGAAGCGGCTTGCGCCATAGAAAGACCAAACATCACCATGATGCTAGGAAACTGAAAGTTAAACAGTTTTCCTGAACCCCAAGCTGCGGCGTACTTACTAATGATTTCTGCAACAATCATGACGCCAGCAACGAGAAGCGATCGCGGTTCGCTCAGTAAAATCAGCGGGTCAATCAACATCCCTACCGAAATCAGAAAAAATGGCACAAACAAAGTATTGCCAATAAACTGAATCCGATTCATCAAGGGGCTGAGTTGAGGAATCAGTTGTGTAATCGCAATTCCTGCCAAAAATGCGCCAATGATCGGCTCAATTTCGATTACCCCCGCGCCATAAGACACCACAAATAATGTGGCAACAACAAAGGTAAACTCTGCACCCTCATCATGACCGAAGCGTCGAAAAAACCAGCGCCCGACTTTAGGAACTCCCCACAGCGTTACAAAGGTATACACGATTAAGGAAGGAATCAGGGTGAACCAAAAGCCAAGGGTGAGACTGCCTTCGTGCGCTTTCACTACAACAGCCAGGACGAGTAGGGCTAAGACATTAGTAATTAACGTTGCCCCCAAGGTGGCTGTCACCGCCTGCGATCGCATAATTCCTAACTTGCTTAAGATGGGCAACGCCAGTAGGGTGTGGGAGGCAAAACAAGACGCTACTAAGACGGCGGCGAGGAGGTTGTAGCCTAGCAGCATCATGGCAGCAGTTCCTATCGCCATGGGCAAGGCAAATGTGGCTAACCCAAAGACGGCGGCTTTATCGCCGTTGTATTTCAGGTCATCTAGACTCGTTTCTAGTCCCGCCATGAACATGAGAAACAACAGTCCTACTGTTCCGAGTAGAACAATGGTGCTGTCTCGTTCTAAAACGCCGAGTCCAGAAGGCCCGACAACTACCCCTGCCAAAATCAAACCGACAATGCCAGGTAGCCTTAACCGCTGAAATACTAGCGGGGCGACCAGCATAATCGCCATGATGACCAGAAATACTAAAACTGGGTCAGTGATTGGCTCAGAGAAGATTGAAAGACCCAGAACATTAGGAAGCGATCGCTGCCAGTTTTCGAGTTGGTGCAAAATACTTTCCATAGAGTTTCTAAACTATTGTTTTTTGGAAAAACTCTGTCAGCTATAGCAAGTTAGATTTGTGTTTATATCTAAAGACAGATTTCCTTTCCCAAAATTAATGTGATAGCAGAGGAAACTCGCACAGCCTAACCCTTGCCAATTAAATACGGCTTAATGACGGCGGGTATTACAAAGCCGCAGCAACAGTGACAGGAAGCGAATAATTGTGGCGATCGCAACTGCCCAAATACCCAACCGCAGACATAACTAGCTGGCAAATTGACTTGGCTTCCTCAACATCCAAATCGCTCATTTCAGCCGCATCAAACTCAGCTGTGCTACCATCTGAAAAAATCTTTATATATCACTTGCGATCCAATGAGCAAGGTTCTGGTGTTAAACGCCTCCTTCGAACCGCTCAACATCACCAACTGGCGACGGGCGGTTGTTTTGTTGATCAAAGGTAAAGCCGAACAAGTTGAACATAACGGCTTATACGTTTACTCGGAGTTTCCACTCCCAACGGTAATTCGGCTACGTTACTATGTCCGCGTTCCCTATAAAGAAATTCCCCTAACGCGCCGTAATATCCTCCATCGAGATAGTCATACCTGTCAATACTGCGGTTACACGGGGGACGACTTAACCCTAGACCACGTTATTCCCCGTTCCCGTCATGGAGGTGATTCCTGGGAAAACATTGTCACAGCTTGTGTCCGTTGCAATGTCAAGAAAGGCAACCGAACTCCTAAAGAAGCCAACATGATATTGCGGCATCAACCTCGCCGACCCTACAGTAGTCTCCATTTTGAAGTGGCTAAACACGTCAAAGGTGGTTTACATCAAGAGTGGCGAAAGTATGTAATTGGTCTTTAATTACCCCTGTCTAACCTAAAAAGCACAGTTTTTTTATAGTTCCTCTAAAAGAGGTTGTTGGGTAAAACGCGGCTCCTGACGGGGGGACATTTTTAGGGGAGTCCGCAGGTTGAACCAAACGCCGACTTGACATCAGTTCTGTTTTCCGAGCCAGCCTTGTCTCATTTCCCTACTCGGAGTTACGCATTTAGATTGATATCGTAAAACACAACGGCTAAATGCTTCCTAGATTACTGTTATTTTGTCAAGATAGTAGTGGACTGATTATAGATCCAGATTATTCATAGCTGCTTCAAAAAAACAGCCACCCTGACTGCACTGGCGAAGTTACTATTATCTTGCACTTTTTTACCCAACATGTCATCGAATTCTCTCAAGTCTCCTAAACAAGATTCTAAACTCACCGCGTCGCCTCCAGAGCCGACGCTCCGTGAATCTAAAGAGAAAGAATCTACTACAGCCAGCAGCAGTAACTCCCGTCAGAAACGGTGGTTAGAAGCCTCTTCAGAGCCGAAAGTTTCGGAGCTACGCAATATCTTAGAGCTGCACCGCTCTGAACGGCAACTCATTGTTATTCAGGATTTCCCAGACCCTGATGCGCTCTCCAGTGCTTGGGCGTACCAACTGATTGCCCAACAACACAATATCCAAACAGATATCGTGTATGCGGGTACTCTGAGCCATCAGGAAAATGTTGCCCTAGTCAAGTTGACCGGTTTACCTGCAAAACGCTGGGGTGTGCAGACCTTAAAAGACCGGGATTGGTCTACTTATCAAGGTTGTGTTCTGATTGATAATCAGGGAACCACGAGCCAACTCTTACCTTGGATAAAGCAAGCGGGTCTGCCGATTACCGTCATCATCGACCACCACAAAATGCAGGAAGATTTAAACGCGGAATTTATCGACCTGCGACCTCAGACGGGTTCCACAGCCACCCTGATGGCGCAGTACTTGCAGGGGGGGTTACTGAAGCTAGACGGTAACGACAGCGACCACATCAAGTGTGCGACGGCTCTGATGCATGGTCTGCGCTCGGATACCAATCGACTCATGCAGGCGCAGGAAGAAGACTTTATGGCGGCGGCGTATCTGAGTCGCTTCTACGATGTCCAATTATTGAATGCGGTGCTACAGACAGCACGGTCTAAACGTGTGATGGATGTAATTGAGCGATCGCTAAAAAACCGCCTCCTCCAAAACAACTTCTCCATCGCTGGTGTCGGCTACCTCCGCTACGATGACCGAGATGCTATCCCCCAAGCGGCTGACTTTCTGGTGACTGAAGAGAATGTTCACACAGCCGTTGTTTATGGGATTGTACACGACGAGGATGAAGACTTAGAGGTGGTGATTGGCTCTTTGAGAACTAATAAACTCACCCTTGATCCAGACGAGTTCATCAAAGAAGCTTTCGGTCAAGATAGCCACGGACGCTTCTTTGGAGGTGGGCGCATGACGGCGGGTGGTTTTGAAATCCCCATGGGCTTCTTAGGCGGCTTTAATGAAAGTGCTGAGTATACCAAGATGAAATGGGAAGTGTTTGACATCCAACTCAAGCAAAAACTTCTGCGTTTGATTAGCCCAGAAGATACTGTGATTCATACAGATTAGGGACTGTGAGAAGTTTTTGGCTGTTAGTTGTTAGCGAAAAAAGGTTTTGGCGATCGCGAGTAACTAACAACCCATGAGGAAGTAGAGAGCAAAAGGGAGAGACCGCCTAGTTGCCAAATGTCACCTCCTCGCCCAACACTGAGAACTCATAAGCTGAGAACTTCGATCATGGAACTTTACCTAATTCGCCACGGAATTGCTGTGGAGCGAGACGCCTGTATTAGTGATGAAGACCGCCCCCTGACTGATAAGGGGCGTCAGAAAACTGACAAGGTAGCCAAACGTCTGCGGGATATGGGATTGCGCTTCGACATGATTTTGGCATCCCCGCTAGTGCGATCGCGTCAAACCGCTGCTATCCTGAAAGCCGCTAACCTCAGCTCCCACATGCAAGAGTTTCCCCCCTTGGCTCCTGAGGGTAATATCCAAGACTGGATTAGCTGGCTAGAAACCCAACGACGTCAGGATGCCAGTAAAGTACAGTGTCTGGCTCTAGTTGGTCATCAACCTAACTTAGCAAACTGGGCAGAAACCTTAGTCTGGGGTCAGATCAAAGAAAAACTAGAGTTAAAAAAAGCCGGGGTCATTGGCTTACATCTACCGGATTCAGGAATGCCTATCGCCAAGAGCGAGTTGTTCTTACTCACTTCACCGAAATGGCTGATTTAGAGCAGGGAGCAGGGGAGCAGGGGTGCGGAGGAGCAGGGGAGCAGGGGTGCGGAGGAGTAGGGGAGAACCTCTTACCCTTCATACTTCATACTTCATACTTCATCCTTCATCCTTCACACTTCACACTTTCTCCCCTACTCAGCACTCAGGACTCAGCACTCTGCCTTCATCCTTCATAAAGCTTGACCATTTTTCACCATGCCCTGACAGTGTGGCGTCTTGTGAAAATGATTTTGGTAAAAGGGGCAACTCTTCAGTACTTTCTGGTAAGTTAGCCTGAGAAGGTTTAATGTCACGTTGTTAGCCACATGAACGTCTGCGAGTACAAGCCAGGTTTAGAAGGTATTCCCGCTGCCCAATCCAGTATCAGCTACGTTGATGGTAAGCAAGGCATACTGGAATATCGCGGCATTCGCATCGAAGAACTCGCAGTCAAAAGTACGTTTTTAGAAACTGCGTATCTCTTGATTTGGGGCGAACTGCCGAACAAAGAAGAACTAGAAACATTTGAAAACGAAATTCGCTATCATCGGCGGATTAAGTACCGCATTCGGGACATGATGAAATGTTTTCCCGAAACCGGGCATCCCATGGACGCTCTGCAAGCTTCAGCAGCGGCATTGGGTCTTTTTTACTCAAAACGAGCCTTAGATAACCCGGCTTATATCCGAGAAGCGGCGGTACGGTTGCTGGCGAAAATTCCCACGATGGTGGCAGCGTTTCAGCTGATGCGGAAGGGGAACGACGCGGTTAAACCGAATGATGAGTTGGACTATGCAGCTAACTTTTTGTATATGCTCAATGAGCGGGAACCCGATCCGCTGGCGGCTCGTATTTTCGATATTTGTTTGACGCTGCACGCCGAACACACGATTAACGCTTCAACCTTCTCCGCAATGGTTACGGCTTCGACATTGACTGACCCCTATGCGGTCGTCGCGTCGGCGGTGGGAACCCTTGCGGGGCCCTTGCATGGGGGAGCGAACGAGGAAGTGATCACGATGCTGGAAGAAATTGGCTCGGTGGAGAACGTTCGCCCTTACCTAGATCGGTGTTTTGAGGAAAAATCGAAAATTATGGGTTTTGGTCACCGTGTTTATAAGGTGAAAGACCCGCGAGCAACGATTTTGCAAGAACTTGCCGAACAGCTATTTGAGAAGTTTGGTCGTGACCAGTACTATGACATCGCCATTGAAATGGAACGGGTTGTTGAAGAACGACTGGGCGAAAAAGGTATTTATGCGAATGTAGACTTTTATTCAGGGCTGGTGTATCGGAAGCTGGGAATTCCGACTGACTTGTTTACTCCGGTATTTGCGATCGCTCGTGTGGCGGGTTGGCTGGCTCACTGGAAAGAGCAGTTGGGAGAAAATCGCATCTTCCGTCCTACTCAGATTTACCGTGGTCGTCGCGATGCCTCCTACACTCCAATTAAGGAACGAATGTAGAGCGTCGGGTGTATCTTCGAGGCGATCGCCTGATTCCTGTTAAAGGCGAACTACGCTTATTTCTAGAACAGGTTACTTGTTGTGGCAGTATTCTAGAAGCATGAAGTCACCTTTCCAACGCCAGCCGCCGTCTACAGAGCAAACCGTTCCTGCCAAATCTTCAGGACTAGGAACCTTCGGTGGAGTTTATACTCCGTCGCTTCTGACCATCCTCGGCGTGATTATGTATCTGCGCTTTGGGTGGGTGGTTGGTAATGTTGGCTTGATTGGCACGCTGATCATTGTCACTCTCGCCACCTCGATCACCTTTTTGACAGCACTTTCAATTAGCGCGATCGCTACTGATAGGGTTATACGAACGGGTGGAGCCTACTACATGATTAGCCGCTCCCTCGGCATTGAAACGGGAGGAGCGGTGGGGATTCCCCTCTACTTTGCCCAAGCCCTCTCCGTTGCCCTCTACACCATTGGCTTTGCCGAAAGTGTTGTTGCAGTCTTTGGAAACCTCAACCAGCTTTATGTAGCATTGGCTACTACTGTATTTGTTGCCATCCTAGCGCTGACTTCTGCCAGCTTGGCGATTCGCGCCCAGTACATCATCATGGCAGCGATCGTTCTCTCTTTAGTTTCACTACTGCTTGGGCAGCCGATAGAAAACACACAGATTGAGATGTGGGGGGCAGCCGATCGCCTCTCCGAACCTTTCTGGGTTGTCTTTGCCGTCTTTTTCCCCGCCGTGACGGGCATTATGGCAGGGGTAAATATGTCGGGTGACTTGCGCGACCCGATTCGCTCTATCCCTAAAGGGACGCTAGCCGCTGTAGGAACAGGATATATCATCTACATGGGTTTGCCCGTCATCCTAGCAATGAGAGCAGATGCAACAACGCTGATTGCAGAACCCCTGATTATGCAGCGGATAGCATTTTGGGGGCCGGCAATTCTCCTAGGAGTCTGGGGAGCAACCCTTAGTAGCGCCATTGGTAGTATTTTAGGGGCACCTCGCGTCTTACAGGCACTAGCGCGGGATGGAGTTTTGCCCCAGTGGTTGAGCTTTTTGGGTACAGGGAGTGGGCGAGACGACGAACCTCGCATTGGTACGGCTGTTACTTTGGTTGTGGCGACAGCGGCTGTTTACGTTGGCGAATTAAACTTGATCGCCCCCGTGCTGACGATGTTCTTTCTTACTACCTATCTGGTATTGAACCTCTCAGCAGCCATTGAAGGTTTTTTACAAAGTCCGTCTTTCCGTCCTTCCTTTCGCGTTCACTGGTCGTTATCCCTGTTAGGGGCGATTGGCTGCCTCGCTGTCATGTTTTTGATCAACGCTGTTGCCACAGTAGCAGCGGCGGTAATCATCCTAGGGATTTACTTTTGGCTACAACAACGGGAACTGCGAGCCACTTGGGGAGATACCCGGCGCGGTATGTGGCTGACGCTGATACGGACTGCCATATTTCAAATTGGTCATCAGCCGGATACGAAAAATTGGCGACCTCATATCCTCGTCCTTTCTGGGTCACCGACAAAGCGTTGGTCGTTGATTGAATTAGCCGATGCCCTGACCCACAATCGGGGACTAGTGACGGTGTCTAGCGTTCTCCCTAGCGGTTCGCGAGATATTGCCCAGCAAGCCAAACTTGAAGCAACAATTCGCGACTATCTCGACCGTCGAGGTGTGCAAGCGTTGGTGCGGTTGGTAACTGCCCCCGATCCGTTTGAGGGAGCAAAGCAACTGGTGGAAACTTATGGTCTTGGCCCCCTTGTGCCGAATACGATTTTGCTGGGAGATAGTGAGGAATCCTCGCGGCGCGATCGCTACTGTCAGATGATCAACCAGCTCCACCGCGCCAAGCGTAACGTAGTGATCCTGCGGGAAAATACCGCCAAGGGTTTTGGTTCGCGCCGACGCATTGATGTCTGGTGGGGTGGTGGTGTGCAAGCCAACGGTGGCTTGATGTTGCTTTTAGCCTATCTCCTACGCTCCGATATTGACTGGCGCAACGCTGAGATTTGCCTGAAATTAGTTGTTCCTAACGAAGCCGCTGCCCAAGCTGCACGGGCAAATGTTGAAGGTCTCGTCAAGCAGATACGCATTGGGGCATCTTCCCAAATCTTAGTGGCAGATGGACGTTCCTTTGATACTATTCTTCATGAATCATCCGAGAAAGCCGATCTCATTTTCCTCGGCATCGCTACACCAAAAGACAACTTCAGCGATTACTACGAAAACTTACAAGCACGCGCCGCCAATCTTCCCACAACCCTTCTGGTACTTGCCGCTCCTGATTTTGCCTTTGGAGAAGTACTGACGGATGTTTAAGAAAGTTTGCGTTTTGAATTTTTAGTTAGGTTTTTCAAACTTGACCTGGTAAATCCAAAGCAATCAACAAAGCTTGATTCAATAAATCCATTACTTCTTCACTTAGCATTCCTCGTAAACGCAATAAGCGAGTTTTGGATAATACCCGTACCTGATCTGCCATAGCGATAGAGTTGTTGGTTAATCCACCATCCGGAGCTTGAATTAGCGCCTGAGTTGGATAAACTCGTTTACCAGTTTGATAAGTAGTGCAGGGAATAGCCAAAACTACAGGACTATAGACATTGATTGCATCTCGACTAGCGATAATGACTGGACGGGTTCCCCCTTGTTCTGAACCCTCGACAGGTTCAAGTCGAGCATCATAAACTTCTCCCCGCTTCATGCTGGGGATTCTCCCAATTGCAAGGCTTCCCAACTGGCTACGGCAAACTCAGCCTCCATCTGTAGCACTTGAGCTTGATACTCTGGGTCTTGTGCCATTTCAGCTAGTGCTGCATCAATTTCTGTCCGTTTGAGTGCTTCCAGCTCATGTAGAAGTGCCTGCGCTACAAACTCATTGCGACTCTTAGCTTTTCCTTGGCTCACTGCTTTGTCAGCCGCAGCTAACAGTTTTGCAGGTAGAGTTATTGTCGTGCGGACAGTCTGATTTTTCATAGCTATCTTGATGCTTAGAATGATGTTGATAATGGCATCACCTTGAGCATAGCGTAAAAACCCTCATCAGTTAGGAAGCGATCGCTCCTCCTTCTGTGCCATACCAGCGATCGCCTTTGACAGTGCAGCAGCTTCAACATTACGGTTGATAAACTTGACTTGACCGGAGGTTAATGTTGATTCGCTACTGCCTGTTATTTTTCATTCCAATCTGGAAATTAAATAGCTGTGTTCTTACTAAGAGTGTAGAACCAGAAATCGTCGCCTCCAGTAATTCTGAACAACACTCAGAGTTAAGCGAACCACAAGTAAGTTCATCTAGTCAGGATGACCAGTGTTTTAATCATCAAAGACTTCTCTAGGAAATATCACTTCGCAGAGGAAGTTCTAGAAATCGCCCTACAGTTGCTGAATGAATGCGATCGCGTTGTCTAAAACTCTGCCAAGCAGCCATTAACTACTATCTAAATTGATAGGTCATGGATTTTTGGAATAGTGTGATCGCAGAGAGAGTCATTATGAACCTGCTTGGCTTCTCGGTGGAGATGGGAGGCTGAAGCTTATCTGTCGGAGTTGAGCGTTATGTGACCTTGAGAGCTGTTGGTGAGACAGATCTTCTAGATTATCGGTGAAATATATTCAAACCATAAAATGCTAAAGCTATAATTGAAGATTGATGAATTTTTGATTTATGTCTTGTGAGTTAACTTGAAGTAGATAAATGCATAGAAGAGATTTAATTAGTAGAGGGTACTTTCCTAAAGAACTTCCTCCACCATTCAAAACCGACTCTCTCGCCAACTTTGCTGTAACTAATCCATCTTTACAGTCAGCTTCCAAAGCCACTTCAAAACTGTATTCACATAGCCATGTTAAGTATGGATCTTTAAGAAGAAAACTGAGCATACCAAATCCAGTTTTCTTTTTAGAAACCACTAAAATAATAGAAAGTCACTGGGCTGACATAAAATTGATAACCCAAAAATCTCATTTATCAAAAAGTCAACCTATTCATACACCACATCCAAAACGCAATCGTTCAATTTCTCCTCTACTTGATTTCTCTGATTTACCTAAAGAAAGAGCTAAGAACAGAGCAATTGGTCGATATGCTTTACAAACAGATATTTCACAGTTCTATCAGTCTATCTACACACACAGCATTCCTTGGGCTGTACACGGAAAGGAAATTGCCAAAAACCAAAGAAGCAATTTCTCTCTATTTGGAAATCAGCTTGATAAATTGGTTCGCAATAGCCAGGATGGACAAACAATGGGAATCCCCATTGGTCCTGATACTTCGCTAGTTATCGCTGAATTAATACTTTGTGCGTCGGATATAGAATTGGAAAAACGACTTGCAAGCTTGTGTGCATATCCCTATAGAGGTTTTCGTTATAGCGATGATTACGAACTTATATTTTTAACACGCTCAGAAGCCGAAACAGCTTTAAGTTATCTTCAACAAGTCTTATCATACTTTGAGCTGACACTTAATCCTAACAAAACTAGAATTACTGAGTTGCCATGCTCTTTAGATGCTATCTGGGTCTTAGAAATATCTGATTATAAGTTTAGCGATAAAAAGCTTGCTCAAATGCAAGATCTGATTCGTTATTTTGATCGAGCTTTTCAAATTGCTAGAGAGATTCCTCAAGAGCCAGTGCTTAAATATGCCATTGCAAGAATTGGAAACTTCGACGAACTTCATCACGATAATTGGTCATTGCTCGAAAGCCTACTCTTGCAATCAATGACAATAGAAGCTAGCACTTTACGCGATGCTTTATCAATATTTCAAAGCAAACAAGTTAAGAATTATCCAATTGATCTAGACTCTCTTGAGAAAAATCTGAATTTGCAAATCCTCCAGCACGCCCCACTTGGACATAGTAGCGAAGTCGCTTGGGCAATATGGTCAATAATCGTCTTTAAGTTAGCTATACATAAAGAAGCAGCCCAGGTAATTTCTGATATGGAAGATTCTATTGTTGCTATTGTGGCTCTGGATGCACAGAAAAGAGGAAGAATTCCAGCCAGGTTAAGTACAAAGAAATGGGAACAGTTTCTAACCGAAGATGAACTGTATGGTAATCAGTGGCTACTCTCATATGAGGCAAATCTTCAAGGATATCTGCCTACTGGGTATGATCATGTCTCCAAAGATTCTTGGTTTTCTCAACTAAAGCAAAATGGTATTGCTTTTTACGATCAATCTGTACCACTTATCATTCCTCCTGGAGACACTAGTGGTCCTTCTGGTGAAGTATAAACTCTGAGTTTACACCCTAAAAGTTAGAGTGGTTCCGCAGGCTAACACTGTGGTGCAGCGAATAGAAGGGAAATCTCGGTGCTGAGTTCTAGGTTACTTGCCGCCACTGACCCTTACCGCTAAACTACTGAATCCAATCACTTATATTCCCTTGATGAAGTGCCTGATAACGAGTTTGGGCTTTGAGCTTTCTGAGAACATTTTTATATGGAACTTCACAGTACTCTCAGTAATAATGAGACGATCACCAATATCGCGATCACGTTGTCTCAAACTCTGTCAAGCATCCGTCAACTCCTACCTAAATCGATAGGTTATGGATTTTTTACGTAGGGCGATCGCAGAGTGAGACAATTAAATTAAATGAAAGACGTAGGGAAGATTTCGGTAACTTTCTGAATATGCCTGCAAAACTCTCTGGGCCATACCAACCTCTTCTTCTTCGTATTCTGCATGGCTTTACTAGTCTTTTCGTAATTGCCGCGATTTTGACCGCCTATTGGACATACGATGTCTACGACGGACGATGGGGAAGAATTCCCTTGCCTAAGTTGAAGGAAATAGAAGGAATTCATGGCACCTTTGGGCTATATGCCTTACTTGTATTCCCTCTATTTGCTCTATACGCTTTCCATCGTGGGCAAAAAAGACTTATCCAGCAGGATTCTGTGGGAAAACTTGGACAGTTGGGTAAACCGATATGGTGGTACACGCTGCATCGAGTCATTAACACCCTGGCTATCTTGGCACTGACTTTTGCCGTTTTCTCCGGCAAGATGATGGATGAAAAGTGGCTACCTAAGGGAGAGCTTGACCATAGTTGGTATTATGCTCACCTCATTTCATGGGTGGTGATGGTTGGCTGCATCGCCTTGCATCTCTTGATGAGTGCCAAGGTAGGAGGAGTTCCCCTTCTCTTGTCAATATTAAGTTACCAATTTCGCCCTAAAGATAGTCCTGCTTTGTGGCGAGAAAATATTCTTCAATGGTGGTATGGTTTGCGACCGACTTTAGCTAAAGAGTGGTTGAAACTGTCTTTTCCCCTCAAGGTTCTAGAGATTATCGTGTTGATGAGCATAACTGCTGCTTGGATTATTTCACTCTTTAAGTAGCCGCTTAGCCTGAACGCGATCGCGTGGGACTAGCGATTAGGCAAACAACAGCTCAGCTTTACTGGCGATGATTCTTCCTCTGAGTCTGATGCATTTACATAACATAAGCTTATCGCTGGTGACGAAAGTTGCTTGATTATGATGTCCTATACGCGCAACAACTTAGTATTCATGCCCAGGCGATCGCTCTGTTTCTTCGACTCCTTGCATTAAGTGACAGCGCTTTGGAGATAAGTACTACTGCAAGCAGATGACGATTGGATATCTTGCCAGATCCAATCTCATAATGCTTATTTTTTTCTATCACAATCATAGATATTACTCATGGAAGGAATCCTGTAGTTAACTAACTCTTTAGTAAATAATAAATACCAGTCTATGAATAATTCATTCCATCGTGGACATACCTAATTGCCCCTTGGGTAGTACCAACGGCAACGTGTGTATGAATAACTGACTTATCTTTGAAGCCTATGAAATTGCGTTGTATCCCTAGACATTGGTGGCGATCGCTTAAGTATTTTTCCTTACTCTTCATGGGATTATTCCTTACAATTTTGTTGGCGGACTATCCTATGTCTGCGATCGCCCCTTGGGCGGTGCCACAGGCAATCGCACAAAGCGCAATGCCAGAGCCAATTGCACAGCGGCCCATGCAAGAAATTCGTGGGGTTTGGATGACTGAAAATGACCATGACATTCTCAGCGATCGCACCAAAATGCAAGAGGCTGTGAGTCAATTAGCACGGTTGAACCTCAATACGATCTATCCAGTGGTGTGGAATTCTGGCTACGTACTGTATCCGAGTGCTGTAGCTCAACGGGCAGAGATTCAACCATTTATTCGCCAAGGCTTACAGGGGCAAGATATCCTCGCTGATCTGATTACTCAATCCCATCGCCAAGGGTTGCTCGTAATTCCCTGGTTTGAGTTCGGCTTCATGGCTCCTCCTACATCGGAACTGGCATTAAATCATCCGGAGTGGCTGACGCAACAGCGGGATGGTAACCAAACTTGGATTAGTGCAGCAGGTGAGGTTGTGTGGCTCAATCCCTTCTTGCCAGAGGTGCAGAAGTTCATCACCGATCTCGTGCTAGAAGCCGTTACCCAATATGATGTTGATGGCATTCAGTTTGACGATCACACCAGCTTACCCAATGTATTTGGCTATGATAGCTACACGCTGGCTTTGTACAAACAGGAAACCAAGAAAGATGCACCTGCCAATCCCCAAGATCCCGAATGGGTGCGCTGGCGGGCTGATAAAATTACAGCGTTCGTGACCCAACTCAACCAAGCTGTAAAACAGAGAAAGCCCAATGCAATATTCTCCGTTTCCCCTAATCCCTATGTCACGGCTTACAATACTTACCTACAAGACTGGCTGACTTGGGTGCGGCAGGATATTGTGGATGAGCTAATTGTGCAGGTTTATCGTCCTGATTTGCAAAGTTTTCTCAACCAGATTACCCGACCTGAAATTCAAGAGGTGCAACAAAAGATCCCAACCGGAGTTGGTGTGCTAACAGGCTTAAGAAATAAGCCAGTTGCGATGTCACTGATTCAGGCTAAGGTAAACTCGGCACGCGATCGCGAATTGGGTGTATCGTTCTTCTACTATGAAAGCCTTTGGGACGAAGGCCCCGAACCCATTACAGAACGGCAATCTAACTTTCAAGCTCTCTTCAACCTCCCCGCTTCCCGCTTTGCGATGAGATAAGGCACTACAGAGGGTACATCTGCATCTCAGGACTTACGCAAAATTCTCCGTTAGACACTATCTATAAAGTAGGGGGTTAGCATAAGCAACCTACTAGTAGAGTTGCCGCGTAAGTCCTGCATCTGTAGATCCGCACTGATGTGTTCCCGTAGCAGAGGATGTCGCACAAGGGACAATTGCTGTAATTCTCCAGCCTCCGATCTCTCACAACAATCCCCGATAATGAATAAACACCAAAATAGCCGCCCAAGAACCCAACGCGACTTTGACGGCGACTAGGATGTTGAGCAGGGGAATGACTCCGCCGCTGAAAAGTGCGCCCAACTCTCCGTGCGGTAATTCTAATCCGGCTAGAGTTATAACCGACAGGACAATGAAAATCAGAACCGAAACCTTCTCCCATATAGCGGCGTTCCAGCGTTTGTAGATCGCCTGCATCCACTCCGATGATGAGGTAATCGCCACCAAACCGATCGCAGTTCCACCCGCAACTCCAGCCGCAAAACCACCTCCTGGACTCAGATGCCCCCGAATCGCCAGTTCGATACCCACCATCGCGGCAATTGTTGCTCCTAGACGCGCCATAACAATGGATGGTTGATCGGTGAACCGATAAACCGTGCAGAAAGGTCTTTCATCAGCCAGCAGAAACTTTGCACCCATGACCGCGATCGTAAATACCACCACTTCAAAGATCGTGTCATACAGCCGATTCCTGAGAATGACAGCCGTAACGGCATTAGGTACTCCACTCTCTTGTACAAGCGTTTGGACGATCGAGAGCGATAAGTCCGGTGTTGGATTGGGCATGATCAGGAATTTGACAAACAGCGCTATCCCCGCTGCAATGTAAACCCATTTCATTGATGTTTCTCCTCTGAATCTGATGCATTTACATAGGTTAGGCTTGTCGCTGGTGACGAAAGTTCGGCTTGCATGATCTCATAGAGGCGTTGAACTCTAGTCGCCGTGTGATAGGGTTGCTTTTCGGCTTCAGGCAGCGCCTGGTTTTGAGCATCGTGTTCCGATCTGGCACAAGTTGCATGGACTTCTTTGTCGATCAACGCTCGGTGCAAAGCCTGCGTATTCGTGAACGGGACTACCTCAACACGCATATAGTGTTTGTGAAAAATTGAACGCATGTCATCCATCAGTTGCTTAAAATGGTCACACTCCTGCGGAGTCGCTACGCTAACGGCTTTGCCGTCTGGTAGAGACTCGTCATCTGTCTCGATTGCCTTTGGCACTGCGCTTTGCACAATCGGCTCGTCTTCGAGTACACCAAGACGCATCACCAGGGATGAACGCACCGCGATCGCATAAAGCGTAATCGCCAGCAGAGTGCCCATCAAGGCTTGCGTCAAAGCAACATCCGCCGCCCCCAAAACCGCAAATACCAATGCTGCCACCGCTCCCAGTATTCCCTGGATTACTAAGGCATGGTAAGGATTAGTCTGAAGTACCAACATCAACGCGGACAACGGCAGCAGGGCAGTTATGACATAGATATAGCTATCATTCATCGCTCCCTCCCGTGCTGGAAGAGTATGCTAATACATACCCCAGCACTGTATTCCAGATTGCTAAGGTGATAATGCCCAGGACAAGCAGCGGCCATTCGCCCGGTCTCTTCAGGAGCAGTCCGACGATGATGAGCATGCTCCCTAGGGTATCTGCAACCGAAAGAGTATGTAGCTTGAATAATACCGAGCGGTGACCGACTAGGGGAAAGGTTCCCCAAAACCAGAAGAAAATTCCTATACCTATGAAGGTATAACTAAGCGCGTTGATCATAGTTCATTGATGCGTTTAAGGACTTGTGCCAACAACATTAATCCGGCATTACCTACACTTAGGATGATTACTCCTGTAACACCGAGCATCCAATCATCCCGTAAGATGGATACGACTAGAATCATGATTGATGTCTTGGTCGCAATACTTGAAAATGCCAACATCTTCTGCCAGATATTCTCATCCTGCCAAGCCTCGTACATGGGTATGAGCAGAGCCAGAATCATTGCAATCAGTACCAAGTTCATGCCTTTTTCCTCCGTCGTACCCAGTGGACTTCGTACCAGCCCTCTTCGTGGTACTTCAAGACAATGGACTTGGGCGTAAAGGTGATCAGGAATATATCCAGGAAGATGAGTCCAGGTGTCCGTCCGGCTTTGACTCGTTCCATCGTCACATCTTCGTGATTATGGGGACGGAAGATGATTTCAAATGCCTCCATATACGCTTGGGGAATCGCCACGAGGGTTTCCCACAGCACGCGCAGCCAATCCTTTAAGGCTTCCGGGGTTTTGGGGCGTCCCGGTAATAGGAGTGCGACACTGACGCCGATGATGATATTTGCCACACTCAGATTGGCGGTGAGCAAAAACCAGATAGCCAGTCGCAATATCAGATTCAGATGTCCAATCATGGTTATCCAACACTTTGACGAAATGAACTTAAGTAAGAACGGAGACCATAAACTCCCGCCACACCTAAAAGCTCTAGGTTGTGAGCCGCATTGTGGTCAGCATGGGTGAGGTAGCCACAATGAACGCACTTAAACCTGTCGCCTTTTCGGTTTCGTCTGTCCCATCTGTTGCAGCGAGAGCAAAACTGTGAGGTCTTAAAGGGATCTTTGACCACAAGCTGAATTCCCTCCTCCTCACACTTCCGTTCCAACAACTGCACCAAAGTGCGATAAAGCCAATGAGACAACCGCCTGTTAAACACGCGAGAGAACGTCTCCCGTTTTCCGTGTTTAACCTTCTTCAAGTCCTCAATACTAAGGACTTTTATCGAAGACCAATCAACGGATTTCAGTGCATAACCCAGCATCGATTTAATTTCAGTACGGGTGTGTTTTTGCCGCTTCTTGAAGCCTTGAATTCGTTGATAAATACCTTCTCCAACTACTTGGCAGTTGCTAAACACGACACCGCTTTTGTAGTTGGAATCCATGCCAACTACCCTACCAAATGTTCTCAAGGGAGGTCGTTGTTTCTCAAAAATAAAATCAATCCACAGGCATCCCTTCCTCAAGCCCATGCGGATAGTTTTAGATATCTGCCAGCCTGAAGCCAATCGTTGATTGATAAGTTTTGTGGACTTGACAGGAATAATTAGTTTTGGCGCACCAGAGCCAATCAGTTTTACGCACCAATCAAAGCCATCTCCTTTGAAAGGTTTAATAGTAACGAAATGGTAAAACAGTGTGACAGTGTGCCATCTTAATTGAGGCTTACGCTTGCTGTACTTTTTGTGTTGAGAACGAACGCACTCACTCGCTTGTTTGGCTAGGGCTTGTCCCAAGCGGGTTGTGATGCCAAACCTCTGTCTTGCCCTGTGGACGGTAGGCAAGTCAGCCAGCTTCCCGGAAAAGTCTTTTCGCTGCCAAAACAGGTCAATAAAATACTGCATGACATCGTGACATTGAAACAAGAATTGACGCACAATCTCGGATTTACCTGCATTCAGGTCATTCAGGTAAACTCTTGCCGTGCGCTTCATCAGATTCTTGTTTCGCTTCGATGCCATTACTCTATTTCCTCTAATAAGGCTTTAATAGTCGCTTGGGTTTTGTTTTTGTGCCGTCTTTGCTCTACCATTGCTGAAAGCATAGCCAAGAAACTCAAAGTTTTTGGAAATTACTTATCATGCCAACACCATCCAGAAGAGTAGGAGCAACATTAGACTCATTCCACCGATCAGATGCTCAAATTGCTCCACAACACGGGGCAGCTTGAGTACGGATCGTTTAAAAATTAAAAGATACGCCAACCAACCAAGACCGATGGTTGCGAGTGGTTTTACGATATTCGCAAGGGTATAAGCCTCGTAATAGGCAATATTTGCTACAAACAGACCACCGAGCAGCAGGATCGCCGCTGACCAAAAACCGGGCTTTACTACCTCTTCGCCGTCTGCTTTATGCGGCAAGAATATGAATTTGGCAAACGAGATTGCTGTTCCCAAAGCCGCAACGTTCATGGCGATCGCTTGCCAGGGCAGAAAATTCTTTGCCGTCAACACCTTCGCCCCAAAGCCAGACAACAAAGGAAAGCCTGAGATCGAGAAGCTGGCTATTACCAGAGCAATCCAAAGCGTTGTATTGATTGGTCTATGTTGCAACTCTTTGAAGTTGCGGCTCGGTAAAGCACCCGCGATTAGGAAGAGTGCCGATTTGACCAAGCCGTGCGTCAGTGCATAAAAGCCACCTACGACTGGGGCGGCAAGGACAAAGCCTAACTGCGAAACCGTATGAAACGCCAGCATCCGCTTGGTATCTTTTTCAAAGACGGCATAAAATACGCCCAGCAGTGCCGTTCCCACTCCAAACAGCCGGATGAGCGGATCAATCTCCTCCACTATCAGCGCACAACGCACTAGCGGATAGACTCCAGCTTTGACTACAACTCCCGACAGCAAGGCTGATACTGGTGTCTCTGATTCGGAGTGGGTTAACGGCAACCACAATCCCGATACAAAGATTCCCCCCTTAACCAAGAGTCCCAGAAAGATCAGGGCAAGTGCCTCCGGTGGTGCCCCGCGCAAACTTGCAAAACTAAAAGAATGATTAGCCTGATAGGCTAGGACGGCACCCACCAGATAAAACAGCATTGCCGTGTTACTGATAAATAGATAGCGCAAGGCAACCCAAATCGAGCGATTAGTCCGGGGATAGGCAATCAACAGAAATGCGGCAATACTGATTACCTCTAATGCCACGTATAAACTGATAAAGTCCGCACAGACGAACGCGGCATTGACGCTGCCATGCAGAATGATGGCTTGTGTATAAAAGAAAGCTGTCTTATCGGTGTTCCAACAGTAGAGGATGACTGCGGTTGTTACTAGCGCATTGGTCAATATAAAGTAGCCGCTTAACTGATCGACGATTAATGTGACGCCGAAATTATCTAATAATTGCAGTGTTAGCGACGACTGAGTGACAAATAGCTGCAACGCATATCCAGTCGAAACAAAAGCCATGCACAATGCGATGATTCTGTCAAGTTTGGGGAGCAGATAAATGGTGAACCCCAAAAAAAACGGTAGTGCGATCCATGCGATGGTAATGCTACTCATGGGGTATTGCTCTTCTCGATCTCGTTGCTTTCCAATGTCGGATTATCCCGCGCCAGCTTCATGACACCGACCAGCATTACGCACTGAACCGAAAAGCCGATCACAATCCCCGTTAATATCACCGCCTGGGGAACCGGATCGGAGTAAGCGACATTTGCGCCGTCTGAAATAATGGGTGTGAATAAGCCATCTCGCGATGCAACTAGCACGTAATAGGCGATAACCCCTGTGCTCATGACATCCATTGAGATGATCTTCATAACCAGGTTCTTTTTCAGGATGATGCCGAAAAATCCGCAGAATATTGTTGCGAATATGAAGGCTTCTAACATGGAAATTGCCTATAAATAATATTAATCAGGTTTAAGTTTGACGCAGATAAGATAAAGTCTCTAAATCCTTTTCATGAATAAGGCTTCGATTAAAAATTTCCATTTAATAACATATGTAATCAGGGCTTAATTTAAATCTTTTAGAACTTTTCATGCTCAGGTGTTAACTGAGTGAGATTAGTAAATAACTGCCGCTTGTCAAATTTTACACAGGTAAAGCGATTGTACTTTTTCAAAACTACGCTTTTATTTTTGCTGATACCAGCAACTTTTTGAGAGCTTCAGATTTTTCTTTCATCTCATCAATGCGTGACAACTTTGATAAGTAACTTATAGGAGAAGATTTATTTAATGGTGTCACTATTAAACCCAGTTGGCATTGATGCCTGTCAAACGGTGCTAAAACATATATAACATTCTTTAATACCCCTAAAGAACATTAACACTATTGAAAAATACCAAGGTAAACGATAGACTCATGCCATAGTAATGTGCTGACCGAGAAGCCGCAGCTCAAGTTGGGATAAGCCCTCAGTCGTTCCTGCTGCTTAGGAATTGTCTATGAACTCAAAGAGGAGTTCAGACAGGTTTGTCAAACTGCTCGCACACCCCAATCAAGCAAATGACGCTATCTAGCCTGCTTGACTGATGCCAGACCATTGTATCAAGACTCTAGTCAAATAATGTTTGACTATTTGGATGGTAGGGAGAAAACCATCTTATCAGTCATTCATCCAGTTAATTAATCGCTAAGGATATAGGTTCACAAACTTTGATGATTTCCGAAATTGCTTGTTAGCTTGATATTTGATTAATTTTACTTATTACCAATATAAAGAGAGAACTACTTACTATAAGTCTGAGATTATGGTGTGAGACTTCTGCCGCTTTAGTTCATCCCTGCAACTGTAGTTCCGTATCTATTAACTAACAATTAATTGGGAAATTTTTGTCCGCCACAATTGCTCTAACCCCGCCGCAGGCAAGGTAAGATACAAAACATCGCCTGCACTGAGGTAGCTTTCTAAAACATCCCAGCCATGAATTGTTTGATGTTGAGTTTCGATATATAGCGGCACGAAATCCCCTTCGATGGCGGCTTCTTTAACACAGCGTCCGCAAAAGGGATGTCCTGGCGTAATCATGGTTGCTAAGGCAACCCAAAGAGTGTCGCCTGTCATGCCATTACCGAGGATTTTTCCGCCCAACGCCGCCGCTGCAAAGGAAGGTGTTGCGAGTTCGATCGGACTGAGTACTGTCTCAAATTCCAAGACTTGTTGCACGGTGCGGGCAAATTGGGGGTCTTGATTGCGGACAATTACAGGTAACTTTGGTGCAAGGGCTTTTGCACTCAAGGCAATCTCGACATTTGCCATGTCGTTGCTAGTGACAGCCAGTAATGCCGTTGTGTTTTGCACATTAGCCGCCTTAAGAGTGTTGGCTAAACTGGCATCGCCTAAAATTACGGGGACTCCTAAAGAACGAGCGGTGCCAATAAAGCGGTTATTGGGGTCTTGCTCAATCACGACAACTTCGTGTCCGTGGGCGTGTAGTTGGTTCGTAATCTGGATGCCAATACCGCCGAGTCCGCAAATGAGATAGTGATGACGTCGGGGAACCCTGGCGGCATCCCAAAACTGGCTAAAACGGGTTCCTAAAACAAAGTCGTTGAGGAGGGCATAGCAAATGCCAATTACGGCTGCACCCACCAACATCATGATGGCGGTGAAAACCTTGATGCTGTCGGGGGCTTGTTCTGCAACTTTTTCTTGTCCTCCCGCCCCTGTAATCATGCCGACGGAAAAGTAGAGGGCATCAACAATGGAGGTGTCGAAGTTAACGCAGACATAGGTGAGGGTAGCGGTGAAGATAGTCAAAAACAACACCAGGGACACGAGCAGCATTGGCTGACCATGGCGTTGAAATTGTTGTAGGTTCGTCAGAACTTTGAGGAATTTTTGCAGGCGACCTTTGTGAATTTTGCGGACGTTGGGTTTGGTGCCAATGATTAAGCGATCGCCTTTTTGTAATTGTTGTCCGGATGTAACCCCTGTAACCAAATTCATCTGACCATCAATCGGCAGGTAATAGATCAGCATTCGCGATCGCTCTTCCCACAGTTCGCTCAAAGCACGTCCTAGCCAGGGATGGTTTTCATCGATGTACTCTTCATAAATCGGCCAAGTTTGATTAAATAAGCGCAACTGTCCGATGGCTTGATTGCCTTGGGCAGCAAAGACAAACACAGGTGCTGCCATCGCGGCTACGCTCATACTGACGTGATCGGGCAGCGTTTGATCGAGGCGATCGCCTAAGCTTTGATTAAACAGCCGATTCAAGACACGAATCTTCGGGTTGAGGACGCGTGCTTGGGTCAAAATTGCTAAATTCAGAGCATCATCATTCCCAGCCAACACAAGGGCTTGAGAGTCTTTGATACCCGCCTCTAGCAAGGTCGAAGCTGCCCGTAGGTCTCCAACAATGACATCGGTTTCCCCCACCATAATACGGTCGCTAATCCCAACCACAGCAGCTCCTTGCTGCCTCAGTAAGCAAAAAATTTTATAGCCAGTGCATCCCAAGCCACAGACAATAATTCGGGGTTTCATGGAGATCGGCATTACTGAGAGAAGTGCTTTGTATTGTATTCAAACCCCTATTTTGCTTGAAGGCATCCAAGACGACTGTAGCTAAAGACACCACCACTCGTTGCTGAACATTTAATAGGCTGTTTCATCAAATCGTTTTCTCGCAATATTTTGGAATTATTTGTTAAAAATAAAGATATAAACCCAAAATTACAGAATAAGTAACGATTTTTATGAACTATCACGTCATTTACGATGGCAAGTGCAATTTATGTTCAAATTTAGTGCAGTTACTCGAAACTTTAGATCAAGGGCAACTATTTGATTACACCCCCATGCAAGATGAAGCTGCCTTGAAAGAGTTTGGGATTACGGCGCAAGATTGCGAAATGGGGATGATTTTGATTGATGCCAACTCACCCGAACGCCGTTGGCAAGGCAGTGCGGCGGCGGAAGAGATTGGCAATCTCTTGCCACTGGGGGATATTTTTATCGCGGCTTATCGGGCAATGCCGGGAGTGAAGTGGATGGGCGATCGCGTCTACGAACAAATGCGCGACAACCGTTATAGTTGGTTTGGTAAGCGCTCTAGCACCTATCAGTCCGCCTACCCCATAGGCTGCAATGCCACAAAATCGCCATAAGATTAACTCTCAAAAACTAATTAAATAACTCAAAAACCTGGCGGCAAAAGTGTTTCAGCTTCTCCTGTACTTCCGGGGCGGGTTGCGATTGCCCCAAAATCTGCCAATTTTCCACTGTCGAGAATCTCCACACTTTGCCCCGATGGTCAAATCCCGCCGCCTCCACACCAATACAAGCGTGGGAACCATTCAAAGGGTCTTTGTAAAAGCGAATCTGCACCAAAATACTGCGGCTTTGAAACTTCCGACTCCAGCCAGGGAAATGAAAGCCAATATCAATGGAATCAGGATCGATTAATTCCCGCGTATCCGGGTCGTTTTTCCAGGGCTTCAAGTCTGCTTTTGCATCAGGAAACTCAGCCTTAAACAAATTTACAACCGCCGCAATCTTAGTTGTGACTTCTAACCCTCTTGCTTGTTCAGCCGCGTTCATGTCTTTACCTCCGCTCAGTAGTTACCACTAGCACAACGCTTATTATTTCTTATTATTCTCAAATCGCTGGACTAATTAGGTTCCGGATGATTTGAGCAGTGGCGGGAGCAAGGAGGATACCGTTGCGATAGTGACCTGTTGCTAGGAGGACGTTACTGTAACCAATAAGTGGCTCAATAATGGGAGCAGGGCGATTTTCGGGACGAGGACGTTTACCAGACCAGGTACGGAGAAGGGTGGCTTCAGCTAAGGGGGGACAAAACGAGATTGCCTCCTGTCTTACCTTCTCCAGTAACATGGGTTGGGCAATCGCCTCCCCAGTTTCATCGGGAAACTCAACCGTTGCACCTACCCAGTATTCCCCGTTACCTAGGGGCACAATATGGACATCATCTCCAGTAATCACAGGCTGAAAGTCGGCGTTGCCTAAAGACTGTGGGAGCCGCAGGTGTAGAGCTTGACCGAGGACGGGTCTAATATCAACGCTTGGCTCTAAAGCCGTGGTAAGGGGAGTAGAACCGAGTCCGGCGGCAATTACTAGCCAATCAATATCCAGCGATAAATTATTACTGGTGTGGATCTGATGGCAGGTTTTGCGGATTGAGGGTTGTGGGGTTGTAGACTCAACGCCTTCGACAGCGACGCCAAACTTAAAGGTGACGCCATTGTACTTAGCGGCGGCGACTAATGCCTGGGTTAGGGCAAGGGGATCAACTTGGCGGTCTTGAGGGGAATAAATCGCACCGATAATCCTGTGATTGTGCAGTTGCGGGCATTGGTGCTGAAGTTGAGCGCTATCCCAGATTTCTATTTGCCAGCCTTGAGAACGGCGAATTTCTACTAATTCTTGCCATTTGTTTAAATCATCCCCAGCAAAACATAGCCGGAGAATACCTTGCTGGTTAAAGGGGATTTTTTGCCCAGCGATCGCCTCAATTTCGGGAATTAGGGTTTCATACCGCTGCATACTGCTTTGCCGCAATTGCCACGCCCTACCTTTGGTTTTTTTACTAATCGCTCCCATCAAAACCCCTAGGGCTGCACCTGTTGCACCTTGAGCGGGAGGCTGCCGATCAAGGACGGTAACCTTTAGTTGAGGAACGCGGCTGAGTTCGTAGGCGATCGCTGCCCCAATGACTCCACACCCAACGACGGCAACATTAGTCATATTTCCAGAAAAAACTATAGCAGTTCTGATTTGATCGGCGAAATAAAAACGCACCCTATTAGGTAAGAAAGAACACGGAAGTAAAGAGAAAAGAGAATTTTACAACCCCTAAACGAGTAGCTATATAACAACTTAAAAAATCAGGTGGGCATTGCCCACCCGACTCTAAACAATCAGCCCAAATCAGTGTCTACTTCCTTACCCGTTTATGAAACGACTTCGGTTGTTTCTGGAATCAGTTCCAAAAATTCATCGAAGCTTTCGATGGCAGCATTGTAGCTGGAGATCGATTGACGGGTATCGCGAGACTGAGCCGCTTGATCTAGGGCTTCTAAGCGATTAAATAAACTTTTAGCCACATCCAGTGCCGCCCGTTGGTCATTGGGGAGGAAGTTCCGAGCGGTATAGTTTATATACCGACGCAGTTCCCCTAAAGGCCCGTGGATGACCGATTGGATATCTGTCCACTCTTGCGACCCAATCATAGCGGGAATGTCCTTCAGGCGATCGCGAAATTCATAAACCATGGGAGCATAGCGCTGAATTTGTTCTAACTGCGCTGCTGTATAAGTAGGAGGCGGGACGTTAGCATTAGGGCCGCCGCAGCTCACTAAGAATGTAGTAACTAATACCAGAATTCCTGTCAAAATCGAACGATAAAATCTCATAATTGCTTATTTTTTGCTATTTACCAACTTAAAAATACCGCGATGCGGGTTTTGTTAAGAGACATAGGGCAAACTTCTACCTCTAGACTGACGTTTGTCAAAAGATAGCCTTCGTTCTTAGATAAAGTAACGGTTTGCTCAACTCCCTAGCTTTGGGAAACATAATCTAAAAAGGTGTCAAATTCCTCCAATGCGGCTTGATATTCTTGTCCCGCCTGGGAAGAGTCTTGATTTTCTGTCGCTTGCTCGACGCCGTCTAAGTGTTGAAAAAAGCGCGTTGCAGTGTTACGGACTTGAACTTGGTCTTTGGGAGGAAAGAGCTGTGTTACTTCGCTCATACTGGAGCGCAACTCATCCAAGTCGCCATGAATCAAGGGATCGACATTTTGCCACTGTTGGGATGCAATCAGTTGCTGGAGTTCCGGCAGGCGATCGCCTTTTTGGATGATTGTGGGTACGATCTCCTGCATTTGCCGTTTCTGGTATGCCGTAGCAGTTGGCTCATACTGAACATGATCGGCAAGAGCGCTGTTGCAGGTCAAGCACACAACAGCAAAAAACACAAGTATTCCCGACACAATAGTTTTCAAACGAGTCATCAACCGAGCATTAACCGTTAACCAATTCAAAACATCACCCAACTTAAGTTTCGCCATGAAATATAGCGAAAAATCCCATCACAGCTTTACACCTGAGGTAAGAGTTGCCAGGAGATATTTAGCTCCCTTATCCCTCTGAGACAGCGGATGTAGTCAAGATAGGGAGTGGAAGGAGTTGGCTGTCTTAGCGTCAACCCAACTGATAAGAGTAGCGATCGCACTTCCTAGTAAAACGACAAAGAACCTCTCAGAATTTTACTGAGAGGCTCCTTAGTTACCTACTTATGCATTTTGTAAGACGTGACTACAGAATAGACCTCTTACACAAATCCTCTAGACCCCTCCCCAACCCTCCCCTTGGCAAGAGGAAGGAGATAGTTTCCCGCCTTACCAAGAGGGGTAATTCCAATTCATGCAAGAAGTCTAACTCATCACAACCGATCAAACCTTGTGCAGGGGGTCTGGGGGAGGCACTCATCCCAAGAGTGGGGGGTTTGGGGGGCTTCCCCCCAAGCTGGGTTTTTCTCAAAAACAACCATTTGCCGCTTAAGTCAGTGCCATTCCCTTTAAACTTCCTGCTTCTGGCGCTTCAAAGTAGCAGCACTAACACCAGCTAGAGCGAGTAAACCCAGAACAGTAGTAGGTTCGGGAATAGGAACAGGCTCTGAAACTGTGATTGTTCCGAGCGCTAAGTCAGGGTTCCCTTGTGAAACAACAACGTCTCTAGCTTCAGAGTTTTCCACACGTAGAAACTCTAAATCGAGGTAATAATTTCCAGCCGTAAAAGCTCCTTGATTAAGCTCAGGGCGAGCAGCATCAAAATCAAAGGGCTGATTAGGCGTGCCATCAACATAGAAGCTGGGGAAGAAAGCATCGGTTGATGCACCTGCATCCTTAGAAGAGATGGAAAATGCCGATATAGCATCATTTCCACTCCAATTCCACATCCAAGAATTCATTTCATCAATCGATATGATTCCGTCTGAGGCATCCTCTTCATCAGCGGAGAACATACCCGAAATAGAACCGCCGCCATCAGCTTCCCACCAACCGGTATATTCAACATTCCAACCAAACATTGCAGCATTAGCAGGTGCAGCGAGTGTCGCTAAACCTAAACCCAAACTTGTAGCTACAGCAACAGCAAAGCATTTCATAAAACTATCCAATTAGTAAACATTGGTGAACAGATAAAGCTTGCAGGCGATCGCTTTTGGCTAACAGAGCAAGCCCTATCTGCCCGATTCTCTAGCATTAGACTTCTGAACACTCAGGAAGCCCAACGCCACACCGATCTAGGAACCGATGATGCCGCCATCCTTCTTGGTGATGACAATGGTCGCGTCACGGGGGATTTTGTTGCTACCTTGTGGTGCCGGGAAGTTTGTCTTGCTGGGGTCGCCATTACCGGGATGCTGGATGTTGATGAACATCGTCCGGCGATCTGGTGTAACCGTAATGCCAGTCACTTCACCATCCGTTACACCCGAAAATATCCGGCAAATTTCACCTGTACTTGGGTCAGCAACGAGCATCTGGTCATTGAGCTGTACACCATTGACCATTGGCTGACTTCCGTCGGTTTCAATAAACAGCCTGCCATCGGGATCAGCCCAGAGACCATCCGGGCTACCAAAGGCACTTTTGTCAATGCTATGGGTATCTTTGGCGAGAACGAAGATGTCCCAAGTAAAAGTAGTACCGATGTGGTTGTTGCTATCTCGCCACTTGATGATGTGACCAAAGGGGTTAGGTGCCAACGGGTTAGCGGCATCAGCAACTTGGCGGCGAGTGTTGTTCGTGAGGTTGCAATAGACTTCGCCATTAGGAGCCACAGCAATCCATTCTGGACGATCCATGGGCGTGGCACCCACTGTGTCAGCAGCGATACGGGTGTAGGTCAGCAATTCAGCCTGGTCGGCAAACTTAGCTTTCAAAGCTGGGTTATTAATGGTGAGTTCGAGCCAGTTGCCTGTACCGTCATCGTTAAACTTAGCGACGTAGAGCTTACCTTGATCTAAGGGGCTGATGCCGCGTGCGCGCATTGACCGCCAGTTGCTCTCGGAAACAAACTTATAGATGTAGTCAAAGCGCTCGTCATCGCCCATGTAAACCACAGCACGACCGCCCTGTCCCTCTACGAGTTCTGCGTTTTCGTGCTTAACGCGTCCCAGCGCCGTTCTCTTAACGGGTGTTTGAGAACCGTCCATCGGATCAATCTCGACTACCCAGCCGAAGCGGTTTTCTTCGTTGGTATAACTAGAGTTCGATAGATCAAAGCGCGGGTCAAATTTTTCCCAGCCGTAGCCAGATCCACCTGCACTAAGACCATAGCGGGCTTGTGCTTCTGTGGGTGTCCATTCACCAGTCGCAGCGAAGTAAGCGTTAAAGTTTTCTTCACAGGTGAGATAGGTTCCCCAAGGGGTTTTACCATTGGCGCAGTTGTTCACTGTACCCAGTGGAGGATTCCCCGCAGTTGTTCTTAGCAGTCTACTGTTGGCGGCTGGCCCGCTGAAGGTTACAGGCGTATTGACGTGGATGCGGCGAGCGTTAGCACTGCGAACTGTTTGCCACTTGCCGTTTACCTTTTTAATCTCAACTACTGAAACTCCATGAGCGTGCTGAGAAAGGCGCACATCTTCGAGACTCTCTGGTACCTCTTTACCCAGCACATGGGTGTTGCTGCCAAATTCGTTGTTAAGAGCGAGCATTCCGTGATCGTTACCGTTGCCGATGGGGAAGAGCCACATGCCGTCGTGACCAATTCCTACTTGCTGGGCTTGCTGGGCAGCAGTCGGTCGTGTATTAGGATTCCCGTCGTAGGTGGGGCCACCTGGCTGGATCGGTGTGCCCCAGGGGATCAGCACGTCAAACTGGTAAGCTGACGAAATGCTGGGTACAGGGCCCGCACTCTTGGCGGCAGGAAGGGGTGGGAAGTTGATCAAGCTGCTGCCTTGACGCTGGGCGATCGCTGTACCGGAACCTTGAGCGACGGTCTTGCTAGCACTCTGAGCTGTAGCAGCGGTGGCATTATCGGCAAAAAGCTTGTTGCCAGCCAGAGCGGCTAAAAAACCGGTTGCTGACAGTGCAGCGCCATGACCAATTACGTTGCGCCGAGACATCCTAACCCGCAGGACATCCTCGAAGGAACGATTACCCGATCTGTTGCTGCTTTTGTTGTCGTGAGTCATGTGTGTTCCCCTCTCAATGCTGAACTTTATTATTGACAAATGCGAACTGAAAATTGCCCTGTTTCCGAACTCAAAAACGCCTAGCACCCCCAACTCAAAATCTGGAGTTTTTCTCGAATGAGAAATCACCCCTCTGGACTGAAACAAGACTTGAGACGCTCTTGTCATTGAGCTGTTACACTCACTTGCCAGCCATCACAAAAATTAGTTCAATTAATCCAAGTCATCTAGGTATTTCTGGGCGGCTTTTCCAGTTAGACGACCTTCATCGAAGGCTGTATCAATTAAGGTTTGCTCTCGATTATTCGTAGCAGTAGACCTGACCGGAGCCGCTGCTACCGTTGCCACCTGCCTAACCTCATGACGCTGAATCAGCGCGTAGGAATTCATGTAGTATTCAGTCCAGGCTCTCACCTGGGGAGTTTTTTGCCACTGAGTACGAGACACAGTAGTAGTCAAAATCGGAATAACTTCACCATTGCGGTTGCCCATAACAACCACTTGAACGGTTGAAGTGTCAGCGCTTTGAGTAAACTGACCGTTAATCACACGGCTAACTAACAATTCTGCCTCTGTTATCAAATCGCCATAGATGATCTGACCATATAAAGGCATGTTAATAGCAATGCCTTGAGATTCTGAGCGTGCTGGTTGATAACTCCCACAAAAAAAATCAACAATACACGCGGTTGTGGCAGCTATAAGAAATTGACGAATTAAACTCTTATTGAGCCACAAGAGGGAAAACCTATTCAAGGTCATTTGGAGGAGAGAAAAATCAAAAAAATATTACAAGAAAAATCAGGGTTCACACCCTTGTATACAATCCCATGACTTGTTTATATAGAGATGAAGCCATGGTTAAGTAAAGTTCAACGGAGATTAAGAAACTGATAACGCGGTTGGCTAGCTTTACCCTGTTGAAGAAGTTGAAGCTGATCAAGCAGGATTAAGATTTGCATAGCGATCGCCGCCATACCTTTATGGAGCAGGTATTGCTGAAAAGCCAAGGATTGGCGGATCGTGCTATGCCTTACCGATAGCGGACATACAAAGCGATCGCCTAAATCATCTGACGACGGAGAAAAGTTTGCAGCGTATCGTTAATTTCCCCTGACCAATGTTCCTGAGGGTAATGTCCCCCCTCTTCCAGTTGCACCACTTCCACTTGCTTTAAGCGATCCACAAATTGCTGCACCGGGGAAAAGGGTAGCCAACGATCCTTCATTCCCCAGACAACCAGCGTCGGCTTTGTCCATTGGTGGAAGCCCGTTTCAATTTCCGCCATTGCCTGCTTCATCTGAAGATTCTGCACCGTTGCTAGGAGACTGCGCCCCACATCAGAACTTTTGAGGAACGGTTGGCGGTAAATATCAAGGTCTTTATCGACAATGGTATAGCCGCAACCTTTCTCTAAGGTACGGTCAACTAACAGAGGGTCTTGGGTTAAGATATCCCCCATAAAGGGAACACCCCATTGCTGCATTGCCCAAGGCAGTTTTGCTGAGGTTGATATAGGTGTGTTGAAAATCGCCAAACGGTCAATTTTGTCAGGGTAGCGCAGAGCATATTGCAGACCGACAGAGGCTAGAAAGCCCTGCACAACCAGAGAAAAGTATTGCAGGTCTAACTTGTCTACAAAGGCAGCTAAGACATCTACAAAGGCATCAGGGGTATAGGCAAAATCTCGCTTATCGGGTTTTGCAGAAGAACCGGAACCAATCCAATCTGGCGCGATCGCGCGAAATCCTTTTTCTGCCAGCCCTGGCATCAGTCCCGTCCAACACAGACTATGGGAGGGCAGACCGTGCAGCAACAGCACAGGAGGCTTATCACTTTCTCTCTTGGGAGTTGCTTCTCGATAAAACCATTGCAACGATCCAACCTTAATAATGTGTTCGCTCGTTGTCACTGTTATTTCCTATACCATATTTTTCAATTTTGAATGAGCTTACCGCCCTGTTGGAATTTGGGCAAGAAGAAAGTGCTGAGCTTCACACCCCAAGGCTTAGAGGCTGTCTCTAAAAACTTGTAAATCCCTCGAGATCCCCCTCGGAGATCCTCACAGGTGTAGGTTTTTTACAAAAGAGAGAAGGGCAAAAGTGGAGGAGGGAAAATAGGTTTAGTGTAACGCCGAAAAAATCAGGTCAGAAAATGTGGAAAAACCAATACCT
>JAESGL010000128.1_pt1 | contig 99255 bp, 84 predicted proteins | sample 9269711 | NCBI WGS metagenome assembly JAESGL01 (sample SAMN14515918, study PRJNA621676) | algae metagenome | isolation source: Kastovskya adunca ATA6-11-RM4 and co-occurring heterotrophs from soil and... | place: Chile: Atacama Desert | collected 2011-06-27 | reverse complement strand
CTTGGGGGAGCTGTAAGTCTCCCCGGAAGTCCAGGGATAGCTTGTCTACGCTTAAGGGCAATTACCCTTGTTTAGATTGGCTTGATCCGGGCTGAAGCCCACGCGCTTTTAGCCGTGGGTTGCTTACTGACGCTTATTGCCTCTCTAGGTATGTCGGCAAACTACAAAAGTGTATCGGGTCAACTGAAGTATGAAGTATGAAATTACCCCATTTATAAAGGGATGGGGCTTGACTATTGAATTTTTTTGTTTTTTTTGCCTACGAGAGGCGAGGCATGTACCAATATCTTTTCATCCTTCATCCTTTATACTTCAGACTTCTTTAGTCAATCTGGCAAGCGGGGAATAGGGATGAATGATTATCCCCACCAAGGGATTTGGAGTCCGCACGCTGCACAATCGGCTATGCTAATAAATCAAAAACGACTCAAGACAGAACTCTTGCGTTCCTGAGTCGTTGCTTCTACGTTAGAACTTATTGCGAGAACTGGCGCGATCGCATATCTCCCCAACTAGCTGCCAGAAAAAATCTATTGCCCAATAAGTTTTAGTGTAGATCGTCCGTTATCAGTTGTGGGTAGTGAGCAGTTTTTTTGTGTACGTCACCGGGCTACGCCCCGTAGCACTACTATCTGTTCCTCTCCCCAGAAGCATTTCATAACACCGTTCGTACTCGTCTACCATTGTCTTGATGCTAAAGCGATTGACCACGTAGTCGCGGCAGAGAGTCCGGTCGAGTTTCATGGTATCTGATACGGCAGCAACAAGCTGCTCTAAGGAGTCACAGACAAACCCGGTTTTACCGTGGGCAATGACTTCTGGAACAGAACCCAAGCCCATAGCGACAACAGGCGTGCCAGTTGCCATTGATTCAATCATTACCAAACCAAAGGGTTCGCGCCAAGTGATCGGGAACAAGGTAACGCTGGCATTTCCTAAGAGTTCTGCCTTTTCTTCGTGAGAGACTTCCCCCAGATACTGAATCTGTTTCCCGTCAATCAGCGGCTTAAGCTGTTCATCGTAGTAGGAACGGTCTACCGGGTCAATTTTTCCTGCCATTTTTAAGGGATAGCCTGTAGCACGGGCGATTTCGATTGCCTCCTTTGGCCCTTTTTCTGGCGACATCCGCCCAACAAAGGCGAGATAAGCAGGTTCTGCTGGCTTTTCAAAGAATGGATAAACGTCTAAATCAATACTGTTGTAAACAGTGTGAATATAGTTCAAACCTGGCTGGGGTCGGCGTTGGGCGTCACTAATGCTAACAAAAGCTTGGGTGGCAAATTCTTGGAAAAGCTTCTCGCTATCGGCTGTGAAGATGCCGTGCAGAGTGTGTAGGGTGGGAGTCTTCACAAGCTCGCAGTAGGGCAGAGCAATGCAGCCAACGTGGGAATGAATCACATCAAATTGCTCGGCTTGGTGATAAACCCTGGAGAGTATTAATTGCTCGTATACTCCTGGCTCTTTGATTTGTTCATCCAACCGCAGTGCTCGGTCATGAACTGAGTGTAGTTGAGCCGTTGTCAGGGAGTCTCCAGAGGCGAACAGCGTGACTTCATGACCACGCCGCACCAATTCTTCTGTCAACAAATTCACTATTAATTCAATGCCACCATAGCGAAATGGCGGTACTCTTTCCCACAAAGGCGCAATTTGTGCAATTCTCATATATCTACAATGCCAACAGTTTATGCAAATCAGTGACAACAGGCTTTGATGCAATTTTCTACAACTTGACTAGATATTAGTGATTGCAGGACAATTGCACTGTGCTGGGGTACACGGTATTTGTACCTAATTGAAGCCGCTCTCAGAATATAAATTTATTGATCCCAAGTACGTCTTCCTCAAGCAATAAATCTTCTTCAGCAAAACTACTCTGGAAATTAAAACTCATTTAGGATAGCTATCCGGCTCAAAGCTTCTGACCTCTATTTGGTCTTTAATCCGGGAGACAAGGAGCAAAAATCTAGCCGGGAGGTGATTTGTCCTGCAGGGAAAAACCGTTAAGCTCACAGCATCATCTTGATAGGTAGGCGTAATTTCTTTTGGACTACTATATCCTCGACCTACTGGTCATCGGTATACTCTTACTCTTTGTTACTTTGGGTTCAGGTTGGATAGCCCGCCTGCCGTTTTCCTACGCTCAGCTCTATTTACTGGTTGGCATTTGCTTGGGACCCTATGGATCTGGGTTGATTACAGTGCAACCGAATGCTCATTTTCTGGAACGGCTAACTGAACTTGTCGTAATTATTTCGGTGTTTAGCTGCGGTCTGAAAATGAATCGTCCTCTGAAGTGGTGGTCGTGGAATATTACGGCGCGGCTGATTGGGTTTTTGATGCCGATTTCGATTGTGGCGATCGCGCTTGTGAGTCATTGGCTTTTGGGACTAAGCTGGGGAGCCGCGATTTTGCTCGGCGCGATTCTTGCTCCTACAGACCCTGTTTTAGCCTCCGATGTCCAGCTAGAGAGCGTTACAGATAAAACAGAGCTGCGATTTGGTTTGACCTCTGAAGGCGGATTGAATGATGCTTTGGCGTTTCCTTTTGTCTATTTTGGGATTTATTTGCTCAAAAACGATAATTGGCAACAGTGGTTTAGAGACTGGGTAGCGGTTGACTTACTATGGGCGATCGCAGCGGGAATTGTCGTGGGAATCGTGGTGGCAAAAGCGATCGTCTGGCTTGAGCGGCGTCTGCAAGCTATTCGACCGGCTGATGAGTTGATTGAGGATTTTCTTGCCCTCAGTACAATTTTGATCGCCTATTCCCTCACAGAAGTGGTCAATGGTTATGGGTTTCTCGCCGTTTTTGTTGCAGGTGTGACAGTACAGGCAAGTTACTATAGCGAACAGGAAAAGCGAATGGCTCAGTTAGAGTTCACAGAACGCATTGAAAAACTACTGGAACTGGCGACAATTTTGCTGTTAGGCTCTATTCTCCGCGCTGAACCAATGCTGCGTTACCTGGGAGATGCGACGTTACTGGGAGTTTTGTTGCTCTTTGTGATTCGACCCTTGGGGACTTGGGTAAGCACGGCGGGGAGTAACTTACGACCTGCAACGCGTTGGCTCATGGGTTGGTTTGGAATTCGTGGCGTCGGCTCCCTATACTATTTAACCTATAGTCTGACTGAGGGGCTTGAAGGAGATGTTATGGAAGAAATTACCTGGATTGTTTTCCTGATTGTTATCGCCTCGGTGCTTTTGCATGGTGTTAGTTCAACTCCTTTGATGGACTGGTATGAAAAACGTCTGAAGCCTAAACAGCAAAATGATTCTGATTTATGAGTTTCACCTGTGTTTTCTGGACTGCTGTTTGGGCAGTTTTCTGGGCGGTCGTTATTTGCTTGTTTTTCTTTGGACTATTCCAGGCAGAAATCGGCAAGGCGATCGCCTGGGTGATGGGTGGAGCAATCACAGGAGCTTTATTTGGTGCAGTTTTTGGAAAAATGAGCAGCATGATGGCGCGGCTCGGCTTTAGAGGCGTGCTGGGAGCCATCTTTTGGATAATACTTATGACTCTATTTGCCACAGTCTTCTGGGGATTGGTTGTGGCATTTACGGGTTCTCTAGTGGCAGCGATCGCCGGAAAAGTTACAGAAGGGCCTGTACTCGGTTTAGCGATTATTGGAGCCTATATTGGCGGCTTTTCGGGAGCGAGCTTCGGAGCCATAGGCGGAGCGCTAGGAGGGGTACTGAGCCGCCTTGTCTGGAAAAGGATCGCCCCCTCCAACCCGCGTCGGAAATAGCGTGCTTGTTGAGGATACTTGATTTGTGAGAGCCGGGGTAATGAATGCCGCTCACCACTACCTCCGTTGGGTCTAATAACAGTAGGGCGATCGCTACTCTAAATCTTAATGATAGAAAGCTATTGCAGCCCTTCAAAACCAATCAAGCTTAAATGAATTGGCAGAGTCTATAGCCGCACAATTCTCTAAGACATTAGCTGTTTTTTTGTTAAATTTTCAGTGGTTAAATTATTTAAGTAAACTTGGTTTAATCAGCGTCAACTGCGTGGCAAGTTGTTTAGTTTGCAAATTTGTACAAATACCAAAATTTAGATACTGCTGAACATCTATTAACATTTTTTCCGCCAAACTTTTTGCCAAGTTAACAGGAACAGCATTTCCTACCATCTTATAACCGTTGGCAATATGATCGTATTTAAAAATAAAATTATCTGAAAAAGTCTGAATCCTCGCACACTCTCTAACAGACAAACGACGAGATGGTTTAGACGAATCTTCGTCAAACTTCCACTGATCCTTTCCTATCCAAATCATTTTTCTTGCTTGAGGATGTATGGGAGCATGTCTTCCACCAGCCTGAATTGTAAAAGATGGTTCATCCCAACCTCTTACCCTATTTCTCGACATATAGATACTTGAAAATCCGCCTTCCAAATATTCATGATTAGGAATTGTTCCGCGATTTTCATTTACCTCACTTTCTACTGGTACAGGTTCTATTTTGCTTAGATCATAAATAGCATCTCTCAACGTTAAAACCCTATTACTACCCTCAGGGAATTTAAACGCCCCTCCCATTCTTTCTTGATATCCTACAATAATTACTCGCTTCCTATCCTGTGGAACTTTATAGTTGCTAGCATTTAATAACTTATAAGTTACTTCATACCCCGCATCTTTAAATTGGTACAAAATCTCTGTAAAAGCATGATCGTGCTTTTTGGCGAGTATTCCACTCACATTTTCTGCTAGAAAAAAAAGCGGTTTTTTCTCTTTAATGATTTCAACATAATTGTAAAATAGTTGACCTCTGCTATCATTTATTCCGCGCCCTGCACCAGCTTCGCTCCAACTTTGACAGGGAGGGCCGCCAATGATTCCTATACAATCAGGAATTTCTGAAGGCTTAATGCTTCTTAGGTCTCTTTTATCCAGTTTTGTTTCTGGATGATTAAATTCATAAGTATTCCAGATAGATTTATCATATTCATTTGCCCAAATAATTTTGAAACCAGCTTGATGAAAACCTAAGTCCAGTCCGCCACAACCTGAAAATAGAGATACAATATCCATCGCCTACTTTTTAATTTATACAAACGAGTCGTTGATTTTATAGTTTATAACTTTTGCCTCTATAAGGCTAGCGGGGTTATTTGGAGACTGAATTTTTACATCTATAATTTTGAAGTTATCTTTAAATATATTTTCAATGGCTTGCCTATCTTGTAACGGAAAATCCATGTATTTACTTTTTTTCATAATAGCAATTACTTGAGCATTTTCACTGATATTATCTTCAAAGTTAAGATAGTCATATACAGTTAAAGGATTTTTAATTCCCCACATTCCTCTTATCCTCAGGTAGGTTATTCCTAAAGGATCTACTCGATTGACTCGACCTAGTTCTCTCGTTTCAGAAAATTCAACGTCTTTTATTTCTAAAACGCCGTTGATTATCTTGTCAGTAACTCTTTTGTAAATTTCTCTATCAGCGGCATAACAATCACCATATATAAGCCACAGTAACTTTAGATTTTTTGTTGGAGTCACTCCAATTGCATAAATAATATCTTTTTCTTGCCAATCTTCGCACTGACGACACTGAGAAGTTAGTAGAGGGCTGTCAACATACAACTTTGACTTGGGATAAAAACTATTTAATGCAATACCCGCTTTTAGAGATTCTATTTTCTTGACCTCTATTGCATCATCATTTTTTAGAATTAAATCAGGTGGGTTATTAGAATTGCCTATATACGAGAAAACTTGATTATATTTCTCTAACCTATTACTTTTATCAGTTTCTAATACAGTATCAGCAAATATATCTTTGACAAAGCATTCTAAAGCATCACCTACACTATTAATTCTGTTTTTATTTTCGTAGTAATTTACTAGATTTGGCATGGGATTATCAACAATCGTTTTGATAGCTTTGAGAATATTCGACATGAATTAATTTTGTGGTATTTATCAATATTGCAGAGAGTTTCTTTTTAAAATAATAGGAATCAATGACCGTTATCTAAGTTTAGCTACCTCGTTCTTAGGCAGATTTTAATCATTCACAATCTGTTAATCAGTAAAAAATCTTTTTTATGGTTAGCCCCCACCTGGGTTTATTTTGAGTGGGGGCATTCCATTACATCAAACTCAACTTAACTTGCCAAATCTCCGGCGCGTTTTGCCAAATTCTCAGCGGTTAAGCCATTAAATGCAAACAATTCCGTAGGGCTGGCGGTGGTTTCTCCACGTTTCCAGGCGAAGATGTCTCGCTTGGCGGTGCTGCGTAGCATCAGGGGTTCTAGCATGGCACTGGCACCTCCGGTGACACCAATTAAGGCATCGCCGCTGAACATCTTCTCAAACCCAGCATCATCTAAGAAATGGTTATCGGGTTGAGAGCAGGTGTCCGACGCGGTATCGTGGGGACGATACAGGCGGCGGGGGCTGATGATAGAGACGATGCGGACGCCGATGCCTTTGCTTTCTAGGTGAGTCGCGGCATCAAAGACTGGAATCAGGGTCATGTCGCCGATAACGGCAAAGACGACTTTCTTTGTGCCTTCACTTTCGTGCAAAACAACGCCGCCATCTTTTAAGGCTTGACGGGTTTGCTCGAAGGTAGTGCGGATGGGCAAGGGTGACTTACTGGCGATAATCGGAATTCCCTTGTTCTTCGTCGTCAGCGCCCACTCGTAGCAAGCTTGGATGCTGTTGGCATCGGGGGGGAAGAGAGGGAAGATATTACCATTTCGCATCATGGCAGCAAAGTAGTTTTCAATCTCCGGACGCTGGTGAGTCCAGCCGTTGCGCCCCTGTTCCAATGCTCCGGCGGTAAATAGGGTAACGGTGGATGGGGTAGGACGACGCAGTTCTGCCATTGCTTGCGTCACCGTTTGCCAAATCGGTAAACCATTAACGGCAAAGGATTCGTAGGAACACCAGAGGGTACGTGCGCCAAACAATGCCAAGCCTGCTGCCAAGCCTGCACAAGCATCTTCGCTTAAGGGTTCGTAAACCTGACCCTTTGGCCCTTGGTAGTAGGCTTCGTCCTCGGTGGGGTGGAGGATTTTCAGGGCTTGGTTAACGTTATTAATCCCAGAGGCGGCGTTACCATCAGCGTTGGAGAGGACGAAGCTAGGGTCTTTTTTACCCACATGGGAAATCAATGTTCCCATTGTGGTCGTTGCTACTTGCTTTTCCCCCGCAACGGGAAATTCTTCTAGGGGCAATTTTCCTAAATCTGACAGGGATAATTCTTTTTCCGTGACTACATGATGGGAGGCGGGGCCGCCAGATGAGCGTTCAAAGTTTGTGCGTACCAGTTCCCAAGCGGCGGGGGATAAAGCCCGTTGTTTTAAGGCGCTGACGATATCTTCATTGTCTAGGGTGTGGTAGCCGTAGAGGTTGTGGGCTTTTGCTCCCCGGTCGTGTACTCCTGCTCCTTTAAGCTGTTTGACAATGAGTACAGTTAGTTTGCCGCTGAGGGCAGACTTAGCGGCTTTATCCGTTGCTTCCAGGATGGCTTGGGTAAACTCTAGGCGTTTCTCTAGGGAAAACTCGGTGCTATCGACGTATTCGCCGGGTTGGTTGGCGTCGTCGTAGTCTTTGGCATTAATTAAGATGACGTTTTGAAAGCCGTTGCCTTCCCAGTATTCAATCATTTCTTGGTTCGGCTTGGTGGACACCATGCTGTGGTGTTCTTGGCTGTAGCCGTTCCAAACGAGAATCGGGAGGAAGTTGGTGACTTCGGGATAGGCGGTGTGGAAGTGCGCCATGCTGCTCATTACATACGGTTCACCAATGCCGCCGTCGCCAATGGTGACGGGGAAGAGGATGTCGCGGTGGAGTAATGCTCCGGACATTGCAAAGTGTTGCCCTTGTCCGAGGGGCCCGGCGGGGCTGAGGAGTCCGGGAATTTGCCCGGAAAGGTGTCCTAGCAAGCCTTTGTGTTCCCGGAAGCGATCGCGCATTTTTTGCACGGTATCAATCCCCATATCTTCCAGGGAGCGGTCTAGGAACATACTGCTATAAAACCCAGGGGCGTGGTGTCCCACTTCTGTGAGGATATTTTTGTAACCCAGCATGACGAGGGCGGCGATGGCATCGGCAATACTGGCAAATCCTCCCGGATGTCCAGAGGCTTTACTAGCTGTTACCTGCAAGGTGAGATAGCGCAACGCATCGGCAGCCAGCATTGTTTGGAAGACTGCAGCCGGATCGCTAGGAGAGGCGATCGCGTTTTTTCCGTTGGCGATCGCACTTTCTTTGCCTAATTTCTCAAATCCCGGTAACGATCCTCCAAAATACTGAATCCCTTCGCAAAAGCCAGGGGCTGATTGAGTAACAGCGGTCATAAGATCAGATACCTCTTCAAATAATATCCCCATGGGGATTAGCTTCAATTAGGTAGATCCTACAGTGATTAGTCATTGGTCATCAGTCATCAGCCATTAGTTATTGGTAAGACTGTTATAAGTTCTTAAACTCAAGTACCGTGTTGATGCTGAATTCCCAACCCACAACTTAAGGATTGAATCCTTTTAACTCCATTGGCAATTCATTAGAATCGAACTAACTGAGCAAAATGGGGTAGAGGAAAAATGTCTCAGGTACTACCTGATGGTTCGCAGCAGCCGCCTTTGTTGCAGTTACTGGAGTGGATTGCCAATCCGTTTGGCTACATGGAGCGCAGCGCTCAACGCTACGGCGATCCCTTCACAGCCGAACTGCGCCAATCGAATCCTTTAGTCTTTTTCAGCCACCCGCAAGCGATTCAAGCGATTTTTACCGCTGCTCCTGACACCTTTGATGCTGGTCGTGCTAATGGACTGATACGACCGTTGGTGGGGGATAACTCCTTATTGTTACTCGATGGCGATCGCCACGCCTTCCAACGCCACCTAATGATGCCTCCCTTTCACGGGGAACGGATGCGCTCCTACGGTGAGATAATTTGCCAGATTGCCGAGCAAGTCGCCAGTAAATGGATACCGGGTCAACCCTTCCGAGCGCGTGACGCGATGCAAGAAATTACCCTCCAGGTGATTTTACATGCCGTCTTTGGTTTAGCCGATGGCGATCGCTACCAGCAACTCAAGCCACTCCTAGCGAGTTTGCTCAATCTTACGGGTTCTCGCCTAGGCTCCAGTTTGCTGTTTCTGGATGTTTTGCAAAAGGATTGGGGAAGCTGGAGTCCCTGGGGACGCTTCAAAAAGCGCCATCAGGAAATGACTACCCTCTTAAGCGCAGAAATTGCCGAACGTCGCGCTCAAGTTGATCCCACCGCTACAGATATTCTCACCTTGCTGATTGCCGCACGGGACGAGCAAGGGCAAGGGATGAGCGATGAAGAGTTACGCGATGAGTTGATCACCCTTTTGGCAGCGGGTCATGAGACGACAGCAACCACTTTGGCTTGGGCATTTTACTGGATTCACAAGTTGCCTGCGGTGCAAGAAAAGTTGCTGCAAGAACTGGCAAGCCTGGGAGATAATCCTTCCCCGATGGAGATTTCCCGACTACCTTATCTCAACGCCGTTTGCTCAGAAACCTTACGGATTTACCCCGTTACGCCCATTGTCTCTCCACGCATCCTCAAAGTCCCGATTGAGATTATGGGTTACTTGTTTGAGCCTGAGACCATGCTGGCTCCCTGCATTTATTTGACCCATCAGCGCGAAGATATCTATCCAGAACCGCAGCAATTTAAGCCAGAACGCTTCCTCGAACGACAGTTTTCTCCTTACGAGTACTTGCCCTTTGGGGGCGGAAATCGCCGCTGTATCGGCTTTGCTCTAGCGCTGTTTGAGATGAAGCTGGTTTTAGCGACGGTACTGTCTCGCTATCAGTTGGCATTGGTAGACAAGCGACCTGTGCAACCTGTGCGTCGTGGCGTAACCATTGCCCCCCAAGGTGGCGTGCAAATGGTGATCACAAGTAAGCGTTAGCAAGAGCGATCGCCTGTTTTGGCGGTGTAGGGCAGAGTAAGTAGCTGCGCTTAAATAAACCCAACATCGTTATAGGGTGGGCATTGTCCAAAAATAACTTTAATTGAGGCAAAACAATGACGACGCTGCTCATTCAAAGCATGAGCGTCCCACTGACGGTCAATCTCCCTGCGATCAAATCGATGAGTGTTGAACAATTCTATGAATTCTGTCTAGCCAATCGCGATTTGAGAATTGAGCGTACTGCGACTGGGGAAGTTATTATTATGCCGCCAGCTTTTTCAGATACAGGTAATCGAAACATTAAAATTGCTCAACAACTTGCGAACTGGGCAGATCAAGATGGCACAGGTGAAACGTTTGACTCCAGTACAGGCTTTACCCTGCCTAATGGGGCAACCCGTTCTCCTGATGCCTCGTGGATTAAACTAGAGCGCTGGAATGCCTTAACTGAAGAACAAAAATCCTCATTTGCTCCGATTTGTCCAGACTTTGTGATTGAATTACGGTCTTCTAGCGATACTCTCAGTGGATTGCAAAACAAAATGCAGGAATACATTGACAACGGTGCATCACTAGGCTTATTAATTGATCGCAAAAACCGCAAAGTCTACATCTACCGTCCCCATCACGAACCTGACATTTTGGAGAATCCCGAAGCAGTGAGCGGCGATCCAGAGCTATCGGGATTCGTCTTGTGGATGGCAAAAATCTGGTGATTGATAAGTAATTGAATGCCGCAGAAGAGCCTACCCTGTTGGAACTGAGCAGAAATAAGCGATCGCTTAAATCCTTTCTATCCACTAAAACCGTATAAATTAGTATTCCAAATTACGTTTGACACTTAAAAAACGACTGACAAATACCACAACGAGCCTCAGTTTTTTTCTTGATTGGCAGACGAAGCTTTTGACTGCACGCCGGACATTCAAAAACAACTTTCATCCCATCAGAAACATCAAATTGACAGCCATTAAATGAACGGGAAAGCCCCTTCAAGCCTGTGGAGCGACTAATCGTGCGAATCCATTGACGGTTCCACCAATACCGTCCGCGTCTGACCAGACTACAACCTTGCAGTGGCGGCTGGCGATATTCTAACTTTGCTTTTCTAAACCCCGCCTTAAATGCCTGCTTTGCCGCCGGACTGGTAATCAAATCATCAACTTTTTCCGAGAAGGCGATCGCTCGTTTACCCAACACGTAGCCAAATTCTTCAGGTGTCAGGTATCCTATCCTTTCTTCCAGCCTGCAATGTTGAGACTGAGTCACTCGGTAAGCATTTAAAGAAAGCCATCCAATGCCAAGATACACAGAGGCTGTATCCGTAAGAATTTCATTATCGTAGGTATTAGGAAGCCATAAGCCAGCGCGATATAAAAAAACATGGGTAATCTCATGGGCAAGAACGGCTGCAACATCTCGATCGTCTTCACGATACCGCCCCTGCAACTCAACTAGATACTCATTTTCCCTTGTCAGTTCAACCCGTCCCAGATTCTCCATGTTCCACCGGAAATTAATTAAAATTGATCCCTCTGGCAGGTTTAAATGGCGCACAAGCTTACCTGCTAACCGATGAAAGGCAATGACAGGATCTTATCCAGGAAGTATGGATACATCGCTAGGCAAAATGTTATTTGAGAATGAATAGATGGTTTCCCTCGAAAAATGTTTGTACAATATTTTGAGTGATTCCTTAATACGCCCTAGGTTTGGGTAGCCATGAAGTACTTTTTTAACGGTAGGGTCTTGGGTTTTAAGCATGAGTAATTCACTTCATTTAGCTACATGAACTTGTATTGAAACATGAAATTATTCAGGAAAATTTCCTAAGAAATAACAGTTATTGAGCGGCTGATCAATCCTCAAAATCCCTGGCTTTAATTGGCTTTGTTCGTGCGCTTCCGTGAGGTACAGGATGTAATGTCGCCTCGTATTTCATCCACTCTACTCCTGACTCTTTTTCGATTTCTCTAAAATCCAACGGTTTGCTAAATTGGGAAAATGAGGGATTTTGCAAAAAACTTTGCTTTGTTTGCTCCCAATCTTTTCCCAGAGTAAATTTTAATATACAGTTACAAGGGCTAATACCTTCAATAGTCACTTTTTGATTAGCCTGAACATACACAAAACGACGCGTCTTACCGGAGACACTATCTACAAGTTTAATAGCAGCATCGTCGGTCATTCCATTAACGATCTTTAGCGCTCCCAGACCCTCTGAATCTTGAGGTGGAATGATATCAGTGCCGTTTGGAAGAGAAACAGGAGAACGGCTTGGTTTAAGTGCAGACTGTAATGATACTGGTAAGGTAGGTAGCTGTGCTTGTTGGGGTAGTATGGTAGGGCGATAAACCACGATGCCTAGTAGGCTGGCAAGGGTAACTGCTGCTAAAACGATGTGTCTATTTGAAAAAGTTAATGATTGCTGAAAATTGCTCAGATGATGAGATTTGTTGAAAACTGTTTTTGAAGAAAATGGTTTTGATTCTAGTTCTTCTATTTGAGGAGTCCGACCGCATTCTTTACAAATGATTTTATTACCTAAGGAGCTGGCTTTAGCCAGATAAATCATTCCACAATTGCAGTGCAGAGCGTGGTATCTGTTTCTTAGCCTTAGCATAATTGATTGACTCCTAGCGTTCGCAGAGCATATATCTCTGGAGCCTCAGCACTTATGCAAGGTAAAAGATGCAAGGTTAATAAACTTGATGCTAAGGAATAGAACAAAGCCTACTTCCAAAGCTTGTAGTAAACTACCCACCACCAAGCTGAGTACAACTATGGTGGGGAATCTTGAAGCCCAAAGTTTACCCACGGTACTCCGATTTTCAGATGACAGTTCCCGTGATCTAGTTGGAAAAACCGCAGGAGAGAAACAGCCTAGCTTGCGCCGCCCCTTATCTCTCAAAATTGAACCGTTTTCAGAAGCGTTAACCCACTTCTTTTTCCGGCAAAGCTAGGCGAATTCTAAGTTTTTGGTCAGTTGCTACTTCTACTCCTCCGGGTTAGCTATCTTTTCTTGACTTAGGATTTCGTGGCTCATCACCGCCTGCCTAACTAGGCTAGCTTGCCTTGTTGATTCTTTAGATTTCTGCAAAAATCGTTCCGCCATCTCCGTATCGTTCGTTTCGTACAGATGTTTAGCCATGTGGCTCATTAACATTTCGCTTTCCTCGATCCCGCGAAGTGTGTTCCAAAGGGAGACTTCAATAGACTCCGTTACTTCTACAAGCAGAGAATTCAGGGAATAGGCATGTCCTGTATGGCAACGGAAGCGGATACGGTTGCCTTCTTGCAGTTGCAGAAGCATCCCGTGGCACTCAGGACAGGTATAAGGAGAGAGCTTCCCAATCTTCATGACACCGCTCTCAAAAGCATTGTCTTCCTGCGCCACTTTGACTTCAATGTCCATCTGCTCAGACACTAGATGTCCTCCTTTCTTCTCGACGGCTTCGTTTGTCATCTGAACTAATAAAGCGCCCATTTCCGCGACGGGGACGCAGTGATCGACCTCTACCGCTTTCATCGCTTGTATAGGCATGGAGGAGTGAAGCGCATCAAAAGGGTGTTGGACAATCGCTTTCCCGCCTTGCTCCTTCACTGCGTACAGCCCAGATGCCCCATCATCCAGCATTCCAGTTAGAACGACCCCGATCACTTGATTTCCATAGCTCCGGGCGGCGGAGCGGAATAAGACGTCAATCGAGGGACGAAAGCGATTTTCCTTCGGTCCCTTCGTGACTCGAATATGCCCCCAATCGACAATCAGATGGTGATCTGAGGGAGCAACATAAACCCGTCCCGGTTTGATTTCCTCTTTGTCAATTGCATGGGCGACTGGCAGGGAGCAAACCCGATCCAGGATTTGGGGCAATATACTTGGATACGCTGGGGCAATATGCCAAACAATGAAAACAGCACATGGAAAATTGGAGGGGAGTTGAGCAACGAGCTTTTTCAGGGCTTCCATCCCTCCCGCCGATGCTCCAATGACGACGATCTCAGGCTTTATCACTTATCTTTTTTTACTAAACGCGATTGCTTTGCAGAACTAATGGTTTTTAGCGAGAGTAAAACGTACTACGCACTTAAGTCCAGTCCTTTGTCAATGGTAAAAATAGGAGGTCGTATCATCTTGTGACTGCTAAGCACAAAAACTTATAGGCTGCTTGCTCTTGTTCTCTTCTTCTAGCTTAACGAACTTGCCTTTGTCTAGCAGAGGAAAAAATGGTCGCTAAGAGCAACGGTCTTATTGTTTGTCAGTCAATCTAGGAAAAGTTCTGCGTCCGCCGACAATGGCCCCCGCGATCGCAAGATATCTCAGCATAGAGCGATCGCAACCTCTCTGCTGCGATCACCCCTGTCGTGCTCTAATTTGGCGCAGTAACTCGACTAACTCCAGGTTGCGTGACAGCTTTGGTTGTATCGGGCTATGGTGACGCCAGTCATCAACCGTTAAAGCATCTGAATACCACCACTGACAGGCAAATAAGCTCCTGTGATAAATCTCGCTTCCTCAGACGCTAGCAGCAGAATTGCACTTGCAACATCTTCCGGTAGTCCGTTTCGTTTCATTGGAACCGTTTGAGCGGATGCGTCTTTATACTCCTGCGGCAAACCTGCTGTTGCATCAGTTAGTGTCAATCCGGGTGCTACAACATTGGCACGAATCCCGTGAGAACCGAGTTCCAAGGCAAGGCTTTTTATAAAGGCATCCAGCCCAGACTTGGCTGTACTGTGGGCAGAGAACCCCTGGCTAGGATTGCGAGATGAACTACTACTCACCGCAATGATGCAACCCCGGTTCTGTTCAATCATGGATGGAACAACTGCCTTGCAAGGAAAAAAGGCACCTTTGAGTTCTCCGAGTAATTTCGCTTCAAAATCTTCCCAGCGATAGTCCACAAAGGGAACCATCGGAAACCCAGCATGGGCATTGATAACGAGCGTATCAATTGCACCAAATGCCTCTGAAACCTTTTGCACCATTGCATCGACTTGTTGAAAATCTCTGACGTCTGCTTTGACAGCGATCGCGCGACCACCATCTGATGAAATCTCCTCAACGACTTGTTGAGCCGCCTCTTCACTGCCGTAGTAGTTAACTCCAACGGCGGCACCGTGATGTCCTAAGAGTTTAGCGGTAGCCGCACCAATGCCGCGACTCGCACCTGTAATTAGGACGACGCGATCGCGCATTAACTTGGATTCTGAGGTTTGGCTTGTATGAGATGGTGTAGCAACCATGTTGTTTTCCTTTCGTGCTGTTCTATTAAATCAAAGTTTACTGACGGATTGAAGATTTGCCAGACCCATGTGAAATAGGGCATCTTGTACAATCAATTCCGGCAAAACATCCTTGAACATTTCCACCGTCTGCTGAATCTGCTCAAAATCTTCGGGATTGTCCAAGCGATCGCGTAGCGTCTCTGAAAGAGAATTTATGTAAATTCGCGGAAAAATCCTTGGCATACGGATAAAGTTTGTGTAAACATTCCGTAGTAATCCGAATTAATCTTTTTTGCTGGCTTGAACGGCTAGTGCTTTGCCTGCAGCGAACGACATCTAATTAATTCCTAAATTTGGGTTTCAACCTATGCAGAGACAAATAGTAAATCCTCCGCAGAAACAAACAGTCAATCCAAATTATCCCAGTAAATTGAATTGGCTGCGAATTTTTCTGATCATAACTTTATTATTAGGCATAAGTTTTCGATTCGTCAATTTGGGTAAAAAAGTCTACTGGTATGATGAAGCAATTACTTCTTTAAGAGTTTCTGGCTACACAAGAGAAGAGTTTATTCAAGAATCCTTCAACGATCAGATTATCAGTGTTAATAACCTACGGAAGTATCAACAGCCAAATTCTGACAAAAACTTAAGTGGTACAGTTAAAAGCTTAGTAGGAAACGTCCATCCACCCCTTTATTTTCTACTAACCAGATTTTGGATGCAGTTATTTGGTAATTCCATCGCTGTTACGCGAAGCTTTTCGGCTGTAACTAGCTTATTAGTCTTTCCTTGTCTCTATTGGCTATGTCGAGAATTATTTGAGCTTCCCTTAGTTGCCTGGATAGCAATGGCACTGGTATCCGTCTCGCCGTTTCACGTCCTGTATGCCCAGGAAGCACGAATGTATAGTTTAATGACTGTAGTTACCGTGCTATCAAGTGCTTCACTTCTTTATGCATTACGAGTTGATACTAAGCGCAGTTGGCTAATTTACGCCCTTAGCTTAATTGTGGGATTTTATAGCCATCTGTACTTTTTGCTTATCGCTTTCGGACATGCCATTTATGTATTTATTATTGAAAGATTTCAATCCAATAAGATTTTTATTACTTATTTAGTTACTTCGATAATCAGTTTTCTTACTTTCGTGCCGTGGGTTTTGGTGATTCTGTTTAACTTAGACAGTGTAAAAGCAGTAACATCAGGAGCGCAACAGAGAGCAGAATTTTCGAGTTTAGTAGTAGCTTGGGGGCGGAATTTGGGACAAGTCTTTATTGATGTGAATCTTGGAAACATTTTAGCTCCTATTATTTTAGTATTAGCAGGATATGCTCTTTATTTTCTGTACAAAAATAGTTCAGAAAAGATTTGGCTATTTATCTTGACTTTCATCGGAACAACAGCCGCGATGACGATCTTACCTGATGTGATCTTGGGGGGATCTGGGTCGATGAGGTCTCGGTATTTTATTCCCTGTTATTTAGGAATTCAAATAGCTGTTGCCTATCTATTGGCTACGAAAATCACCTCTCGCAGTTTCTGGCAACGCAGCATCTGGTCAGCGGTGATGGCAGTACTGATTTCTGGCGGCGTCGTGTCTTGCCTAATCAGTTCTCAAGCAGAGGCATGGTGGAATAAAGGACATAGCCAATATATGCCAGAAGTTGCTCGTCAAATTAATCAAGCAGGTAGCCCTCTACTACTTAATGACACGAATTCTTTTAACACAGTTGATGTACTAGTGTTGAGTCATCTACTCGATCAAAAAGTGCGGTTAATTTTGACGAAGAGTAATACTACACCGGAAATTCCCGATCGCTTCGGTGAAGTATTTTTATACAATCCTTCTCAAGAATTGCGAGAGGATTTGGAGAAAGATTACCAGCTAAAAAATATTAATAAGCGTGGCAAGCTTTGGCAAATCATAGGGCTTTAGAACTTTAGTAGCCCGAATGATATTACTTCCTTTGGCAGTTCCGGGGTCAGTTTTGAGAGTATAAGGAATAGAACAGAGCCTTTTTGCGAGGCTTGTAGTAATTCCCGGACTCAAGAAATTTTAGATGAAACTGCCTGATGGGCCTCGGACGCCGTCGCTGTTGCAAACGCTCCAGCTTGTTGCTCAACCGACTGACTTTTTAGATCGCTGTCGCGATCGCTACGGCGATCCCTTTACAACCAGGGTACTGGGTTTAAATTCCCCACCTGTGGTGTTTTTTGGCGAACCCGAAGCAATTCAAGAGATTTTCGCCCTCCCCGCCAAAAAGCTGGACTTTCAAGTCGCCACCCACGTCTTCCAGCCTCTAATGGGCGATCGCTCGGTAATTTTGCAGGAAGGACGCGCTCACCAGCGCACCCGTCAGTTATTAATGCCAGCCTTTCATGGCGATCGCATGAAAGCCTATGGTCAAGTCATCTGCGAAATTACCGAAGAAGTTACTTCATCCTGGAAACCGGGAGCCTCTGTCCTCATCCACCAGTACATGCCAGATATTACCCTCAGCATTATCTTACGCGTGGTGTTTGGCTTGGAACCAGGGCCGCGCTATGAACAGGTAAAAGCCTTACTAAGTGGGCTTCTTGATGATGTAACCACCCCTGTTTTCTCCAGTCAGTTCTTCTTTCCCCCCTTGCAGAAAGATTTGGGGGCGTGGAGTCCGTGGGGGAACTTTCTGCGGCGACGACAGCAAATTGACGAGCTGGTTTATGCGGAAATTGAGGAACGCCGTGCTAATAGCGATCGCTCTAGCACTGATATCCTCAGTATGCTGATAGCGGCGCGAGATGCCGACGGCGAGCAAATGACTAATCAGGAGCTGCGCGATCAATTGGTTTCCCTACTGCTGCTAGGGTATGAAACCACCGCCGCCTCTCTCACCTGGGCATTTCACTGGATACACGCCTCCGCCTCAGTACAGCAGCGGCTACAGGAGGAACTAGATGGCTTGGGTAGCGATCGCACTCCAGAAGCGATCGCGCAACTTCCCTACCTCAGCGCCGTCTGCTCCGAAACCTTGCGGGCTTACCCGATTGCGCTGATTTGCGTCCCTCGCATGGTAAAAGAAACCCTGAATATCAGGGGATACGATTTCGAGCCGGGAACCATTCTCATTCCCTGCATTTACCTCGCCCATCGCCGTCCGCAAGCCTACCCCAATCCCACCCAATTTGACCCCACGCACTTTTTAGACCGCGACTTGTCGCCTTACGAGTTTTTACCCTTTGGCGGCGGTTCTCGTGGCTGCATTGGCACCGTCTTTTCGAGGTACGAAATGAAGCTAATTCTCGCCACCATCTTGTCGCGCTTTCAACTTTCACTCTCCGACAATCGCCCAGTACGTCCAGTACGCCGAGGCATTACCTTTGTCCCCTCTAGCGGCGTACCTGTTGTGATTCATAAATGCCTGAGTCCTGAGTGCTGAGTCCTGAGTCCTGAGTAGGGGAGTAAGGGTGCAGGGGAGATGAGGAGCGGGGGAGATGAGGAGCAGGGGAGCAGGGGAGCAGGGGTGCAGGGGAGATGAGGAGCAGGGGAGAGAATAATTGACGACGATTAGCCATTACTCCAATCGCCTATTTCATACTTCACCCTTCATACTTCATACTTTATTCCCCTCCTCTTCTCTCTCAAAGGACTTCACCACCAATAGACAATTCCGGTTGTCTTCAGTGCGGGTGTAACTGAGTTGGTCGGCAATTTTTTGTAGAATGGCAATTCCTCTACCGCCAATTGCCTGTTCGTCAGCCTTTTGCTGCATATCTGGCAGTCGCTGTTCCAGATCAAAGGGGGGGCCTTGATCCCAAATTCGCATCTCTAAGGATGTGGGAAACACAGTCACCTCAATATCAATCGGCGCTTCTGTTGGTAAACCTTTATGGGCATGACGAATGGCATTAGTTAGCCCTTCTGCCAGGGCAAGTTGGCACTGAAGCCATACTTTTTTGGGAATAAAGGGCTGATTTAGTCCATTAAACCAGGATAAAACCGGGTCTAACATTGTTAGGTCAGTAGAAACTTGTAGAAGAGATTTTTTGAGGACGTTCAATTGCACAAAACCTTAGATGAGGGCTGGAGATACGAGCCGGGAAAATAACGCAGCAATAGCAATAGATTTTATTCTTCTAGCACCGATGTCTAACCTCTTCTCCATGTGAACCATCCCGAAGCCGATTCCAGGCGTAGGATAGGGGATTGAGGAGTAGTACTCAATGCCTATCAGTTTTTAATTAGACTACACTCAGTTTGAGTGTAGGGTGTTGTTGGTCTGAGGAGAAGTATACGCCCCAAATCTCAAGCGACTTGTAATTCTAAGCTGCCATGAATCAAATTTTGATCATTGACGATGACCCTGCTATTCAAATTTTGTTGAAAAGAACGCTCCACAATCAAGGTTATGAGGTCGCGGTTGCTAGTAATGGCGAGGAGGGTTTGGCACTAGCCCAAGAGTTACGTCCGGGGTTGGTGATTTGTGACTGGATCATGCCCCGCCTGAGTGGGTTGGAGGTTTGTGCCCAAGTCAAGGCGACACCAGAACTGTCTACCACTATTTTTATTTTGCTGACTTCTTTAGGCTCGGTAGAAGATCGGGTAAAGGGCTTGGATGCAGGGGCGGATGACTTTTTGTGCAAGCCGATTGAAATGCCGGAATTGAAGGCACGAGTTAGGGCGGGTTTGCGGTTACACCAGGTTAGTCGTGACTTACAGCAGCAAAAACAGTTACTAGAGACGGAGCTAGCAGAGGCGGCAGAGTATGTCCGTTCGATTTTGCCGGATCAAATGACGGAGCCGCCAGTGACGATTGATACTCGATTTATTCCCTCACGGCAGTTAGGCGGGGATGGTTTTGATTACTACTGGCTAGATGAGGAGCATTTGGCGTTTTATCTGCTTGATGCCTCTGGGCATGGTTTGCGGGCGGCTCTACCGACGCTATCGGTCTTAAATTTATTGCGATCGCGTGCTCTGCCAAAAATTAACTACTATCAACCTAGTGATGTGCTTTGTCGGTTAAATGAAACATTTCAAATGACCCAGCGCAATGATAAATACTTCACGATTTGGTACGGCGTCTACAACCGCACGACTCGCCAGCTCACCTATTCCAGTGCTGGTCATCCACCAGCCGTCTTGCTTTCTGGAAAATTAGGCACAACACCAACGGTAACGCCTCTGAAATCTCCTGGCTTGCCTGTGGCGATGTTTCCTGACACGGACTATGTTGACGAGTGCTGTGACATAGAGGCAGGGAGTACCCTCTATATCTTCAGTGATGGGATTTATGAAATTAATCAACCTGACGACACGATTTGGGGAATCGACCCCTTTATTGAGCAGCTAAGAGACTGCCGCCATAGCAGCGTTGCCAATCTCGACGAGATACTTAACTCTGTAGAGGCGTTGAACCCGAAAGATTATTTTGATGATGATGTCTCTTTGATGGAAATTAACTTTGACTAGTCTCTGTACCCCTATTGATACCGAGTTACGTTCAAACCTCGTAACTTGTAACAACAGGGGAGGCAGAAGACATTTTTTTTATAAATGAAGTCTTAGCTCTAATTATTGATAGAAGCTATCGCATTATTAAACTCCTCTCGGTTGGAGAAAATTTCAAAAACCCGATCCATACTGGTCAGTTCAAATAACATTTTTATTTGGTCATTTACTGAACAGATAAAGAGTTTGCCACCCGCCGCTCGCACTGTTTTTAGAGTTAAAACTAACGCTCCTAAACCCGAACTATCCATAAAGGTGATTTTTTGGAAATCTATTAATATGATGTCGGCATTTGCGTCAATTAAATCACTAATTTCTTGGCGAAATGGGCCTGCTTTCGTGCCATCTAAAATGCCAGAAGGTTCAACAATTTTTACAACAGGGCTCATATATATCCTAGGGAAACACAAGTTTAATTACTACCCGGACTTAGTCAGTATAGCCGTGACGCCTGCTTTGGGCTAGACTCAGCCCTTCCAGATAGAACCAGGAACGGCGAATGTAGGCAAACAGAGCCAAAAGGCGAAGCTTCTACGCCGCCGATGAGCGATCGCCTCCTGACCAGTCATTACTTTTTGCAATAGCTGTGATGTCATTTTCCAAGAATAGAGTATTTATTTCCCTTGATAGACCAGCTTGCTGACCTAATTTATTTAAGATCGTAGAGTTAGCCGTCTTCAAATTTTTAATTAATTATTCATGCAAGCATACGACGCCGTCATCATTGGCGCAGGTCACAATGGATTGGTCTGTGCCTCCTATCTACTCAAAGCCGGATATAGCGTCCTGCTTTTAGAAAAACGCTCAGTTCCTGGCGGCGCAGCAACTACGGAGGAATGCCTCCCGGAAGAAGCACCAGGCTTTAAGTTCAATCTTTGTGCGATTGACCACGAGTTCATTCATCTTGGCCCTGTTGTTGAAGAACTAGAACTGACGAAGTATGGGTTGGAATACTTATTCTGCGATCCAGTCGCCTTTTGTCCCCATCCGGACGGAAAGTACTTTTTAGGACACCGCTCGATCGAGAAGACTTGTGCCGAGATTGCTCGCTACAGTCCTAGAGATGCCGAAAAATACGCTGAATTTACGAATTACTGGCAGCGCGTCACCAAAGCAATTACTCCCATATTCAACGCGCCGCCCAAGTCCCTGCTTGACGTTGCTGGAAACTACGGGCTGAAAAATCTGCAAGACCTCTTTTCACTACTCGGTGGCGTTGATAAAACTCTAGACTTTATCCGCACTATGATTACAAGCCCAGAGGATATCCTCAACGAGTGGTTTGATTCTGAGTTTGTCAAAGCTCCCCTAGCACGACTAGCGGCCGAAATGGGCGCGCCACCTTCCCAGAAAACTCTGGCAATTGGAGCCATGATGATGTCGATGCGCCACAACCCTGGTATGGCAAGACCCCGTGGTGGTACAGGCGCACTAGTTCAATCCTTGCTCAAGCTCGTTAAAAGTAAAGGTGGCGAGGTTCTGTGTGACCAACAGGTAGAAAAAGTCTTGATAGATGATGGTCGTGCAGTGGGCGTTCGTGTGGCGGGAGGTAAGGAATACCGCGCTAATAAAGCGGTGATCTCCAATATCGACGCCAAGCGCTTGTTTTTGCGAATGGTCGAGCCGACGGATTTGGATACGGCTAATCCGAACCTGCGGGAGCGGCTAGATCGTCGGATTGTCAACAACAACGAAACAATCCTCAAGATTGACTGCGCTTTGTCAGAAGCACCTCGCTTTGAAGCCTACGACCACAAGGATGAGTATCTAATTGGTTCAGTGCTGATTGCTGACTCGGTGCGTCAAGTTGAGAAGTCTCACGCCTTGGCTCAGATGGGAGAAATCGCGGATGAAGACCCTTCGATGTACGTGGATGTGCCAACGATGCTCGACCCCTCTATGGCTCCTGACGGGAAGCACACCATGTGGATTGAGTTCTTTGCACCCTACAACATTGCTGGGGCAGAAGGTACAGGGCTAAATGGCACAGGCTGGACAGATGAGCTGAAAAACAAAGTCGCTGACCGGGTAATTGATAAGTTGACAGAGTATGCCCCCAATGTCAAAAAGTCGGTTATTGCTCGTCGGGTGGAGAGTCCGGCGGAGTTGGGAGAACGCCTAGGGGCTTATAAGGGGAACTACTATCACATCGATATGACCCTCGACCAGATGATCTTTTTCCGCCCCTTACCGGAAATTGCCAACTATAAGACGCCGATTAAGAACTTGTACCTGACTGGGGCGGGAACCCATCCCGGCGGTTCTATCTCTGGAATGCCAGGACGCAACTGCGCCCGCGTCTTATTGAGTTCCCAGCAACCGTTTAGCCAGAGGTTTAAGGATGCAGGTGATTCTCTGATGTCAGTATTTAAGAATACGTAGAGATGTTATAAGCAACGTCTCTAGGTTCTTAATAGAGGTTCGGAATCCTTAGAATTAACTCTCTTCTCTGGGAAGATCCGACAAGCGATCGCGGAAAAATCCACCTTTTTATAGAAAGGATGTCATCCTCGATACCGATGAACTAGGTCACTTAAAGTGATGCAATGATTAGTATTAGGTCTGTTAGTTGTCTGAGGTCGTTAGTCTAGCCGCTAATGATTTTCAGGCTAACTACAGACTAGATAGGACGACGTTACCGATGCAGGAGCGATGACAGACCAGGTTTTAATTCTGGGTGGACGAGGACGAATTGGCAGCCAGGTGGCTCAAGACTTAGTTACCCACACGCAGGCAAAGATTACAGTCACAGGTCGTCCAACGACACCCGGTGTAGTAGAAAGACAGGAGGCGGAGCCGAAAATTCAATTTCTAGCTCTGGATCTGGCCCAAGGGGAGAAGCTAAAGAAAGCGATCGCGGCTGCTAATTTAGTGATTCATTGCGCTGGCCCTTTTGTCTACCGGGATGGTAGTGTCTTGAAGGCTTGCATTGAACAGGGTGTTGATTACCTGGATGTTAGCGATAATCGTAGCTTTACGCGGATAGCTCTGTCTCACCACCAGGCGGCGGAGGCGGCGGGGGTGACGGCGATTATCAATACAGGGATTTTTCCGGGCGTCTCTAATAGTATGGTGCGTCACGACGTTGAGCAGCTAGATGAGGTAGACAAAATTCATCTCAGTTATGTCGTGTCCGGTTCCGGTGGGGCTGGGATTACGGTAATGCGGACAACGTTTTTGGGCTTGCAGCAGCCGTTTGATGCTTGGCTGGATAATCAATGGCAAAAGGTGAAGCCCTATAGCCAGCGCGAAACGGTGAAGTTTCCGCCTCCCTATGACAATGCGGGGGTGTACTGGTTTGATATGCCAGAAGCGTTTACTCTGGTTGATTCGTTTCCGGTGAAAACGGTTGTGACTAAATTTGGCTCAGTACCGGATTTTTACAACCATCTCACTTGGATTGCGGCGCACATTTTTCCGCCGTCTTGGATTAAAAACCCTCGCGGAATGGAGTTTTTGTCTCAGGTGAGTCACAAGATGACGGATGTTACCGATCGCTTTAGCGGGATTGGGGTAGCGATTCGCTCGGAAGTGACGGGGAATAAGGGCGGGGAACCTGCTCAGTATTGCTCAACTTTGGTGCATGATAATACGGCGATCGCCGCAGGTGCGGGGACAGGTAGCATTGCGGAACTGATCCTGAGTGGAAAACTGCAAAAACCCGGTGTTTATCCTGTTGAACAAGCTTTACCAACAGATTTGTTTGAGCAAGCGATGGAAAGTCGCGGACTGAAAATTCACGCCGATTGGATTACTGAGTAACTTTTAGCAGTACTGAGTGTTGTATTTTAATGTGGTGGCGATCGCTGATACCCCTTGCATCCCCCTTCAAAAGGGGGACTAAGATCTCATCTCTGCTCCCCCCTTTTTTAACCCTGGCTGGGGGGGTCTCCGGGGCGATTTGCTCCCCTCTTTATCTATTAGATTAGCAACGTTGTCCGATCCCCCTAAATCCCCCTTAGAAAGGGGGACTAAGATCTTTGCTCCCCCCTTTTTTAAGGGGGGCTGGGGGGGATCTCCGGCTTTCTACAGGGTCGGCTTTGTGAAGTGATGATCTTTGAATCAGCGGTTAGGATAGGGGACAACTCTCAATCTCTATCCTCCCCACAGTAATGACAAATGATCGACCTAATTAAAGCAATTACGAGTATTGCTCGTTTTGCTACCAACCCAGTCATCAATCAAGCTCAACGTAATGAAACTGTCATCAGAATCTTAAAAGAATTAAACCTTGATCCGGCACATCCACCCAAAGATTTTGATGGGGTTTATGTTAGAGGAGTTCAAGAAACTAGATAGTTTTTCAGCAGTTGATGCAAAATTATCTGAATTATCTAATACAAAATTTCTCTATCCTGACGAGTTTAAATCGTTAATTGAAGAAAAAATTCGCACCTTTTGCGGTCGTGAGTTCGTTTTTAAAGCGTTCAAGCAATATTTGAGGTGTTGAATTATGGATAGAGAAAAATTGCTCAGAAGGTATGCTGCTGGGGAGAGAGATTTCAGTGGAGTAAATCTGAGTGGATGCAACTTGACTGATGCTGATTTGACTGGTGCTGATTTGAGTGGATGCAACTTGACTGGTGCTGATTTGACTGGTGCTGATTTGAGTGGATGCAACTTGACTGGTGCTGATTTGACGTGCAGCAAGCTGCGAGGTGTCAAGCTCATTGGTTGCAAGTTCAACGGGACTAATTTGTTGGAGGTTGAATGGCGCACAACAGATTTGACTAATGTCAATTTGACTGGTGCTGTCAACTTTTATTCTGGGTTGTTAGAAAACGTTTTGGTCTGTAATACTATCATGCCGGATGGCAACATTATTGATGAGAGAATTTACTGGGAGGCATGAGCCACTTATAGCTGTCTCTTGCTCAGCGATCAAAGGTGCAGCTGAAGTTAATCAACGAATTGTGGACTATTTAGATAGGGAGATGAGCTGAGATGGGGGAATTGGCGGATAAATTAGCGGCAAAAAGTCCCGCCGACCAACGCGCTTATCTGGGTGGATTTCCTTATAACCTAGTCAAGTCAGGGAATTTAGAAGAGTACTACCAAACCCTAACTAATTTTGATTTTCTGGCGGCAAAGCTTAACCATCCTGAGTTTGGGGTGCAGGCGCTGATTGAAGATTATGATTTGGTTTCTGATTCGGAATTATTAACTCACCCAGAGTACAACCCAGAGAAGGTCAAGGCGCTGAAATTGGTTCAAGGGGCGCTGCAACTGTCGGCGCATGTTTTGGCGGAGGATAAGACGCAACTCGTTGGGCAACTGTGGGGGCGAATGCAGGGCTTTGATGTGCCAGAGATTCAGGGGTTGCTGTCACAGGCAAAGCAGAGTAAAACTACTTGGTTGCGTCCCTTAACAGCGAGCTTAACTCCTCCTGGTGGATTGCTACTACGCACCTTGGTGGGTCATAGCTATGGGGTAAGTGCCGTCGCCGTCCCCCCCGATGGCTTGCAGGCGATTTCGGGTTCATATGACAGGACGCTCAAGGTGTGGAATCTGGAAACCGGGGAGTTGCGCTTGACTCTGGAAGGTCATAGCTATGGGGTAAGTGCCGTCGCTGTCACCCCGGATGGCAAACAGGCGATTTCGGGTTCAGAGGACAGGACGCTCAAGGTGTGGAATCTGGAAACCGGGGAGTTGCGCTTGTCTCTGGAAGGTCATATCAGTGAGGTAAGTGCCGTCGCTGTCACCCCGGATGGTTTGCAGGCGATTTCGGGTTCAGGGTACAGCAGCCTCAAGGTGTGGAATCTGGAAACTGGGGAGTTGCGCTTGTCTCTGGAAGGTCATAGCTTTCCAGTAACTGCCGTCGCTGTCACCCCGGATGGTAAACAGGCGATTTCGGGTTCATGGGACGACACGCTCAAGGTGTGGAATCTGGAAACTGGGGAGTTGCGCTTGTCTCTGGAAGGTCATATCAGTGAGGTAAGTGCCGTCGCTGTCACCCCGGATGGCAAACAGGCAATTTCGGGTTCATGGGACAACACGCTCAAGGTGTGGAATCTGGAAACTGGGGAGTTACGCTTGTCTCTGGAAGGTCATATCGGTGAGGTAAGTGCCGTCGCTGTCACCCCGGATGGTTTGCAGGCGATTTCGGGTTCATGGGACAACACGCTCAAGGTGTGGAATCTGGAAACTGGGGAGTTGGGTTTGACTCTGGAAGGTCATAGCTCTTTCGTAAATGCTGTCGCTGTCACCCCGGATGGCTTGCAGGCGATTTCGGGTTCTGATGACAACACGCTCAAGGTGTGGAATTTGGAAACTGGGGAGGTGATTGCTAGTTTCACTGGGGAGAGTCCGTTACTTTGCTGTGCAGTTGCACCGGATGGGCTGACAATTGTGGCAGGTGATAGCTCAGGACGGCTGCATTTCCTGCGGTGGGAAGGGATGAAAGAACCATGAATATCCCCCCTCAATCCCCAACCTCAATCAACACCGCCCCCTACCCAACAGAATTTCAGCAAGTCATTCGGGAAAAAAGCCAGAACTTTGTTGGTCGTGAATTTGTCTTTTCCGCCATCAATGAATTTTTGCACGGAGGCGAAGCTAATCGCGGCTACTTCACCCTTGTTGGCGCACCCGGTAGCGGCAAAAGTGCCATCCTCGCCCACTACGCTACCCAAAATCCCCCCATCGCCTATTACAACGCCCAAATTGCAGGCAAAAATCAAGCTGACCAATTTCTCGCCACAATCTGCACTCAACTGATCCACCATTACCCCCAACTAGGAATCGCTGTCCCCCCAAACCCCGACGCTACAGAAGGGAGTTGGTTTTTGTCCTTGTTACTGCAAAAAATTAGCGATCGCCTAGAACCCCATCAACGGCTAATCCTCGCCATTGACGCCTTGGAGGAGTGCGATCGCCACAGCCAACCCCCAGGCTCAAATCTCTTCTACCTCCCCAGATATCTCCCCGAAAACGTCTACTTCCTCCTCACCCGTCGCCCCTTTGCAAAAGAGAAATCCGGCTTATTAATCGAAACCCCCTCCCAGATTCTGAATTTAGGAGACTACCCCCAACAAAACCGAGAAGACGTGCAGCTATACCTACAATGCTTAACCCCCCATGAACCAGGGAGAACAGAAGCAGAATTAGGCGATCGCACTTCTCCCTCAAAGACGGCGGCGGCTCTCAAATCTTGGCTAACCACCCACCACCTCAGCCAACCCGACTTCATCGCCCAGCTAACCGCCAAAAGCGAGAACAACTTCATGTACCTGAGCCAGATCTTAGTGGCGATCGCTCAGGGTTTCTACCCCGAACCCTTCCAGTTCCATCGACTCCCGCCTAGTTTACAGGCATATTATCAGCAGCACTTGCAGAAAATGATTCCATCTGCAAAGCTAACCTCTCCACTTTTTACAGCAGAAATACAGGAAGAGCAGTCAAACGCGATCGCCGTTTTGAAAGTCCTCGTGCAGCAAAATCAACCTACTTCAGTAGAATTCATTGCTTCCCAAATTGAGCAAGATGAATATGAAGTAGAGAAGGTGCTGGAAAATTGGATTGAGTTTTTACATCAGGAAAAAATAGCCGGACAAATCTGTTACAGCCTCTATCATTCCAGCTTCCGCAACTGGCTGAGGAGTCCGAAAGGTTAAGGAAGGCGAGGCGAGATTCTCTAAATACCAACTAAGTTTTTTAAATTCAGAAGAAAAACGAACCACAGAGGGCACAGAGAAACCAGAGGAAAGAGAAGAGAGAAGAGAGTGTTCTACAGTTTACAATCCGAGAATTTCATTAACCGTAATATTCACATTAGGAAACGCCTGTATTGACAAACTTTGCCCCTGCTCAAACTTTTGAATAGTCTGATAACCATCCGGCGTCGGTTCTCGGTACACTTCCACGCATCGCCCATTGATATCCACTAGCCAAACTTCAACAATATTGTCTTCAGCGTAGAGAGGAATTTTCACTTCCCGGTCATATTTAACCGTTGTATCTGCCACTTCTAAAATCAAAAAGATATCCTTGGACTGAGGATGCCTTTCCTCATAAAAATCTTCACGAGGTTGCAGTAAGGCTATATCGGGCTGTGGTTCAGAAGTATCATCTAATTCCACTGGATTTTGAATATCAATGAGAGCACGTTTATCTAATTTCCTAGAAAATAAAGTGTTTAAACGCCTCACGCAAGCCGCATGTCTTGTACCAATCGGTGACATTTCTACTATCTCTCCCCGTATCAGTTCCACCCGGTCATCTTCAGTAAGGATACCCGAATCAACCATTTTGTGATACTGCTCAACTGTGAATTTCCGCCTTAGTAATTGCATGAGATTTGCTACCTCCACTGTTTTTTAAATTATTCCGAAGAAGAACGAATCTTTTTAAAAGCAAGTACTTCCAATTCATTAATATTTCTGCTAGACTTACTTTATAATGGAAATATGTTTAATCATTTTAAAAACACTTATATTTCCATTATAAAATTATACCAAAAAAATGATTTGATAAAACCTAAAAACAAAAAAAATAGCAAAAATTTTGTATTTTACCTCTACTAAAAACTGCTTAATTTCAGTTATACAACCCTAAAAAAACGATCGGGTAAAACTATAGCTAAATTCTCTCTTCTCCTTCCTCCGCGCCCTCTGTGCCTGGTGTGGTTCATTTTCTTCATAACTGCTGTAGCACGGTAAATTAGGGCTTGTAGTCAAATCTACCAATTTAAAATGACCACAAAACCGAAAATCATCGTTTTAGACGATGACCCCACAGGCTCCCAGACCGTCCACAGTTGCCTATTGCTGACGCGCTGGGATGAGGAAACCTTGCGCTTAGGGTTAGCGGACGACTCGCCGATTTTCTTCATCCTCACCAACACCAGAGCACTTACCCCAGAAGAAGCCGCAACAGTGACGCGGGAAGTTTGCCACAACCTCAAACTGGCAATTGCAGCGGAAGGGATTACAGACTTTCTGATCGTCAGTCGCTCTGACTCAACCCTGCGGGGGCATTATCCCGTAGAGACAGATGTGATTGCCGAAGAACTCGGCCCCTTTGATGCCCATTTCCTCGTTCCTGCCTTTTTTGAAGGGGGACGCATTACCCGCGATAGTGTGCATTACTTACTCATTGATGGGGTAGAAACTCCGGTGCATGAAACGGAGTTTGCGCGGGATTCAGTCTTTGGTTATCACCATAGTTATCTACCCGATTACGTGGAAGAAAAAACCAAAGGTCGCATCAAAGCCAGCGAGGTGGAACGCTTCGTTTTGTCGGATATCCGTTCCGGGAGCCGCGATCGCTTACAGCAGCTTTCTGGCAACCAATGCGGAGTGGTGGATGGGGAAACCCAGACAGATTTGGATCGATTTGCGGCGGATGTCTTAGCCGTGGCGAGTCAGGGGAAGCGCTTTCTATTTCGCAGTGCGGCGAGCATCTTAACGGCATTAGCCGCATTGGGACAGCAGCCTGTTGCCCCAACGGATATGGCGGCATATACGCGAGAGGGTAAACCGGGGGCGGTGTTGGTGGGTTCCCATGTAAAAAAAACCACGTCTCAGTTAGAGCAGTTGCTACAAGAGCCGGATATTGTGGGGGTGGAGGTGGAGGTGTCCCACTTACTAGAAGACTCCGCCGCGCAGCGGGATCAGCTTCTGGCAAGCCTGCTTGAAAAAATTCATCAAGTCCACAGTCAGGGGCAAACTCCCGCGATTTATACGAGTCGGGAGGAGTTGACCTTTAAGGATGTACAAACGCGCTTGCGGTTTGGGGCAGCGGTTTCGGCATTACTGATGGATATTGTCCGGGGATTGCCTGAGGATTTGGGATTTTTGATTAGTAAGGGGGGCATCACCTCGAATGATGTTTTGAGTACAGGTCTTGCCCTCAGGTCAGCGCGGTTACTGGGTCAGATTTTGCCGGGATGCTCGATTGTGAAAACTCCCGCCGATCATCCCCAGTTCCCCGATCTCCCCGTGGTTTTGTTTCCTGGTAATGTTGGGGATGCTGACGCGTTGGCGATCGCTTATCAACGACTGAGGTGAGAAAACTGAGCCTCGGATGCAACGGTCGGTGGGTTGGGGTACGATTACGATGTCGATTAGTTAGTCGGTAGCCACAAGAGGCGAGGCGTATTGTTGCATGAGTTCTGATTCTGCCCTTCCTTTATCAACTCCTCCTGTTGAGAGTCTCCCGGTAGTTGATTGCCACTGGCAGATTCACTTGAAAAGTGAAGGAGAATACTTGACATTAACGTTGCCATCGGAAGCCCAGACTCCGGCGGCGACAAATTGGTCTGATTTCTGGCAACAACTCCAGCATCGTCTGAATGCGGGGGAACGCTTCTGGCAGCCGACAACAGTGGTGCATTTGATCGCCAAAGACCGTTTGTTGGATGGACGCCAGCTTCAGACGATCGCGGACATACTAAGTGAGTCGCAATTGCAACTCAAGCGCGTTTGCACTAGCCGCCGTCAAACGGCTGTCGCTGCCGCCACCGCTGGGTACTCGGTGGAACAGGAAGCGCCTGCCCACTCCCTAGCGGCGTCTGAGTCTGTCCCGCCGTCTTCCCCTTTAGCCGACCCGTTGTATCTGCAAACAACAGTGCGTTCTGGCGTGGAAGTTTGTCATCCTGGTACAGTGGTAATCCTGGGAGATTTGAATCCCGGTGGTGTTGTCATCGCCGCTGGAGATATTTTGGTGTGGGGTCGTCTACGAGGAATCGCTCATGCGGGTGCTAGAGGAAACTCGGAGTGCCGGATCATGGCGCTACAAATGGAACCTACTCAACTACGCATTGCTGATGCTGTTGCCAGGGCACCGCAGACTGTACCAACAATGTTTCATCCGGAAGTGGCGTATGTCACGCCGGAAGGGATTCGGATCGCTAGATCTGCTGATTTCTCAAAACCGATTCTTCATTCCTAAAGGTTGGAGGTTGGAAGCATTCTACCCGCAACTAACCACTAATTACGAACAACAAACATGAGTCGCATTATTGTCGTCACCTCCGGTAAAGGTGGGGTGGGCAAATCTACCGTTACTGCAAACTTAGGTATGGCTTTGGCGCAATTGGGGCGCAAAGTCGCTTTAGTGGATGCGGATTTTGGTCTGAGGAATTTGGACTTACTGCTCGGACTGGAGAATCGCATCGTCTACACGGCGATTGATGTGATCGCCAAACAGTGTCGCTTAGAGCAAGCCTTAGTTAAAGATAAGCGCCAACCGGGATTGGTGCTGCTGCCTGCTGCCCAAACTCGCACTAAAGAAGCCGTCAGTCCGGAGCATATGAAGGCACTGCTAGCGGCATTATCCAAGGTGTATGAATACATTTTGGTGGACTCGCCAGCCGGAATTGAGCTGGGGTTCCAAAATGCGATCGCGGCTGCATCGGAAGCGTTGATCGTCACGACCCCAGAAATCGCCGCTGTGCGCGATGCCGATCGCGTTGTCGGCTTACTAGAAGCCCACAATATCAAGCGCATTCGCCTGATTGTCAACCGTCTCAAACCGGAGATGGTACAAGTCAATGACATGATGTCGGTGCAGGATGTCCAGGAAATTCTTGCCATTCCGATCATCGGCGTTGTTCCGGATGATCAGCGGATCATTGTCGCCAGTAATCGGGGGGAACCTCTGGTTTTGGCAGAGAATCCTTCGCTTCCCGCGATCGCGCTGATGAATATCGCTCGGCGCTTGGAAGGGGACAAGGTGCCATTCCTAGACTTAATGGCATCGTCTGATAATCTCCTCAATCGCATTCGACGATTGTTTCGCAGTTAATCTAGTTGTTAGGTGTTAGTTGTTAGTTTTTAGACCGCACTCATTGGCTAGCAACTACCGATCGGTTTTTGTTTGTGATGAAAGTACCTAGCTAACAACTAACAATTAAATTTTTTCCCACAGCTAACAACTATTATGATTATGGAACTCATAGAACGACTTTTTCCTTGGACTAGCCCTAGTAACAGTCGGGCGGAAGTCAAGCGTCGTTTGCAACTAGTGATCGCCCACGACCGCGCCGATCTGACGCCGGAAATGATCGAGTCAATGCGTAGAGAGATCATAGAAGTTGTCTCTCGCTATGTTGAGATCGACTCCGATGGGTTAGAGTTTGCCCTAGAAAGCAACCAACGAGCAACGGCACTGATTGCCAATCTTCCCATCCGCCGCGTTAAAACCGAAACGAGTATGGATTCTACGGGATAGCGATCGCTGCATCAGCAACGAGTTCAATTCCTAATACCATGGCGCAGCTAAGTGAGTAGCTGAGAATAAGTCAAACTTTGTGTGGCAATGTAAATTTTAAAAATTGTTTCGTAGTTAGGGTTTGGGTTCTCTCTTGAGGAATTTAGCCCTAACTACAAAGCTTTAATTATTTACCAGCATGAGAGTTAATATACTCTACTTAACAGTTGTCTGGCACATGAAAGAGACGGTACGCTTACTTCCTCTTTTCTCAAAACCAGCCTGACTCAGCTTGCTAATTGGCCGGATTTGCAATGCTGCGTAACTCAATAAATGTAAAAAAAATGAACAGTAGAAAAAAAATATTGAGTGTGGCTACTATAATAATTCTTATAATTATTGGATTTGGTCTAGTTAAATTTGGATTTCGTGAAATTAGCCGTTCACAAAGTTCTTGTGGAGACTATGGGTTTATAAATACTCCTTGTTCACAGTTGCCGACAATTGCAGGGGCTGAAAAAGTTTTGAATGAACATAAAAGCAAAGTCAATCAGATTAAAAACGTCAACCCCAACTTTATTACTGTAGAGGTACAAGAAAGTAACAACTGTGCGGGAAAAGGCATAATTTTGATTAGCCATCCTAGCGAAAACGATTGTGATTCGCTCAAAAAAATTCTCGGTAAGAATTTTTGGGGAATTCCATACAAAATTATTAATAATTAAAATCACTAAAACCTAGTTTTTAGTAGCACAATTTTTTAGAATTACTACAGAGTAGGCGTAAGCTCTGGAGGAGTTATAAAGATAAGCAGAAAAAACCACTTCGTCTATTAAGATCAATGGCATTGAAATTTGGCAAATTGCCCGACTAATTTTCTAGCTTTAGCTATGCGCCACCCTACAAGGGTGAGTTAACGAAGCTTAACCCACCGCATGAGGTGTTTACTGAATTACAAAATTGTCCCCACTTCCTTCAAATAAACCCGTGTGAAGGGTTCATTTGAGCCAAGGGTGTATTGCTCCATCAAGCCCTTACGTCGGATAGAAACATCGTTTCCTTCCTTGACAACAATAGTAGAGTCATCAAAGATATCCCGGAGGAGGATTGTCTCAGTTTCTGTAGGATTCTCCAAAACAACCATATTGCTACCTTCATAAAACATCCCTTCTCTGGCTAAAACCTCTGAGCCATACTCAACAATCAATAGGTCAAGCTTGGGATTACGCAGCAAATTTTGGATATTACTGTTGTAATCCTTGTTGAGGATTTTTTCGGAACGATTGACAAAGATCGCCTCACGGCAAACAGCACCAATCACCCAATCGGGATGTTGCAGCAAGATGTGGTCAATTGTTTCTTGCAGTTCTTGCACCGAAATTCGATTAAAGGTGATAATCGGTATCCTAGCGTCTGTACCCTGCTCGTAAAAGGTTTCTAGGATATGGGAGGGGACATCGACGCTTTCACCAACCGCTGGTCTTAGATGCATGGAAATACCTGGCGCTGCATTGATTTCCAAAATGCCAAAATTGCCAGATTTCCAGGATTGAGAAAGATTTTGAGTAATGACATCAATGCCGAGACAAGTCAGCCGGAAGTGCTGAGCAACGTCTTGCGCCAAGATGATGTTATCCGGGTGAACCATACGCGTCGCATCAATGCTCAAGCCGCCAGCGGAAAGATTCGCAACTTTGCGGAGGGAGATGGTGCGCCCTTGTTCCAGCACATCGTCTAAGGATAAGCCTTGCTCTGCTAGGTACATCTGTAGGGATTCATCAGACTGTATTTTGCCGAGGGGCGACACGGGGCTATCAATCCGAGCAGGTGTCCGATTTTCTCGGTCAATCAACTCCGTAATGGTGGATTGTCCGTCACCCGTAACCGACGCCGGACGGCGTTCTGTGGCGGCGACAAATCTGCCGTTAACACATAGCAGGCGAAAATCGACTCCCTTGATGCTTTTTTCGACAATGATGCTGATCAGCTGATCTTCAGCGATCGCTTCTACTGCTTTACCATAGGCAAAGCTCAATTCCTCCTCATTTTGTACGTCTGCTGTCACCCCAATGCCTTTATGTCCCACTACGGGCTTAACGGCGACTGGGTAGCCAATTTTTTCAGCGACTCTCAAGGCTTCGTCGCGGGAGACGACGACTCCGCCTCTGGGGACTGGAAAACCTAGCTTATTCAAGAACGCCTTACAGTCGTCCTTGCGAGTTGTAAAATCAGAATCAAGATGACTGTCACCGTCAAAGGTTGTCGCCACACCACGAACTTGGTTTTTCCCATAGCCGTATTGCATCAACCCTTCGTCCCACAAATAAAAGCTGGGAATGCCTTTGTCGTAAGCCGTTCGTAGTAAGGCATAAACCGTAGGCCCGCCATAGACAGAACGCCGGAAGGTATCCTGAAGGGATTTGAGTTGGGCATCAAAGGCGTAGGGTTTGTCTTGGGTAATGCATTCAAACCAGTCCCAAACGGCGTAAGCTACGGTTCGCTGTGTACGAGCATGAAGTGTTTGCACGCTGACTCGGACGCAATCTTCATAGGGTTTGAGACTCCAGCGATTCAGGTGTAGTCCCATATCCAGCTTTCCCATCTCTGACACGGTGCGGGCAAAAAGCTGAACGTAAGAATCGTACTTCTCTTCACCCATATGGGGATAGCGATCGCTAACGGCGGAGATATAATCCTCCAGTGGGCGAGGCGCTAGATATCCCGTCAAAGCGAAGTCAAATACTAACGCCGCCGTATTTAAATAGGGGTTTGGCCCCATATAATGCTTGAGATTAAAAATATCAAAGGCATCACTAGTTCTGGCATTGACGCGAGATGCATCAGTGCTTGTATCTACAATCATTTCAGATATAACCCTTCACTTGTATCACCAAAGCCCAGCCTTGCCGTAGTCGAATTTAGCGTTAATTCCAGCGAATTTTCCTCTATCTGAGGGTATTGGATGTTGAGCCATTCGCCTCTCCTAGAGACGCAGGCTCCCACTTTCAGCGGTTTATTAACGCCTTTCTATCATCTATCAAAGTCTTGTTGACAGATGTAGCGATCGCTGCATGTTGATAATTCAACGCTTTGCAGCATCGCAGGTTAGGACAGCGGGTGCTTAGTCATCAGTATAGAGACTGTTGCTGATAAGCGAAGTACACTGCTTCTAAAAATAAATTGGGGGTGACATCTTTCGGTACTTTTTCTAAGGCAATGATCGCTTTAACTTGATTAGCCAGTTGTCGGCTCAACTCCACTTTTGCCTCCAGGGTCATTGTCTGGCGTCGCTGCAAATACTCTCGAATCACCGCAAAGTCTTCTGGCAACAAACGAGACAAATCTGCCTCTATTTGTAACTGTTTTGCTAAGGCTTTTGCTTGGTCAGAAACTTGTAATTTTTCTGAATTAATAGACTGTTCTTCTTGAACAACAATAGTTCCTGCTAGCCAATCGCCTAAACGTTTCTCGCGTTTACTGAAGATAATAAAAAATACGCCAATAAATAAAAGCTCATCTACAGCACGCAGCAAAGCCCGGAGAGTAGATTGTTGTAATCCAATTAGTCTACCATCGTCACGAATAACACGGATTTTGGTGTAGCGTTTACCAGGGGTTTGACCTTGCCATATTGCTTCAAAAAAAACAAAGTACCCGGCATATATAAAAAAGGTAATTAACAGCCAACTGGCCAATAGCCAAAGTCCCAGGGTATTAGAGCTAACGCCTAAATTTTCTATAATATCTGACAGTTGATAAGAAATATAAACCCAAGCCGTTGTAAATCCAGTTAAGATTAAGCCTAAAACAATATAGTCAATTAACAGAGCATAAGCCCTGTTACCAATCCCGGCTAGGGTAAATTCCAGTTCAACGCTTTCTGGAGTTTGCAGCCTGACTCGATTGAAAAAGTGCATGGTAGTAAAGCAGAAACAACGGGGAGATTGCCTTTTTATTACACCAAAAACTAGTAGTTGACCAGTAGTGGCGATCGCATTTCCACTTCCATCACTGATCAAGTGTTGTTTCTGCTCCTACTTGGCGAACCGTACTACCTCGACTTGCGTAGTTTTAAATCCATACCTTCTTTACGATTGCGAAGGTCGTAGTAGACGATGGCTTTAATGGCTTGCCAAAAGGGAACCACAAGCGCACCACTAGCCAAACTCAATCCCAGAACTAGCACAAAATAGAGAAAGCCAAAAATGCCAGATTCAGTTGATAATACAGCCCCTAAGACAACCTGAACGATGGTAAGAAAAATTTGAATAGCAATCGATACGGGAAGGGTGAGCAAAAAGGCGACAAAGACTATCCACTGCAAGCGCGAGACATAACCTTTAGTTAACTGCCAACTGCGATTAATGGCTGACGTGGCACCTAGATCGTTCTCAATCGCTAGCGGCACCTCAACAAGAAACAAGCGGGAGATAAGCCGGATGAATCCTATAACAAAGGCAATGAACGCAACAACTCCCAAGAGAGCCAAAACAGGAAGCACTGTAGGATTCTGCCCCAAGATTGTACCTAGCAGTCCTGCCAGAATACCAAAAACGATAGAGAAACCCAACCATACCCCGATCAAGATCAAACATACTAAAAGTCCCGCCCCTAAAAAACTCCATAGCTTGCGCTCTACAGGGCGACGGGCTTCATTCACGGGTTCTGGACGGTCGGTGATTTCACCAAATACTAGACGCGAGATCAGCGCAGAGATTGCCGTAAATTTTGCCCAGCCATAAACTGGCACTAATATCCATAGATAAGCGATGAATGCTAAACGATAATACAACTTGAAGCGATCGCGATAAATCCGCAAAGCAGCACTGACAACATTGCCCACACTGAGCGGCCCCATGGATTGGGTAGAACTTAGGTTTCCAGACACGGCTAGACTTCTCCGTTTATAGAGAGAATAAAGTTTGCCGAGATCTTAGCCAGATTTAGTAGAATTTCCGGAAACTGTCATGAATGTTCAACGTTGGATTGCGCGGCGAGAACCAAACTGGCGAAGATTGGAGGCGCTTTTGCAGCAAGTGGAGAAAAAAGGGCTTAAATCCTTGCCAGCTTCAGAAATTAGGGAACTCGCGAGTCTTTATCGCTCAGTTTCCGCAGATTTAGCGCGGGCGCGGACAAATTCTCTGGGAAACACGCTGGTACAAGACTTGCAAAGACTGACATCGCGCAGCTACAGCCAGATCTATCAGGGTTCGCGCCGCACGGAATGGCAAGGAGCGGTGCAGTTTTATCGCTGGGGTTTTCCGGCGGTGGTGCAAGAAACCTTTGGCTACATCGCGCTGGCGACGGCGATTTTCGCACTGGGGGCGCTGGTGGCTTGGTGGTTCGCTTGGAGCGATCCGGTGTTTATGTCGCTGGTGGTTCCGGAAGATTTAATTGTGAAAGTGCGCGACAAGGGGGAATTGTGGATGGGATCGATTGTCGGGATTGAACCCCTCGCTTCTAGCAACATTACGATCAATAACTTGAAGGTATCTTTTGCAGCGATCGCGGGTGGAATAACAGCGGGGGCATATACTACATTTATCCTGGCTTACAACGGATTGCATATCGGCGCGATCGCCACTTTAGTTGGTCAAAATAACTTAGCCTACCCCTTCTGGGCGTTTGTCTTTCCTCACGGTTCTTTAGAATTGCCCGCTATCTTCTTAGCAGGTGGTGCAGGTTTACTAATTGGCAGAGCAATTTTATTTCCTGGTAAATATCGCCGTGCCGATGCGTTGAAACTCTACGGTTCCCAAGCCGCACAATTAGTTTTTGGCATTGTGCCGATGCTAATTATCGCAGGTACAATTGAGGGCTTTTTCTCACCGAGTCCAGTAGTTCCAGCTCCAATTAAGTATTTAGTTGGAATAGTATTATTTACGCTTTTAATAATATATTGCAGTTGTAAAGTACCCAGCCGAGCATAAATCAATAAATTAGAAAAATTCAAAGCAAATTCCGCGCCTTGAGTTGCAAATAACGCTCAACTAGTTGTTCGCTAATCTGATTGGCTGGTGCATCTAAAACTAAAACACCTTTTTGCTTAAGCTGGGCAAACGCCACTTGACGTTGAGCAAGTAAATCCAAAGCAACTGCACGAGTGTAAGTTGTTTCAACGGTTTCAGTGGGAGCGTGCGCCAATTTATCAACTTGCGGATCGCGTAGCGTTACGCAAAAGGGTAAGTAGCGAGGCGTCAGGCGTGCGAGTGCAGACAGCAGTTCCGACGAAGCGGTAATATCAACCAAGTCTGTAATCAGAACCACTAGCGATCGCCTAGTTTGCTGATTGACGAATTTGGTTACAGCACCTACATAGTCAGGTTCTAACAACACTGGCTGAATCGGAGTCAGACGTTCAATTAATTTCGAGAGTTGATGCTGTCCCCGTTCTGGAGGAATCCATGTGGTGACTTCTCGATCAAAAACGCCAACGCCTACTTTATCGCCGCGATTCAATCCCGCTAATGCTAGGGACAACGTGGCATTCAAACCCCAATCAAATCGTTTCAACCCCTGCACCTGTGCCGTCATCAAGCGACCTTGGTCGAGTAAGATAATCAGAGTTTGCTCCCGTTCGGGTTCTAACACCCGCACTAAAGGACGATTGCGTCGCGCCGTCGCTTTCCAATTAATTAGGCGCGTATCGTCACCAATGCTATAGTCCCGCAGTTCCGCAAATTCTGTACCCCCTCCTAAACGTCGGGCTTGGCGCATCGTACCCGTATTTTGCAGCGCCAGGCGAATCGAAAGTTCTCGCAACCCAATCAAATCTGGATAAACCGCCACCGTCTTACTAGCGGGGATTTTCCAATCATGCCATGCTAGACCCCACTGTCCGAGTTGTCGCACCTGAATGTCTCCCCACGGAAACTCACCGCGCTGATTGGGGTGGACGGTGTAAGTGAGTTCAGCGCTGCTATTTGGTTGCAGAGATGCCGTTAGTGTGGGTGAAGAAACCGCAAATTCCAACGGGTAGTAGTCGCGCAGGTGAAGTTTTGCAACTTGATTAGGCGATCGCACCGACAGCACAACTGGATTATCTCGCCCAATGGAAAGACGCTGTAAGGGAAGGCGCGTTACTTCCACCCGGTTAGCTTTTACCCGTCGTCCATCCCAGAATGCTAAAGCGAGAATTAAGCCATCAAATAGCAGCGTGGTCAGGATACTTACTTGAGTATTCCAGATCAGGGCAGTTATAGCAGCGATCGCCACCCCTAGCAGCAGCAGCAAATAAAGGCGAACGGTAGGAATCATTTGTTTAAGTCTCCTATATTATTCCCCCTCAGCACTCACCTGGGTACTGCTACTTGCTTAAGTAACGACGCAATCACCGCGTCAATCTGTAAATAATCGAACTGCGCTTCCGGTTTTAGGATCAAGCGGTGGCGTAAAAGCGGTAGTGCAATATCCTTCACATCATCCGGCGTCACATAATCGCGTCCTGCTAGCCAAGCTTGAGCTTTAGTGCTTTGTAGCCAAGCCACCGCCGAACGCGGCGAAGCACCTAAGGCGAGATCGGGATGCTGTCGCGTGCGCTGCACTAACGCCAACACGTAATCAATTACCTTGTCTTCCACCTTTACCGCCTGCACTGCTTTACGAGCGCTCAAAATCTGCTCTACCGTGGCTAAGGGTTTAATTCGCACTAAATCGAGCCGTTTAGGGCGAAATCCTGCCTGACTATTGAGCAACATTTGCTTTTCGGCGGCTGCATTGGGGTAATCCACCACCAGCTTGAACAAAAAGCGGTCTAACTGCGCCTCTGGTAGCGGGTAAGTTCCTTCAAATTCCAGGGAATTTTGCGTGGCGATCGCCCAAAATAATTCTGACAACGGCAATGTCTCGCCATCAAGCGTTACCTGCTGCTCCTCCATCGCTTCCAACAATGCGGCTTGAGTTTTGGGTGGCGTGCGGTTAATTTCGTCAGCGAGGAGAATTTCTGTAAAAACAGGGCCCTTTTTTAACGTAAAGCCACGGGTACCCATGTCAAAAATATTCGTCCCCAGGATATCCGAAGGCAAAATATCTGGGGTGAGTTGAACCCGTCGAAAATCAGCTTGAATCAACTGTGCCAGCACCTTCACCGTCAGAGTTTTTCCCGTTCCTGGTACGCCTTCAATAATCACATGTCCGCCACTCAATAGGGCGACTAGCAACTGTTGCACCAAGGAAGATTGACCGACAATAACTTTGCTAAGAGTTTGGCTCAGGCGGTTAAACAGCGTGTTATCTATATCAATTGCATCTTTCATCCTTGCTCCCTAACTACCCCTGTGGAGAACGCTGCACGAACAGCAACGGCTTTGCTGCGATCGCAAACGCCGAATATCTTTTCTTTCATCCTTCACTCTTTCTTCTAAAAGGATGACGATGGTGCTGCCATTTATCCAACCACCTTAGCAAGTCTGTATCGCTCAATCTTCGCTTTCGCCCCACTTGTAGTAGTTGTTTGAGTTCCGCACCCGAACGTCCAGTTTGCTGCACCCAAGCATCTACCAGGGTTTGCTCATCCAGTAATGTTTGACCTAATCCCAGTTGCGCTTGCAGTTGCAATTGTTCTTCTTTGCCTACGACTTCGACAACAAACTCAGTGCTGTTAGCTTTACGCAAGACACCTGCTAACGCCTCAATATACGCTTCACTATTGTTAACGGTTGGGGAAGTTAAGGTGAGAGGAGGGCCAAAGCGACGATTTTTTGACCAAATTAGCACCACAAGTAGGACTAATCCCTGCACCAGAACAGGAAATAGAGGCGTTCTTCCTAAATAATCCCAGATGCTGTCTACTCCGACCTCGCGCTTAATTGTTTCTCTATCTTTGTAGCCGTGACTGTATTCATCGACGAAGACAGGCGGCTGTTGTGTAGCAACGGGTGGGAGAAGTTTAGCGTTACCCGGTTGGCTTCCTTCGCCGTTGGCGGTGGGGCTATTTCCTAATCCGTTGATAGAGTTACCCGGTTGGCTTCCTTCGCCGTTGGCGGTGGGGCTATTTCCTAGTCCGTTGATAGAGTTACCCGGTTCGCCTCCTTCGCCGTTGGCGGGTTTATTTTGTACCCCGACAGGTAGCTGTTGCGTAACCAGTTGGGCGAGAAATTCATAGTTACCCGGTTCGTCTTGATAGGCGTTGGCGGCGAGATGAGGGGTGGTGGCGAAGATGACTCGTCCTTTTCCCATCGGTTCTTGCCAAACTGTTCCCCCGAAGCGATCGCCTAAAAGAATTGTCTCAACTTCTCTAGCTCGTCGCCTCGTCTCAATCTTCACTTTTCCCGATGCGCTATCTTGCTGACTGCTGAAAGTGGCGGCGGTAACGGGCTGTCTCACTCCCAAAACGATCAGGGTATTGCCCTTTTGTACCCAATCCCTTTCTGCATCACTAATTTCTTTTTTTGTCAAAGAACTGTTGACGCGCAACAGTGTCATCGGACGTTCGCTATCCTCCTGATCCGCCAAATCCTCAAAAGGTTTTCGCCAACGCTCAATAGAACCCTGCCGTTTTTCCATAAACGCATACCATGCTCCGTAGTCATGGGGAGCGCGTCCATAGGTAGAACCACTATTAAGGGAACCATTGTTAGGAGCAGCAAACAGGGTAATCAAAATTAGTGCCGCTACCATCGCTCCTAGTACCCATAACCGCCGCGATCGCACCTTCATAAAACCTCAATTTCCCGATACGCTTGCTGACACTGCTCGAAAACTGCACGAGAGGCTTCTCCTTTACCAAAAAATAACCGCTGATGGGTGTCAAGCAAAATTCGGTAAGGTTGCGGCTGCGGTAATTGCTGGATTAATCGCAGATATTCACCATCAGTGCGACTAAATTCGAGCGGGACAATTTCCCGGTCGTTTAACCGCTGTAGCATGGCAAAATAAAGACAGCGACAGGCTTCTTGGTAATTACCCGCTGATTGAAATTTTTGCGATCGCTGCAACCAATCAGCCACCGATAACTCACGTCCTGATGTTGTTGTTGCCTTCGTAGCTCGGTCAATCTGCGTTCCCAAGGAATGAATATAAGGACGCAATCGTTGCCAAATCTGCCAACCTGTCCAAACGATCAGTAATATAGCGATCGCCCAAAACACAATTTGGACAACCCGCCACAGCAGTGGGGAAGTCAGCCAATCCGGTAGCGAGGCTTCTGGCAGATTCGAGTTAAACCGGGAAACTTGCCACTCCCACCACTGGAGCACTCGCTGTTGCATCTGGGAGATCTGCCATCCCCAACTACTTTTTTCAAACGTACTCATAGCGATCGCCTCACCCCAACTGCTCGACAGTGTATTTCATGGCTTAAGAGCCTAAATATTCCGAGATGGCTTCAATTTTAAGCAACTGTCTCTCCGAATTTTGAAAGAAATTTCGAGCGTAAAATTTCTTCATTTTTCAGTTCTACTACCATCCCATCGTCGGGAGGATTTCGGAAGACAGAGCTTTTGTATTCTAAGTTACAACTTTGGAGAGGTGTAAAAGCAGGCTCAATAAAGATTCAATAAAGATCGAAAGGCCTTTAGGAGACATCAGGCTATGAATAGTACCGAAACTCCTCTCAGAAATGAAGTTAGAAACCTTGCTCAGGAAGCTTTCGCTCGAAACCTAATTTCTGGTTATGGGGACGGTCCCGATAATGATGAGTATCAGATTGTCTACAAGGGAAAACCGAGACATTTCTCTTTAGAACGCGCTCGGTTTTTGTTAAGTAACTTAATCTTAGTCGGCGATGCTACCTAAGTTTTCGCTCAACTCGATTTAGGCAATGTAGTTTAATAATTCTTTAAATAATTCTTGAGTCAAACCTTAAGCATAAATCGACCCTGGAAACGGGGTCTTTTTTAACGCTCACTCTTACATTTTAGGATGAGATAATTGGCGGTTGGGGAGAAGGTAGAGTTCTGAGTCGGTGAATCCTCAGTAAGGAAGAAAGTATGAATAGCATTATCGCTGCTCCCCATCTCCCTTGCTGCTACACGAGCATTACTAAGTATTCAAACTTAGTTTAAAAAAGTGCAACTTCTTATTGTATACAAAACCACCGTAATTTTCTGTATAGAAATCTACCAATTGGTGGGTTTAAGCAGCTAATTTATCAAACATTATTAAAGTATATTATTTAACTAAGAGCTGGGGGCAGTATGGCCTTGAGTGAATCCTGCGGACAATTGGTAATTATTGGTGGTGCGGAAGATAGAGACGGAGAATGTAAAATTCTGCGTGAATTTATTCGTCGTGCTGGAGGTTTAGAAGCACGAATTGTTGTAATGACTGTAGCAACAGAGCTGCCACGGGAAACGGGAGATGACTACATCAGAACCTTTGAACGGTTAGGCGTTGAAAACGTTCGGATTGTTGATACCGTTTATCGAGAAGATGCCGATGCCTCAAATTCTTTAGAAGCGATCGATAAAGCAAGTGGAGTGTTCTTTACAGGTGGTGATCAAGCTCGCATTACCAATATTCTGAAAGACACAGAGATTGACAAGCTACTCCATAAAAAGTTCTCCGAAGGACTAGTGATTGGTGGTACCAGTGCGGGAGCTGCCATGATGCCAGACATGATGATCGTTGAAGGAGACTCCGAAACTAATCCGCGAGTGGAAATCGTAGATATGGAACCGGGGATGAACTTCCTTCCCGGTATCGTCATCGATCAGCATTTCGCTCAACGGGGACGCATCGGACGTTTACTCGCCGCCGTCGCCCAGCAGCCAGCCACGTTGGCATTTGGCATCGATGAAAACACAGCCCTAGCTGTGAAAGGGAATGAGGCAGAAGTCGTTGGTGAAGGTGCCGTCACAGTAATCGATGTTGCAGACCTAACTTACAGCAATTTGCACAAAATTTTGCGAGATGAAGACTTGGCGCTTTGCAACGTTAAGCTGCACATTCTTCCCCACGGCTACCGCTTTGACTTAAAGTCTCGAAAACCAATTATTGAGGAGGAGATGCCTCAACCTACGGAGGAGCCAGTATTAGCAGGGTAAGTTATTAGTAAGATTGGGGCTTCATTAGTGCTGCTGGGCAAAAATCTTCTTGCTTGTTAGGAAGGAGCGCCAGGCAAAAGGCGAGGGGTTTTCTAAAGGGGGGCGAGAGTGAGAGCGAAACTCTCGTCCCTTAACTTACCCAGGACTCAGGAAAGATAATCAGTGAATGGAAAGCGGCTAACTGAGCGCTATGAACTCTTGCCGCGTGATATTCTGAAGTTTGCAACTTACTCCTAAGCGTCTAAGTACGCCGGAGATGGTTGTTTTTTTGTTTATTGCAGCATAACTATCTGCCATGTTCTCATCTCAAGACCCCCAGGAGAATGGGCAATCTGGTAACGAAAGCGTCACGCTCAACGATGCGGCTGGGCGATCGCTAGATTGTTACATTGAGCATTCCTTGGATATCGAAGATACGGAGTACTTACTTCTTTTACCAGTAGACTCTCCGGTTGAAATTGTTGCCTGGGACGATGAAGAATCCGAGGAAGCAATTTTACTCGAAGACGATGAAGAGATTGATGCGATCTTTGGCGATGCACAAGCGGTACTCGCCGAGCAAAATCTTACCCTTAAGCGCACGGCATTTACCCTCACGGTAGCGGGGGAACTACCTGCAGTTGAAGAGGAGGATATTCTCACAATCGAAATCGAGGAAGAGAATGCGGAACTAGAGCCAGAGCAACTACAACTCCTAGCAAGCTTTTACCACGAAGAGCAGGAATACGGCATTTACACTCCCCTCGATCCCTTGCTATTTTTTGCCAAGCGAAATTCATCCGGTAAACCGGAATTGCTATCCCCAGAAGAATTTAAAAAAGTACAGCCGTTACTGGAAGACCTGCTATTTGACGAACTAGAGTAGAAAGAGGCGCTTAGACGCTAAAAAGAGAGTTTTTCTTAGCCAGTCTAGCTCTCGCTAAATTCTTGATGATTGCACTTTTTGTGATGCGTGGTTGTTTATTAAATCAGGTATGACAGTCAGAAATATTTCTAAGTGGTCTTACTATTTGGCAATTTTGCCTGTAGTGGTGGGTATATGTGCTTGGCAGAGCTGGGCATGGTGGAGCTGGGCAAAAGCACCTGTTGCAGAAACACAAGCCAACTCAGCCGTTGAGCCAATTGTGCAAATCCAAATTCCCCCCGGAACACCAACACAGCAGATCGGTAAGGATTTGCAAGCATCTGGGGTAATACGTTCTGCCGAGGCTTGGAAGCTTTGGGCGTACTGGATGCAGCTTAGAGATAGGCAGGGAGGCTTCAAAGCTGGAACTTATAAGTTGTCGCTCAATCAGCCCTTACCTGCGATCGCCGACAAAATTTGGACTGGCGAAGTGACGCAACTAGCCTTCACAATTCCTGAAGGGTGGTCGCTGACTCAGATGGCGACCTACTTTGAATCCTTGGGATACTTCAGCGCCCAAGAATTTCTCAATGCAGCCAGTCAGATTCCTGAAGACAAGTACCCCTGGTTGCCCAAGGGGTTGCCCCACCTAGAAGGCTATTTGTATCCTGATACCTACCAACTGCCGAGCGATCGCGTGACGCCAGAACTCGTGATCACTCAGATGCTAAACCAATTTGAGCAGGTGGCACTGCCCTTATACCAACAAGGTCAAAATCAAACCAATCTTACCTTTCCCCAGTGGGTAACATTAGCAAGCATTGTGGAAAAAGAAGCCGTTATCCCCACGGAACGGAATACCATCGCTGGGGTTTTCTCATCCCGCTTGCGGCGCGGGATGAGACTGGAAACCGATCCTACCGTTGAGTACGGCTTGGGCATTCGCCAGACAGCCGACCAACCCCTGACTTATAACCAAGTTAGAACTCCCTCTGCCTACAATACCTACCTTAACCCTGGACTCCCACCGACTCCCATTGCTAGCCCCGGTTTAGCCAGCCTAAAAGCGACACTCTCCCCAGAAAATACCGATTACCTCTTTTTTGTCGCCCGCTACGACGGTACTCACGTCTTCAGCAAGACTCTAGAAGAACATGAAGCCGCCAGAAATGCCATCCGCCAGCAACGGCAAGCCCAGCCCAAGGCGTCTCCTTAGCAATGGGGGAGGAAGTATGAAGGGTGAAGTATGAAGTATGAAGGATGAAGTATGAAGGGTGAAGTATGAAGGGTGAAGGGTGAAAGAGGTTATTGGTTCTCTTCCTCTCCCCTGCTCTCCTGCTCTCCTGCTCCCCTGCTCCCCCGCACCCCCGCACCCCTGCTCCCCTGCTCCCCTGCTCCTCTGCTCCCGCGCTTCCCCTCAATCCCCACTCTCCAATCTCTACAATGGCAGTATTGACCATTGACTAAAAATTACTAATGTTTTCTCTAGACGACTTACAACCTGATTTAATTCTTGATGGGTCGATTTTAAATCTGACTCCTGAGCTGCTGAAAAAATATCAGCTTCGCGGTTTAATCCTTGATGTGGATGAAACCTTGGTGCCAATGCGTTCTAAGGAAGTGTCTGCGGAACTGGCACAGTGGGTGGAACAGATTAGACAAGTTGCCGATTTGTGGTTAGTCAGCAACAACTTGAGTGAATCCCGCATTAGCAGCATTGCTCGCGGTTTAGATCTGCCCTTTATTCTGGGCGCTCGTAAGCCTTCGCGGCGTAAGTTGCGCCAAGCCGCAGCAGCGATGAATCTGGAAATCGAGCATGTGGCAATGGTGGGCGATCGCCTTTTTACCGATGTCTTAGCTGGCAATCGGTTGGGAATGTTCACGATTCTCGTTGAGCCGATGGTCGATCCTAATGCCACCGTTGCCTCTCACCCCATCCGCGACTTTGAAGTCTGGCTGACTCAATCTTTGGGAGTGTCCATCCATGACAAGCAACACAACTAGAACAATTTTGACAATTCCTAAACCTGAAATCTAAAGAAAATATTATGAAAATCCTTACCTTTATAAAATGTTTGGCATTATAGGTATCGGTCAATTGGGGTCAGCCTATATAAAGACCCTAAACATAATAAAACCAGTTGTAATAATTCTTGAGAGCGCCAGTTCCTTCGCGTTGGGAGCATGGCGCTCTTTAACGACTTTATGAGCCAAACCATTGTTGTCAAAATTGGCACATCCAGTCTGACCCGCCCTGGAACGGGTCAACTCGCCCTATCGACCATTGCCGCCCTCGTAGAAACCCTGACTCAACTGCGTGTAGCAGGTCATCGGGTCGTACTCGTTTCTAGCGGTGCGGTGGGGATTGGCGCAGCGCGACTGGGCTTAACCTCACGCCCCCGCACCATGGCATTAAAGCAGGCAGTAGCCGCCGTCGGACAGGGACGCTTAATGCGAATTTATGATGACTTTTTTACCACCCTGCAACAACCCATCGCGCAAGTTCTCCTAACGCGTCGCGACTTTGTGCAACGCAGTTGCTACGTCAACGCCTACGCTACCTTCCAGGAACTGCTGCAACTGGGTGTCATCCCTGTGGTGAATGAAAACGACACCGTCGCCGTCGATGAACTGAAATTTGGTGATAACGATACCCTTTCAGCACTCGTTGCCAGCTTAATTGAAGCGGACTGGTTATTTCTACTCACCGATGTAGACCGACTGTATTCTGCTGACCCTCGCTTTCATCCCGATGCTCAGCCCATCACTCTGATTGACCGCATAGAGCAACTAGAAGAACTCCAGGTGAAAACTGGCGCTCAAGGTTCTCACTGGGGAACAGGCGGCATGGTGACCAAAATTGAGGCGGCTCGCATTGCCACCAGCACTGGGGTAAAAATGGTGATTACCGATGGACAACACCCATCGAATATTCCCAAGATTCTTCAAGGAGAACCCATCGGCACTCAGTTTGCCGCTCAACCGCGTACAGGAAATGCCCGTAAGCGCTGGATTGCTTACGGGCTAGTCCCTGCGGGGAAACTGTATCTCGATGAGGGAGCCGTCACTGCCATTTGTCAGGGAAGCAAGTCTTTGTTAGCGGCGGGAATTACAGCCGTTGAAGGGGAGTTTCAGAGTCAGGACGCCGTACAACTGTGCGATCGCAACGGGAGCGAAATTGCTAGAGGGCTAGTTAACTACAGCAGTAGCGAACTTCAGCGAATCCGGGGACACAAATCAGAAGAAATCGCCGCCATTCTCGGCTACGCCGGAGCAGATACGGTGATCCATCGCGACAATCTGGTGATTTAGTGGGGAGTGAATTGGCGATCGCTAATGGCTCGTCAAGCTCGCTCTTCGATCAACCGATACCCCCATTACCCCCAACCACTAATAGTGAAACACCTCTGGTGGAGCAATATCAGCTCCCGCCGTTGTGCCCGTTTTGGCATTTAGTCCGGGTTTGTTCGTAGAATCTGCACGGGAAACAGAAGACATAGTGGCTTGGGATGAATCAGCTGGCTCTGGGGTGACGGTTTCTCCCGGTTTTGATGGGTTTGTCATTAGGGCAAGTCCGCCAACCGCACCTGCCATCAAGGCGGCGTAGCCGAGATACAAGTGCATAGAACTCAGTTGAAATCCCGAGCCAGAGCTTGTTTCACCCCGATACCAGGAGGGGACTACAGACTTAACGGGATCGGGCGCGGGTAGGGAAGATGCGATCGCCTCTCCATCCAACTCTAGAGCATTGGCAAGGCGACGAATAAAACCACGAATATAAATATTTTCTGGCAACTCCTCTATAGAACCAGCTTCGAGTGCCTCAATGTGATGTATTGGCACCAATGTCAGACGGTGAAGCTGTTCCAAACCTAGCGAACGAGCTTGACGAGCCGCTTTGAGTTCTTGACCGATTTGGCGGAGACAGTCTGCTCGCTCTTGATCGGCAATTTGTGCCGCGAGTTGGGCTTTCGAGAGTTTCTTCGAGGGTTTCGTCTCACCAATCGCTCTGCTGATTAAACCCAGCACATTATTATTAGTAGTCTCAAGTGGGGAAATCTCTTCAACAGCCTCTGGACGGGAAACAGACTCAGTTTCGACCGGATTTTCTGTCATCAACTCCGGAGCCTCTATCTCCTCTTCTTGAGGGTCATCCACTTTTTGATCGGAAACAGGAACAACCTTGTATTGTTTGGCAAACTGCTGAAAACTTAACCGAACCGCTTCTCGCCCGACTGCCTTGACTAAAATTTGGGCAGTGCTAGATGCCTCCCCTAGCATTGTCTGCAACCCAGCCATCGTACGGCGGTAAACCTCGCTCCTCTGCAAGTCAGCTTCTATCTGATTTAGGATAGAGCGCAATCCTTCCTGAGTAATCTCGATTTTGGGGCCCTCAGCAGTCACACCATTACAAAATGCCGGGTGCATCACCATAACTTTTCTTCTCTCCCTCTTTCTCTTTAAATAAATCGATTAAACAAGTGCCACACAAAAAGATTGAGTAGCAAAAAGTGGCAATTAACTTACTCCAGCGATAAGAGTGTGAATTTACTATCCAATAATCTTTTCTACCAAGAACGAAATAGTCCGGATCGTTTTGCTAAGAGGTTCAGACGCTTCAAGAGTCGTTGCGATCGCCACTGGAAAGTGCTATTCCCTACGATGACGATTTATTAAGATTCCACCACACGGTAAACTCAGATGTTGCAGCTTTCATTGTTTTTCCCCAACCTACGGAGACTCACATCTTGGGAATAGAACTACGCAGTTACGTCCATCTCGACAGCTTGCAACCGCAGCACGCCGCTTACATGGGGACGGTAGCGCTAGGGTTTTTGCCCTTACCCGGAGATACGTCACTGTGGATTGAAATCTCCCCCGGTGTTGAAATTAACCGCATCACTGATGTTGCCCTGAAAGCCGCTGTTGTTCGTCCCGGAGTACAGGTTGTTGAACGACTTTATGGTCTTTTAGAAGTTCATTCCAGCCGCCAGGGAGAAACGCGGGCAGCCGGGATGGCGATTCTAGAGGCTCTCGGAGTTACCAAAGAAGAACGTCTTAAACCGCGGGTTGTTTCTAGCCAAATTATCCGTAATATCGATGCCCACCAAACCCAACTAATCAATCGTACCCGTCGGGGACAGTTGCTTCTGGCGGGGCAAGCGTTGTATGTCTTAGAAGTGCAACCCGCTGCCTACGCTGCCTTAGCCGCAAATGAAGCAGAAAAAGCGGCTTTGATTAATATTCTTCAGGTGCAGGCGGTTGGCAGCTTTGGACGCCTCTACTTGGGTGGAGCCGAACGGGACATCATCGCCGGATCGCAAGCGGCGCTGGCAGCGATGGAAGGCGTGTCTGGGAGAAAAAATCCTCCCCCCGATAGTAATGAGTAGAGTTCCGATGGGGAAAATGAAAGCTCTCTAACACCTACCAAATCCGTTGAACAAAATTGTTCTTTCTTCAGATCGATTCAGCAAGGGAAACCCGTGATGGCAAATACAGAGCATCTAGCGCTACTCCAGCAAGGTGCAGTTAGATGGATTGAATGGAGAACAAAAAACCCGACTGTTGAACCCGACTTAAGCGAAGCTGATCTCGCCGGGGCAAACCTCAGAGGAGCCAATCTCCAAGGGACGAATCTCAAAAAAACCGATCTAGAGAAGTCTAGACTAATTGCCGCCGACCTCAGCAACGCTAACCTCAGTAATGCCAACCTCCACGCCGCAGAGTTGGTTGATGCCAATCTCAGAGGCGCTGCATTAATCAATGCCAGGTTGATCGACGCTAACCTGCGAGGGGCTGACCTGAGGGATGCCAATTTTGTCGGTACTGACATGAGAGGAGTAAATCTCAGAGGTACTGACCTGAGCGAGGCAAATCTGATCGGAACTAACCTCCGAGGAGCGAACTTGAGAGACGCTGACCTCAGTGGAGCAAGGCTGACACGGACAAACTTGAACAATGCTAACCTGGTTGCCGCTCACCTCAACCACGCTCACCTTAATAGTGCCAACCTTCACGATGCGGAACTGATGGGAGCTTACCTGTACAAGGCTAACCTCCATAAGGCAAATATGAGCGAAGCTCACCTGAGTCGAGCCTATCTTTTTGGAGCCAACCTCAGCGAGGCTCACCTTTACAAGGCTGATTTCCGGTGGACGAACCTTTGCTCATCAAATCTCGCTGGGGCTGACTTGCGCGGGGCAAACTTCAGAGGGGCTAATCTGAGTAGAGCAAATTTCACGGGGGCTGACCTGAGAGGGGCGAGTTTTAGAGGTGCAAACTTCAGAGGCGCTAACTTGAGTGAGGCAAATCTCTACGAAGCTGAACTGAGTGAAGCAAATCTCTGCCAAGTAAACTTCCTAGGGACAATAATGCCTGATGGTAAGGTGCATCTTTGACGCCATAGGTCATGTCTGAGTTAGGAAGAGAGGGTGATACTCTTTCTCTAGCTGAACCCTGAGATAAGGATTAAATACCTTTTGCTCGACAGCCCAAAAACAATCGCCACCTCTACGTTTGTGTAGCAGGTGGCGATTGAAGTTTTAAGTGGAGCCTACGGGAATTGAACCCGTGTCCGAAATGGATATTGACCTAGCGCTCATTCACAGGTTTAGCCTATCTAATCCTCAAGGCGGGAACCATCCATTATCCCGGATGACAGGATGCTTTGGTGAAGGTCTTTACTCTTGAGCCGACCAAAGGCAGCTTTCAGAGTGCATCCGTTGGGGTTTGTCTGTAATCTTTAACGGAGTCAAACTACAGACGCTCGAACCTATAAGAGGTTTTTAGGCAGCTACAGGAGCTGATTTACGAGCAAAGGGAACGATGTTGTTCGCAGTTACGTTTTTTTTGAGTCCGGTATTTCCGAGAGAAGACTCACTCTCGACCTGTATCACGGGGCGGCGTTCACCATCCCGTCGAAACCTTTAAGGCCCCATGTGGTTGTTATGTTTTTATTATAGTCAATTGTTTGACTTGGCAGCTGTTAAAGAAAAGCTATATAAGTGGCGATCGCCCTACTTTTTTGGGGATACAACCGTACCTGAACGCTAAGGGCGGTAATTTTTTCAATTCTCAGTTGGGTAATTGTTGAGCAGGAGAGGCGATCGCTACGGAACATTGAAGCGATCGCCTCTACTCTGCCTGCATGGGAAGTGTTAGTCATCGTCACTCTTCTTTTCCTGACCCTTCGGTTTTTCAGGTTTTTCCTGATTACTTTTTTCTTTGTTCTGTTTTACCTCCCCTTGAATTTCCCCACCCTCTTGGGCTTGGGGAGCAGGAGGAGCCTCAACAGGCGCGGGTTCACTCACTGCGTCTGACGGGGGAGGCGTCTCTGGGGAAGGTGATGGCGGTGAAGGTGAAGGTGAAGGCGACGGCGACGGCGTTGTTTGTGGGACAGGGGAGGAGGATGGGGAAGCTTCCGGTGCAGGTACAGGTGCCTCAACAGACTCTGGTGAGGGTTGGGAGGTAGGAGCCTTCCTGGAAGTTGAGGGTTGGGAGGTGCGAGGCGGAGCAGTCCGGCGGCGCTGTGGTCTTTGCAGGCGAGGAACCTTAGGGGGAGATGGAGCTTCTTCGACGGGTTCTGGGCTGGGTGGGATGTCTTCGTTGCTGGGATATTCCGGTATCGGCTCGGCGGTAGGTGGTGAAGACTGATAAAACCCGCTTCCAAATGCTAAGGAAATCCCGGCGGCGATCGCGGCTAATCCACCGAACCAGAGTCCCCCCAGAAGAGTTTTATTGTGCTTGGGGATAGCTGGGGGAGTAGGGGATGGAGGAATCAAGGGAGTGGTTGCTCCGGTTTGAGGGCGTTGAAGTTCCTTGCTAGCACGACTATAAGGGAGATCTTGAGGGACAGGTAATAAGGAAAGCCACATCTCGACACTGCTAGGTCGGTAACGCGCCTCAACTGCCATCCCGCGCATCACCGCTTGATTTGTCGCCACACTCAACTCCGGTTGCAGATCGCGGGGAGCGGGCATGGGTTGGCGATCGCGTAATGTGGCACTCACAGGCACCCGTGCGGTTAACAACGCATACAGCGTTGCCGCTAACCCGTAGACATCGGAGGCTGGGGTGTAATGCCCTTGGCTTAAATACTGCTCAATCGGGGCATACCCCTCAGACACAATACTGGTATGAACTTGAGTTGTATCGGGGGTAAATTCCCGCGCAATCCCAAAATCAATCAGGACGACTTCATCGGTGTCTTGACGCAGAATAATGTTATCTGGCTTAATATCCCGATGCAGCAAACTGTTGCTATGCACCACCTTCAAGGCTTCCCCAATCTGCCGGATATAGTGAATTGCTTTTTCCTCGCTCAGGGGTTTACCAGAGGCGACAACACTCTGCAATGTTTGACCTGCAACATAGTCCATCACCAAATAGGGCCACCCCGCTTCGATAAAGAAGTCGCTGATGCGGACAATGTTGGGGTGAATGCACAGCGCTAAACGCCGAGCTTCATCTTGAAACTGGCGTTGGAAGCGGGAAAAGTCAGGATGCAGATGCATGGACTCATTGAGAGTTTTAATCACCAATGATTGATGCAGGTAGTGATGAGTTGCTTTGAACGTTACACCAAAGCCACCACGTCCTAATTCCTGTTCGAGAGTGTATTTGCTTCCCTGTAAAGTTTTGCCGATGATGGTATTCATAAATTGTCAGGCTTGCGATTTCAAACGTTTGATTTTAGACTAGGCTATTGTGCCAGTCGCCAGCCCATAGGTAAGGTAAGGTCGTCCCCAGCCTAACCGCTAAAACCCCAAATCCTGACATTTACTAAAATCGCTGACCCAAACCAAATTGGAGTCGGCTTTCACCTTGGTCATTGAAGCCATAGTCCGCCCGGAGAATGCCAATGGGTGAATTGACTCGTAATCCGGCACCGTAGCCAAAACCAACTCCAGGCTTATCACGCACTACTCCTGGTTCTCCCGGTACGGTATCGCCAGAGCCTAAATCAGAGGCAAAGTCAGCAAACAGGACAGCCCCAACGGGATTAAACAGGGGCAAACGGTATTCTGCCGAAGCCAAAACATAACTGCGACCGCTACCAACATCTCCCGTACCGTAACCCCGGACGGAATTTAGACCGCCGAGATTAAAGGTTCGGTAGGGTGCCAAGTCACCAATCGTCGTTCCCCCTTGGACATTTAAGGCTAAAACTTCCTGGTCTTTTCCTCCGACTAGGTCAACGGGGGCATACTGGGTGTAGCTTCCTTGGAGGCGGTTCATCAATATGTTGCCACTGCCAATCGGGACGGATTGTTCGGTGCTGAATTTGAGAATACTGCCGGAGGTGGGATTAACGATATTGTTGCGTTGATCTCGCGTTACGCCTGCGGAGACGGTGACTAAGTCATCAATTCCAGTCCCGCTAAAAGAAAGCTGATTGCCCTGTTCATCAACGGCGCGAATATTCCCTTCGCCATCACGAATACTAGTACGGGTGTAGTTCAAGCCCACCGTAGTATCCCAGCCATCTATCGGACGCTGCAAGGAAATTCCGCCACCAAACTGTCCTTCTCGTGGTTGGTCGCCTCCTTCTAAGGTCACATCGCCATCGAAGGTGGAAGAGGTAGAACGACGCCGGAAGGCATTAACGTTATAGCCGGGTCGCTCCGGCTGGCTGGCGCGGTAGGGTTCCGTAAAGTTGCCCTCAAATTGGAGATCGCGAGGGCTGGCTTGAACATCTAGTCCTAGCCGCTGATTAATCCCACCGAAGTTCTGATCTTTGTAGCTAATGGTGCCAAATATCCCGGAGTTGTCGCTGTAACCCCCGCCGACATTAACTGCCCTTGCTGGTCGTTCGGTGAGGTCGTAGGTAACATCGACCTTTCTGGCATCGCCGTCCAAGGCAATATTAACGTTGTCAAATAAGCCCGATCGATAGAGTTGCTGTAAGTCAGCTCTGGCGACATCTAGGCGGAAAGCTTCACCGGGTTTCAGTTGGAGTTCTTGGCGCACAAAATTTTCACGCGTGCGCCCGTTCGTGGCATCCCCTTCTTTATCTAGGAAGCGGACATTTATCTTGCCAACCACTCCTTCCGCCACAGCTAGTTGGAGGACACCGTTGCTTGTGGGTTGGGCGTCTACGACCTGTGCCAGAACGTAGCCGTTATCCGTATACCACTGAGTGAGTTGTTGGATACCCTGACGGATGCCATTGGGGCTAATGGGGCTTCCTAGTTGGGCTTGGAAAATCGAGTTAGCGACAGCCGGGGTAAGGACTTTGTTACCGGAAAGTTGGAGCGATCGCAACACCACAGGTTGCACTTCAAACACCACATTCACGCCTGTCTGCTGATTGGTGGTATTGACCCGCGCATCGGCAAAAAAGCCCGTATTCAAAATCGCGCTAACATCATTTTGCAACTGATTGGACGAAGTCTGACCGCCAGGGCGCGTCTGAATGGTATTGCGGATGACTTGCTGCAACTCCTGTGTCGCCCCGGCAATCTGCACATCTAGCGCCGTTACGGCTAGATCATTTGTAATGCTCGGTATTCCGGGGGATTGGACAACTGGGTTAGTCGTGGGAACGGGTGTTCTGACTCGCGGTACGGGAGTCGTCGGGATGACGACATTGCTCGTCCGACCTGAGTTAGCAGGTTTTTGAGTGGACTGAGCAATTAGAGGAGCGTTGGTAGGGGTTGCCGTCACAGCTATCGGCTCGGCGGCAGATTTTGCTACCAAAGACGAAGATTGTGCTGGGGCAAATTCTGGCATTACCACAACCTCTGGAGAGGCAACAGCGGTAGAGGGTGCAGGCGTTACAGCAACATCTGTGGGCACTACATAGTTATCAACAGACAGCTTCGGAGTATCGGCTTGGATATCCGGACGAGCCGCGATCGCCTGATGGCTTAACTCCCCTGCTGCCAGGGCTGCCAAGGTAGAAATTGCAATAGATGAGACACGCATAGATGAGACACGCATATAGGGTCGCCTCGCTCCATATTTACGGGGATTTACTTTATCTTTAGGGGAAATTGACCCTCGTGCTGGTGGTTATGTTCCATGACCTGTGCCACCTCAAAAGCTGCCACACGATTGTTGCTCTTTACACCAATTTGGTTCCATTGGCGATCTGTAAAATTACGTACTTTTTTGGGTAGAGAAATTTAAAGATTTGATGAAATTACTTAGTCATCCCGGTAGAAAAATGATCAGACAAATTTTCTGTAATAAGCTTAAAAAGCACATAAAAAGCAAAAGAGTCATCAGCTCTAACTCAACTCGCTATTGCGAGTACTAAGCATCTACTAAATTAAAGAAGAATGTTGCCGGACTAGTAGGACAAAGTCCTTTGCATCGTGACAAGCAAAGCTTATAGATCAAGTAAGAATTACTTATAGGAGCTGAGACTTTGCAATTCTCGTCTCTAATGGATCTATTCTGCTTTGAGGTGCTAATCGGCGCAGCAAAAATTTCGGCACTGATTAACTAGAGGAGTGACAATTGATGAGCCATAGTGACTTAGCAATTCCTGGCGGCGATGATTTGCGCCTTGTGTTGCTTTCATTCTTAATTGCCACTGTTACCGCTCACCTTCTTATTGTTTTAGCTAGGCAAATCGTCACCGCCAAGCCATCAAATCGCATCAGTTGGCAGTTCGGTGGGGCTATCAGTATGGGAGTGGGGATTTGGCTGTTGTACGGTGCAGGAAGGTTCCTCTTTCGCCTGCCACTACCGACAATGTACGATTTGCCAACTGGGCTAATTTCACTATTAATCAGTGTGGTTGCTGCGGGGATTTCCTTACTTTTAGTCAGCCGATTTGTTCTCAACTACTATCAATTATCTGTAAGTCGCGTAGAGAAAAAGATCGACACAGCGGCTCAAACCCAACAGTTAGAAGTAGCGTTAGAGCGCTTGAAGCAAACTCAACTTCAATTGATTCAAGCGGAAAAAATGTCTAGCTTAGGTCAGCTAGCCGCAGGTTTGGCTCACGAAATTAATAACTCCCTTAACTTTATCTACGGTAATCTCATTCACAGCACTGAATATATTCAAGATTTACTCGATTTATTGCGTCGTTATCAACAGTGCTTTCCCAATCCCGGTACGGATATCGAAGCCCAAATGGAAGCCATTGAGCTAGATGTCTTGGTGGAAGACTTACCGCAGATGCTCTCTTCAATGAAGTTGGGCACCGATCGCATTTGTGAAACCGTCTTTTCGATGCAAAATTTTTGCCGCATGGACGATGCCAAGATGCATTCAGTCGATCTTCATCAGGGTCTGGACAACACGCTGCTGATTTTGCACAACCGCCTCAAAGCCCAAGCCGACCGCTCTGAGATTCAGATTATTAAAGACTACGGCAAGATCCCTTCAGTTGAGTGCTACGCCAATCAAATCAATCAGGTATTTATGAATATTTTGGCCAATGCTATTGATGCCTTAGAAGAGGGGTGCAGGAGTGGGGGGAGGCGAGAAAGTAGGGGTATCCCGACAATTCGGATTTGCACAAAAATTGTCGATGAGCAGGCGATTATTAGCATTACTGACAATGGATCGGGGATGACTCAGGAAGTGCGCGATCGCATTTTTGAATCCTTCTTCACCACTAAACCAATGGGGAAAGGTACCGGACTGGGATTGTTAATTAGTTACCAGATTGTGGTGGAAAAACACGGAGGGCAACTGCAATGTACCTCCTCTCCTGGCAAAGGTACAGAATTTTTGATTAAACTTGCCCTCAGGCGATCGCCACAAAAGCCGCCCCAAAGACTTGTAGCGCTTGTCTAGGGGACTTTCTGTCACGCTTAGAGGTGGCGGATCTTGAGGTGATGGAAAGATAAAACTCAGGACTCACCCCTTGCCTAAGCCCTAAATTTTCCTTAATGTACAGTCGTAGTAGGAGCAAAATTTTCTCCAGAAACAGCCAGATCCCTTGCTTCCCAGATAGGAAATAGGGCATGTTCTTGTATGAGAGTCGCTTGGGAGTAAGAGAACTTGCAGTTACTTTGCCTCAGTAACGGTCACGGGGAGGATGCGATCGCCGTCCGAATTTGCCAAGAATTGCAACTTCATAAGACTGCGCCAGAACTGGTGGCGTTGCCTTTAGTCGGTGAGGGATATGCCTACAGCCAGTTAGGAATACCCATTATTGGCCCGGTGCAAACGATGCCTTCGGGCGGATTTATTTATATGGAAGGGCAACAACTGCTGCGCGATGTGCGCGGTGGCTTACTGCAACTCACCTTGGCTCAATTTAAAGCGGTGCGGCGCTGGTCAAAACAAGGGGGAGTAGTGCTGGCGGTGGGGGATATTGTGCCCTTATTATTTGCATGGCTCAGTGGCGCTGACTATGCTTTTGTAGGGACGGCGAAGTCAGAGTATTATCTGCGTGATGAAGCGGGACGCTTACCGAACCGTCCGGCGCTGGAGGGTTGGTCTGGGTCAGTTTATCATCCTTGGGAGCGCTGGTTGATGAGTCAACGCCGCTGTAAAGCCGTGTTTCCTAGAGATACGCTGACGGCTGAAACACTACAACAGTGGTCGATTCCGGCGTTTGATCTCGGTAATCCGATGATGGATGGCATTGAGTTAGATAACTCCGCCCCAATTTTTTATCAACCCGATGCCGAAATTAAAGAACTTCAGCGATCGCTAGTTGTAACGCTGCTCCCCGGTTCGCGTCCTCCAGAAGCTGAGGAAAACTGGAAGGTGATTATCCGAGCAGTAGCAGAGCTACTGGATAGCTTCTCTGAGCGGTCGCTATTATTTTTAGGTGCGATCGCTCCGGCATTAAGTTTTGATCAGTTGCGTCGAGTGCTAGAAGCCTACGGTTGGCATCAGCAAGCCAAGGTCGCCTCAAATACGGAAGTAGAAGACCCGGAGGCGATCGCCTTTACCCAGAAAAACGCCACGCTGGTACTGACCAAAAATGCCTACAACGATTGCTTAATTAAAGCTGACTTGGCGATTGCCATGGCTGGTACGGCAACCGAACAATTTGTCGGTTTAGGAAAACCCGCGATCGCTATTCCCGGCAAAGGGCCACAGTTTACCCCAGCTTTCGCCGAAGCCCAAACTCGCTTACTCGGCCCCTCCCTGGTGCTGGTGCAGGAACCCGCAGCCGTGGCAGCGACGGTACATTCCCTACTCCGCGACCCTGACCGACTGCACTTAATTGCAGAAAATGGACGCCGTCGCCTGGGAAAACCGGGGGCGGCTAAACGGATTGCTGACTGTCTGATCAAGGGTTTCGGGAAAGAACATCGCTAAAAATTTAGTGATTGCTCAAGCGCCTTTAGTTAGCTGTGAAGGCAATAGCCTCAGACTTCTATCTGTGGGGAGATTTTAGTCATTTTTAACTAAAACCCCCGGTTCTTTCTGGATGGGTAAGACATCTAAAATATCTGTTTCGGCACAGTATTTCAGGTCTTCGTGACCATCAAGACGAAGCAGGCGTTTGCCGTGACTGGCATGGTGGAATAGTTCTAGCAAGCGGTCTTGCCACTGCAAGTAAAGAGCGATCGCGCCCATCACTTCATCATTCCCTGCGATATCGTCCAATTTGCTATTGTTGGCGTTCATCACACTGTGAGCGATCGCCCCAGCACAAACTGTATCTTCCAAAGAATAACTCCCTTGCCAGCCTGAACCCACTAACCAAACGTTCTCTAGTTGCTGAGCTAGGAGGTACTGTACCGCACTGTCCCGATTCACCAAAGCAGCGGCTAGCACGATAGGAGACTCTTGCACGCGCTGCAAGGCACGGGTGCCATTAGTGGTAGTGAGAAAAAGCCGCCGTCCCTGCATTCGTTCTGGGGTGCAATCTAAAGGAGAGTTGCCCAAATCGCAGCCCGGTACCATTGCCCCACCCCGTTCACCAGCTCTGAGACGTTTTTCAGCCGGCCACTCTTGGCTGACTTGCATCAACTGATCCAAATCGCTGAAGACTTGCACCGCTTCAGCTCCGGAATTTAAGGCTGTGGCAATGGTGGTTGTGGCCCGCAAAACATCAATAGCGATCGCGCAATCCGGAACTTCAGAATCCGGGGTCAATTCGGGCGTATGGTAAACAAATAATTTCACAGTTAGGAAGCACCTGTTTCAAATGCTGACATAACATTTTAGGGGTTGCTGCTACCAAACAGATGAATTTGTCAACAACCAGTTATTGGAGACACAGAGCATCTGTTTGCTCGTCCCTCAGCTTTTAGCCCTTAAGATGGCGGATTTTCGGAAGATTTCAGTACCGTCGGGATTTCTGCAATCACTCTCGCGGCGATTTGTGCCGGCGTGTCATTAGCACCAACAGGGATATGCAGATCAGCTTGCTGATAGAGATGTTGTCTTGCTGCTGATAGCTTTTCCAGTTGTGCGCCGGGGTCATCAGCTTGTAATAGCGGTCGGCTAGTATCTTTCTGCAATCGCTCCACAATCACCTCTACAGGTGCATCAAGCCAGACAACCAAACCTTGCTGAAGATAGCTCCAGTTCATTTGCTGCAACACAATACCGCCACCCGTCGCGATACTCGATCGGGTGCAAGCGGATACTTCTGCCAAAACTTGGCTTTCTAATTGCCGAAAGGATGCTTCTCCCTCGGTAGCAAACATCTCTTTGATGGTCTTCCCTGCTACTTTCTCCACCAAAGCATCGGTATCAAAAAAACGATAGCCAAACTCCTTGGCTAAAAGCTTGCCCACGGTAGTCTTTCCGACACCCATGATGCCAATTAGAAATATATTCAGTCCCTTTAACAAGTCAGTCATCTCAAAACCGATCCGCAAGCTCTCGCTCTAAGTCACTCTCCCAGCTTACAGCCAGGTTAGGGTTAGTGAAATCCCCGACTTCAGCCTCAGCAAGTGGGGGAAGTTTAAGCCTACCTTTGGGAGCGGGTTAATAAAGGCGTCGCTGTTCTGTTATAGGGCTTGTGAAGCTCGTAGGTTCGTCTTTAAGTAGGGTACTAAGGATGGTATGGCTAACCAACTGCGCTACCGCTTTATTGCTCATTTCTTGCGACACCTGTTCAGCTAATTTTTCTGCAATGTAGACTTTGAGTAGAGGGTATTGTGGCAAGGTGGTAGATTTTTTTTGCAAGAGCGATCGCCTCTGCAAAGACTCCAACGCTTCCAACTGCTCCCGCTTGGATATACTGAAAACCCCATCCTGCTGCCATCCACAAAACGAAATTAACTTGTGGTGAACTAAGAGTGCGTACAGGAGCTGTTTTTCCAAATCAGAGAGGCGATTAAATTGCTCCTCGAAAAGAGCGTAGATATCACCAAACAAGATTGTGGCTTCTGCCATGAAATCTGTAATGCTTCCATCAAAAAGATTCTGGATGGTGGTGGCGACAATTTTTAGGGCTAGGGGGTTGTTAGCGTAGCACTTAACGAGTAAACGCCTTTCATTATCGGAGCCAAGCAAGCCTTTGAGGATTAGCAGTTCAATTGCTTCTCCCGACTGCAAGCCACTCAGATAGTAAGTGTGGACGAGTAGTTCTTCCCCAGCGTTTAAGGCAATTTCTTTGGGGTTCTCCCGACTCGTCAGAATACTGCAACTGCAATGGTATTCTTCTCCCAATCGACGAAACAATTGCCCGTAGTCTTCATAGCCTTCGCGGTAGGCACCTGTATAATCGTTACTGCGTAAAACCGCTTCGGCACGATCGAAGACTAACAGACAACGATGCGATCGCAAATAGCCGATGAGGCGGGAAATCTGACCTTCGGTTGTTGTGGGTAAGGTGGTATCTGGCTCTGGAGAAAAAATAAGCAGCAAGTCTGTTAGTAAGCTTTCAATGCTAGGGGCTGGCTCTAGCGATCGCCAAATCAGATACTCAAACTCATCTTGGATCAGTTCTGCTAGCTTAATTGCTAGGGAAGTTTTACCCACACCTCCCATCCCCAAAATTGCCACCAAGCGGCAGTTATCTTCCACAATCCACTGTTGCAACTGTGCCAGTTCATCGTGGCGTCCGTAGAATATGTCTAGATCGATTGCCTCTTGCCATGCTTGATATTTATTCACGAGCAGATCGAATGGGTGAGACTCGGCTTCAGGTGTGGGAAACTCAGCGATCGCTTGAGATTGATTTTTTAGCTGTATTTTATATCCAGCCTGTTCCAGTAGGTTAGTAACGCGGCTCCAACTTTTGACCGATACATCTTTGCCCTGCTGCTGCTGTAATAGTTCTTGAATATATTTGTACACTCCATTGGATAAATAAACGCGGACGGCGCTACTGCTGCGACTTTTATAAATCTTCTCCGCAATTTCAGCCGGGCTATAGCCACAAAGTAGCCCTCTTAAAAGCTTTTTTTCTAAAGGAGTTAATCCTTTTCCCTTTGCCGTCGCTAAGTCTACATAGAGTTTTTCTACGTCCCAATTGCTGGCGGCGGCTAAAAAATCTCCATCTGCCTGACTAACAGTAGATACCATGTTTGCCCGCTATCACTGAAAAAAATAGGTTTTCAACGCTAGATTCTAACGAAATAGTTATGAATTTCTAGCAAAGTAGCGGTGAATTTATGACGAATTTGCTAACAAGCGTTAATAGAAATTAGTTTTCATCTTAGTTATCCTAGGTTTAACAGCAGTTCATTAAATTTTTATGAAAATTTCACACAAGCTTCATTAATGAAATTTAGGAGAATGCTTATCGACTCTTAGGCATAACTCACAACACGTTAAAAGTTCTTTTGCTAAGGATGGAAACTCTTTGATTGCAGATAATTGCTGTTGCTTTGGATAATGAAAATGATGAATTTAATTAGTGAAATTGTTAACCAAGCACTCTGTACTGGCTATTTAACAGTAGAAGCAGAAGAGCAACTGCGACAGGGGCTGAGGCAAAAGTATAGCTCAGAAGATATGCAAGCCTTCATGAAGCTACAGCAAGCAGCAATGGCGGGTTATGTTAAGCAACAATCCCGCGAACTCCTAATGCAAGCTTAATTTTTACACTTTACAGCCGCGAGGGACTATTGTCGTCCTCGAAGTCGTCAAATTCATCATCATCCTCTTCAAATCCCCAATCTTCGTCGTCTGTTTCTCGCTCTGGCGATGAGTCTTCTTGATAGGGGGGGACAATCAACCGATAGTTGGCATCATAAACATCTTCAGTTTTGCCCACACTTGAGTTTCTGGTATCTCGGTAGCTTTGAGAATATACCGAGCCAGATTGGTTAACAGTTTTTGGTTCTTGCCTAACTTCGTAGTTTGTTGTGTCTCGAACGGGAGGTTGTGGGAAAGGACTGGTTGACGGCGCGGGAGGTGCTTCAATATCCCAGTCATCGTTATCTGTAACTTCCCAATCAGAGAGATCGTTTACAGGTGCTGGCTCTGAAGCCGGGGGAGTGTAGCGAGTTTGGGTGGTTGTGGTGTATTTTGGTTCCTCGCGTCGCGATCGCTTCGGAGATGGCGCGGCTGGGGAAACACCAACTGGGCTGTAACGGGCGCGTAAGTAGCCGAGAAATTGCAGCAACCAACTGGAAATAAAACCAGCCGCGATCGCTACAGCCAACCATGCGGCGAAGGGTAACGGCGCAGTTTGCACTCCCAAAAAGCTTAGTGGCAGAACTGGCGATGTATTAGAGAAGATAAATAATGCCAGTCCACTCAAAACCACCAGCAGTAGCACAAGTCGAAATACAGGCATGATGTAGAAGTAACGATAGTTTTCTTCTTCCAGTCTAGTTTTGTCTTGTATCTACCTACATGCTGCTGCTCATCTCCCTTGGCGTTCATATTCGTAAGGGCGCTAAGCTCTGCGTCCCTACAGGAATCATAGCTGGACTAGATCCCCGACTTCTTCAAGAAGTCGGGGATCTGAGGAGCAAGTTTTGCTTAAGTCAGGATTTTAGAGCGATCGCACTTTAAACAAATTGAAAAACTCCCGTCGGCATTTCTCATACAGAGGAATCGGCTCTGGAGAAGCAATTTTGGCATAAACCTTCGCCCCTGGCTTCAACTGATTTCCCTGTGAATCAATCACCGCAATCACCTGCAACATCGACTTTTGCTGCATCTTATCCCGCTCTAATACCGTCACCACTTGCTTAATCTGAGTTGTGAAACTCGGTAATCCTGGTTCTGGTGGATTGAACTTCACAATTGCCCCAGCCTTTACTAAATCCGCATCTTCCTGACGCACCTCAATTACCGCCACCAGCTTAGAAGGATCGGCAATCTCCAATACCGCCTCGCCCTTTTGCAGCGTCTTTCCCTTGAGAGGATACAGGTTCTGCGTAATCACCGTTCCCGACTTGGGAGCGCGTAACACCTGATTTTGAGTTTGTCGGTTCTGACGCTTCGCCAATTCCTTATGTAATGTCTCAACTAGCGGTAACTGACTAGTAACAGATGTTCTCGCCGCCATTGATTCCTGTTCGGCAACTCGTCTTTGCGCCACCAAGCGATCGTATTCATCCTGACGCGCTTTCAGCTCATCGCGCAGTTGCTTTTTAGCCATCTCCACCGCTGTCGATTGTTGCCAAACTTGAGCCTCAATGGCTGACTTTTGTCGCTGCAGTTCATTAACCTTTTCTAGGGGATAGGCTCCCTGTTCGGCTAGCTTTTGGTAGCGACTAATCGTTAGATCTAAGCTTTCACCACTGGCTTTGAGGCTTTGTACTTGACTTTGCAACGCCTGAATTTGAGGGGGCGTTAAGTTCACTTATTGTTGCAGTTCCTCAAGGCGCTGTCTGCTACGCGCTTCTTGGGAGAGAACTTGGTCAAGGCGTGCTTTGGCGGTTATTATCTGCTGGTTAGCCGTTTCCATCGCTGAGGCTTTTTCTGAATAGCGCAGATTCCATTCCCCGATTTCTTCTTCTAGTTGCTGGCTCTCGATTAAGGCTAGTGGTTGATCTTCTGTTACAGCTTTGTTGGGTTCGACAAGGATTTCGGTAATCTTCCCCGAAATTTCCCTGTGAACTACAGAACGATTATTAGGATCGGCTTCTAGCCACGCCTCAGCACGGATGGAAGGAGAAACGGGAATTTGAGCGATCGCGCCTAAAGCGACAACAACACTACCGAAAATTAGCCAACCTGTATAAGGGAAAGGCTTTTTTTCTAGTTGGGTGGCGGGGGATTGTGGTGTTGGCTGTGGTTCCGTTGCAGGAGGAGTCGTCGGAGGAACAGCAGCAGGCGGTACGAGTTTGAAGCGAGGGGAAAAGTTGAAACGAGAGGCGTCAGAATAGGGCGCTTTCATAGGGGGAAATAGTGAGGAGTAGGAGTGAAATCTGCTAGCGAGGGCGAGGGAAGATGTAGTAAATTGCCCAAACCAGTAACAGTACAAAGGCTGTCATGGGGATATTCGCAAGTGTCCAATGGGTGACAAAGGAAAATAGACTGCCAAAAACGCAGAGGATGTAGAGCAAACTGAAGGGAGCGTAAGTGGCAAGTACGAGGCGATCGCTTTTTCGCTCTTCTATGGGGCTTCCTTTGAGTAAATTGGCATACAGTTCAAATGAGCGCGATCGCAGATTATTAATTCCAGTCAGAGCAACGGCTAAGTAATAGCCATCAAACTTTGCTAAGGGGTTGAGATTGAGGGCGACGGTAAATAAAGACGCCACTAACAGTAAGTAACTCGTTGGGTGCAGCCAGCTACTCTCAACCGATAGATGCCACAGCCACAAGGCAATTGCCCCAATTACTAACTGAGTCAGAACCCCCACGGCGACTACAAACACTCGCTGTCGGCGTTTCACTAAGCAGTAAGCGTCGCTGGTATTGGTATAAGCGGCGGGCATTAAAAACATGAACAGCAGCCCAATTTCGGGAACAATGCCGCCGTAATGTTTTAAGGTGAGAGCGTGACCGAGTTCATGAATCGTCACGACTAGCATTGCTAATAAACCAAAGGGCAGCATTAAGGCTGCACCCTGAGTTTGGAGGAGGATTTGTCCGGTTGCGAAAAGAGGCGATCGCCTTTTTTATCCAAGTGAGAAATGCGATCGCACTCTCCAGATAGAAAAATTGCGATCGCTAAAATAGAGCCAGCATCCCACCTCCTCTTGCTACAGTGGAAATAAATCGAAAGCGCTGTTGAGTAGAGCCATGCAAATTCGAGGTATTAAACGGGGTCAGCTTATTGAACTACAACAAGAACTTGAACTTCCAGACGGCTGTGAGATTACCCTTGAAATTAAGCCCCAGAGGTTTCTCAGCACAGAAGAACGCTTGCAACGCTTAAGCCAACTATTCGGAGCCTGGTCAAACCAATCTGACCTAGATGCAAACTTTGAAGCGATCGCAACCCAACGCCACCAAGATCGCGGTCGAGAGTTATTAAGCTTCGATTAAGCGATGTACTTATTAGATACCAACAAGCGATCGCACTCACTCTTTCCCCAAGTGCGATCGCCTTTCTCAATCTACCTTCTTCAAAGCCCCCCTTAAAAAGGGGGGTTTGGGGGGATCAACTACCGCAACTTCTCACAAACCCCCTCAAAATCTTCTAAAACTTCTCGATTCGTAAATCTGACAATCCTCAATCCATAACTTTCTAAAATTTGCGATCGCTCTCGGTCATAAAGCCGTCCTTGTTCACTAAAATGACTCTCTCCATCAATTTCAATAACCAGCTTCAAAGCCGCACAGTAGAAGTCAACAATAAAATGGTCAATGGGTCGCTGTCTCAGAACTCTGTGCGGGAAATTTCTTAAGCAATCTTGCCAAAGTTTTTTCTATAGAGGAGTCATATTTTGGCGGAGTTGTTTTGCACGAGTAATGAGTTTTTGGTTATAGGGAAGGTGAAATTCAGAATGGTTGAGTTGTGGCAAGATCCCCCCTAACCCCCCTTAAAAAGGGGGGACTAAATTTCGATCGGACTGAAAAGTTAAAAATTAGTTGTATACCCCAATCGCTAAAATAGAGCCAGCGCGATCGCACTCCCCCATCAACTTATGATTGCTATCCCAAACTACATAAGTCCCGAAGAATATCTTGAGATTGAACGCCAAAACCCGATCCGTCATGAATATCGGCGCGGCTTAGTCTATGCAATGGCTGGCGGTACTGATAACCACGAGCGAATTACGTTCAATCTCCTGAAGTTGGTTGATAATCATCTCGGCGATGCTTCAGACTGTCGGTTCTATTCCGGTAATGTCAAGGTCAATTACCAGGATGAGTTTTACTACTACCCTGATGCGTTCGTAACTTGCGATCCGCGCGATCGCAATGACCGATATATCAAGCGCTATCCGAAACTGATCGCTGAAGTGCTTTCATCCAGTACGCAGGCGTTTGACTTGGGGGATAAGTTTGAGGATTATCAAAAGTTGGAGTCTTTGGAAGAGTATGTGCTTGTTTCCCAAGATAGCCAGCGGGTGGAATGTCGCTGTAAGGTGGGGGATAGTTGGGAAACCGTGGTTTATGGATCAGGCGATCGCATTCTTTTAAAAAGCCTTGACTTAGAATTTGCGATCGCCAAACTTTATCGGGGTTTGGATAGTTAAGCGATCGCACTCTCCAGATAGAAAAACTGCGATCGCTACTCTTTATCTGGCAAAGTTAGCTGGGTCTTGATCGCGTCGATGCTTAATCTCAATGAGGGAACCCTGTCCATCACCGACTAAAGCCGCAGTTTTCTCCAGAGCTTCTCTGAGCCGTTTGGCAGCGTAGGGGGATAGATCGCGAGGGACATTGATGCGATCGCGCAAATATCGCAACGCCACATCAGATCCCGTTGGTGGTGTGCAGACTTCACCCGTGAGCATCAAGGTTAAGGCACAACGCAGAGCTTCATCAAATAACTGATCGTCAGCGGGGTTGACTCGAATAATATTAGCGCGGTGCTTAATTACTCGGTAAAGAGCTTCCTGGCGGGAGTTTTCTGGCTCTGGGTAAGCGACATCGGGCAAACCGAACCAGGGCCCGTTATCCACCCGCGTCTTATTTATGAGCATCTGCGGTTCACCATTTTCCCAACAGCCCCCCATCTGAGGCGGTAAGTCATGGGCGTGGGTGTGGAAGTCACTCTGGGTACCACGGTAGGTGGGACGGCTTTCCATTGCCTCAAACCAGGCAGCCAAGTGAGGGTTATCCTCTCGTAGCGAATATCCTTTGTAGTAGTACAGGCTGGCATTCATGCGTTCGACATAGGGCGTAAAGATCACATCAGCCGTGCCGAACTCCTCCAGGAAGTATGCTCCAGGCGTACTGGCTAGGGCATACTCGACCTTGCCTACCACTTCTATAAATTTCTCTCGGCTGCGCTGCTCTTGTTGGGATGACCTCGTGGGATAGCAAAGCCAGGAACACCAAGCTCTAAAGAGAAGGCGCTCTAGTCGCCGTAGGGGAATGACTGTGGGGTCTTCCATACCCTGCCCCAAAGCACCAAAGACTCGTTCCAGAGCAATCAAAATGTCATCACTTTCGGTAATGAGGCGTCCGTCTAATTCTATGGCTGGTAACATGCCTGATGGCACCTTGCGCTTATACCAGCTTTCTTTTTCCCCATAGCAAAACATCGTCACTTTTTCGATGCGATAGGGGATTTGTTTTTCCTCAAGCCACAGCCAGACTTTCTGACAGTAAGGACACCAGGCGTGGTTGTCGCGGTATAGCGTCACCCGCACATCAGATTCGCTGCGACCAAATAGACGCAACCGAGCTTGAGCATTGGTAGGTCCATTGACGGTATCGGCTTGAAAGTCTGTAAGGGCTTCAAGCTCTGTCCAGCTTAAGGGGGCAGTGGTCATGTGGGCAGATATCCTGAAAGGGTTTCAAAGTTAGCTTACAACAAGCTTATTAGTAATATTTAGGGGCTGGCGACAGGAGTTGAACCTGCAATCCATCACTGACTTGCAATCAAACAGTATTAGCTTACCTGCACTGAAGCAGGGGAGAGGCGATCGCACTGACTACTGACTACAGATGTGACTCAACCCGAAGCCTGCTAACAGTTAATCGAGACGTATTACTGTCTATACTGCCCGTCAAACACCTTTTGCTGATTAGTCACTGTGCAGTCAATTAAAAAAAGGATTACTCTCACATTGAGAAGTAACCCTTTTTTAACCTTGATTCTTGTTGCTTAACGAGCGTTTTGAATCTTGTTTCCTTCAGCGTTAAGAGCTGCCTTGTCATTCGCTCCGGGGAGAGATTGACCAACCCCTTTCTCAGCGAAATAGTTATTCAAGAAGGTGCTAGAGAAAGACAGAATAACAGGGCCGAGAATTAGCGCCCAAAGACCACTCACTGCAAACCCAGGTACGAGAATGGAGGCTAGCCAGAAGCACACTCCATTAACAACCAATGAGAACAATCCTAAACTTAGAATATTGAGTGGTAGAGAGAGAAGTCTCAGAACGGGGCCAAGGGAACCATTGACCAAACCAATCGCAATGGCGGCGAGCAGAGCAGCCGGGAATGTCGCAATGTTGACTCCCGGTACGGCGAGATCAACAATTAGCAGCCCTAAAGCAGTAGCTAATGTAGTTACAAGGTATCCAATCATATTTTCCTCCAAGTGTAATCAATAACTTAAGCAATCATTTCTATCTGTGAAATGTTAGCTTTGACGGGTCTGTTGGTTCAGGTTTTCATAATGTTTGGCGATCGCCCAAGCAGCATGGATGCTGCCAGGAATCCAACCGAGGAGAGTTAGTAAAACATTGATTCCCAAGGTGGCACTAACTCCGTAGGTTAGAAAGATGCCAAGGGGGGGAATGAGAACTCCCAAAAGAATCCGTAGTAGTGGCATAGGTTTAACTCACTTAATAAACTGCAAAATGTAACTTGTTCAACTTCCAGAGCGGTTTCTACTCGCGTATCTGAAACTTAGCGCTTGGTCATGGTTTGCCAAAGCTCTTTGAGTTGCTGTTTGATTTCCTGTTCTTTACGAGCAACAGCTGAGCCAGCTTTCCCAGCATTACTTTCGATTTCTACTTGCTTTTGCTGCACTGGATCGGTTCCGCCAGCTTCTACTTCAGCTTTTTTACTCTCGTACCAGACTTGGGCATTTTCTAGCTGCTGTTTGACTTCGTCATAGCGATCGCCATAACGAGTTCTCAGCTTGTCATCTAGATCTACTAGTTGCACCTTCACCTTGGTATATTGCTGTTGTAGCAGCGCTAGTTCTTTCCGTTCTTTGATGGCGTTAACGGTATTTTCAATCGCAGAGCGTAGATTGTGGGGCGATTCTTGTCCGGTTGCTTCAATTTCAACCAGCGCACCATTAATCTCTGTTTCTAGCTGCTGTTCTTGGGCGTCTACTTCCGCTTGGAGTTGTTGAAGTCGCGCTTGACTTTGGGCGATCGCCTCTTGTTGACGATAGGTAATCCCTTCAATAGCGCCTTCAATTGAAGCGGTAATTTCTTCTTTAGTTTCTTGACCCTTCTCTCCTAAGTTGGCAATCACTGTAGAGATGGCATCCTTGGCAACCAAACGGATCTCGCTAGCGCCTTCTTTGAGTTCACCAACGGCTTGGGAAACTGCTTCTTTAACAATTTCTCGAATCCGTTCCTTTCTGAGGGTTCCCTCTGCTTTTGCCTTCTCAAGATCGGCTGTAATCTTTTCTTTAACCGAGTTAGGCACGGTTCATCCTCCATACATGAAGTTGGGATGGAGTGAGAACCTGTCTAATCTGGGATTACTGTGTGGCTCTCACTGTTCCTTTCCCTTCTATAATGACGCGAATTTTTTGAACAGTGTATGGGGATAACCGTCCCTGAAATTCTAGAAATCTCTAATGTGTAAATTTTATATAAGTGCTCGTAAGTTATCATCCTATTGGTAGAATTCGTCCTTAAATCTGGCTGCTAGGATTGTAGTTTATCTATTATATTTAGACTGGATCTACCTAGGAAAGGTGGGTTTAGCTAAGCTCCAAGCATTTGCTGTAAGTATTGCCAACTAAAGAATGTGCTAGGCAAGTGACTAGATTGATCATCGGGTTGTTAAAAATACTTTCGCCAATCAGTTGAGTATTTCTGATAACAAAATAACTTTAAAATTGAAGCGACGGGAGATAGGGTTAAATTCTGACTTTTCCCGTCTTTTTTTAATAATGATAATTAATATCAAAAGTGGCTGAATTAAATGTTACAAGGGAAACCATTATGCAGTATTAATCACTACCCTGGTTTCATCATTCCGCTACTGTTCCACTTTGTAGTTTAAGTTTAATTCGTCTCCTGCCAGCCCCCGGATTCCCCAATTATGTTTTGGAGTCTCTGTGATCGTAATTTCTAAATCCACAGGTCTAATTCCGACTTGCACTGACAATCGGGAAAACAGCAAATGAATGAGCTTCTTCTTTGTCTCAACTGTGCGTCCCTCGAACATGCTGACCTCGATAATTACGTATTTCTCTGAGCGGTCAGGCGGATAAATGAAATCCTCCTTCTCAAGGGGTAAGAAGCGATGAAACCGCTTGTCTTGAGGAAGTGCAAGCGCATCCACAACGCAAGAATGTATTACGTCAGAAATTAAGTTCCGGGACTCACCGAGAAATGCTGCGTTTCCGTAGATTTTGATCTGTGCCATTTGAGATTTTTTTCAATGCAAACAAGTTCGAGTAGCTTAGCACCTGTTCTGTAAAAACTATGCTACTGATTGCACTCAAGGCTTTTCATTCGTTAGTAATTTAATACTAATTGCGCCTAAAAGTTGCCACTATATATCTCTAACGAGTTAGTGGAATCAGTAGAAAATGATACTTGAGATGCATGTTGAGCGATCGAGTAGAGGCAGATTGACTACCATTCCTTCCCAGTGCGATCGCGCTTTCCTACCGACACCGGAGTAGAAATTAGGTGAGGGCTTCATAGGGTAAGGGATATTGAAGCTATTTTTGATGATGGGGAAGAGGATGACTGAGACTAATTCAAACCTGAGTAAAAAATAGATTGTTTTGAGGGAGCAAGAGAAAGGGTGATCGCTTCTTTTGCCTCTTCCTAATGCCCCTCCCAGCGATTAATGGGGACACAGTCAATATCCAACTGATCGAAAGCACGAGCGACAACGAAATCAACCAAATCCTCTATGGTTTGCGGATGGTGATACCAAGCAGGGATAGCAGGAACAATTCTGACTCCAGATTCTGCCAGTGCAGTTAAGTTGCGTAGATGAATCAGGCTAAAGGGCGTTTCGCGGGGGACGATCACTAACGGACGCCCTTCTTTGAGTTGCACGTCAGCAGCACGTTCTAACAAGTCAGAACTTAAACCCGTCGCTATCTTTGCCACCGTACTCATGCTACAGGGCATAATCAGCATCCCTAAGGTGCGGAAGGAACCACTAGCAATGGTTGCGCCAACATCTCCCCAGCGGTGACAGATCAGCTTCCCTCCTTGAGGAACCCCGGTTTGTTCGCGCCAGAACTGCTCTTGGGAGTCGGGTTCTGGAGGCATCCGGATATTATCTTCTGCCTGCCAAACCAGGTAAGTTGATTTGGAAGCTACTAAGTTGATCGTGTAGTCTGCTTCCAGTAAAAACTTCACGGCGCGGACGGCATAAATCAAGCCGGAGGCACCTGTAATGCCGAGAATCAAAGGCAAAGTTTGCCTGTTGAGGGTTGAATTTTGCACCAATTTTCCTGAGGATTGTCACCGATGTAATTGCTTTGTAGAAGCGCAAAGCCTTGCACCCCTACAAAGCTTGAGGCTGATCATACTACTCTTCTAAGTCTTCATTTCGAGCTTCGCTACCACCACCGACGGTTACTAAGTCGATTTGCTGGCGGTAGTAATCGACGCTTTTGACTTGAACTTCAACGCGATCGCCTAAACGGTAAGCGGTACGATTTTTCCGTCCCACCAGACAGCTATGACGCGAGCGATACTCGTACCAGTCATCCTTGAGGGATGAGACATGCACCAATCCCTCAACAAGCAAGTCCTCGATCTCCACAAAGAAGCCGTAGGACTGGACGCCAGTAATTAGCCCCGTAAAGACATCTCCCGTGCGGGCTTTCATTTGTTCGGCTTTCTTTAAGCCATCCAAATCCACCTCGGCATCCATTGCCACTTTTTCGCGGTCATTGAGGAAGGGAATCAAGACAGAGAGTTGGCTTTCAAACTCTTCTTGCTGTATGTCTGGAGGAAGGACATTCCAGTTAATCTGACCTTTGGCGCTACTGTGGCGCAAGTTGACGCGCTCTTTGGCGCGGACGGTGCGGCGATCGCGTCCTTTCTCAAACATGGCATGGAGTAAGCGCTGCACAAACAAATCGGCATAACGCCGCAGGGGAGACGTGATCCGGGTGTATCCCGTATCAAGGGCTAACCCGAAGTGACTTCCTGGCTTGCTGCTGTAGAGTACAGGCTTTAAGGTGGACTGCAACAGATAGGTGAGGACTTTTGAAACCGGGGATTTCGTAAAAAGCTGGGTGAATTGTTGATAATCCTGGGGACGGACTTCCTCTTCGTTTTCCAGTTGTAAATCAAGCTGCAAATTATTGCCTAACTTAATCAAGTCTTGCAGTTCTGCGGGGTCTGGTGCTGATTGCACACAGTAAATAACTGGTAGAGAAAGGGCTTGCAGGTGGTTGGCAACAACTTGATTTGCCAGCACGGTTAACTCAGTCGAAAGTGACCGCGCCGGGATAGAAGGAGAAACAGCGATCGCTCCCACTCGTCCTTCATCTTTGTAAGGATAGGGATTGTCTTCAATATTTAGCTCAAATGACCCCCGTTGCTGCCGTGCAGCTTTCACCGATGGACTGAGGATAAAAAATAGGTGATGGAGCATTTCAACCACAGGTGCCAATTTCTTAGTCGGTTTTTCCTCTCCTAAAAGAGTTTGCGCCTCTTCATAACTGAGTTGGCGATCGACTTGAATGACGCCGGGTTGAATTTCGTACTCTACCAGTTGCCCATCTTCCCCTAGCGTCAGCAGCACGGAAATCGTTAAGCGGTCTTCTCCGGGGACTAAAGAGCAACGCTCCTGCAATGTTTCTGGTACTAACGGGAGTAATGTCTCTCCCAGGAAAACGGCAGTTCCCCGCTTTTTCGCTTCCTGGTCTATGGGTGAATTGGGAGTAATATAGCTAGCCACATCGCTAATATGAATCCCTAGTTGCCACTGTCCCGATGCCGTTTTTTCTAAGGTAAAGGCATTTTCGACAGTCACATTCTCCTCACCCTCCGCGCTTTCAAGGGTCAGGGTGAGTAGATGACGTAGGTCTAGGCGAGACTTCAGGTCAGTTTTTCTTACCTGATTGGGTAAAGACTCCACGGCTTGGAGAACGGCTTCGGGAAACTCCCGGCGTAAATCGTGCTTGCAACAAACGATATCTGTATCAGCCGCCGCTTCCGCATCTGTCCCTAGAACCCTGGCAACTTTGCCAATCGGGGGATTTTGTCCCAAGGGATAACGCAGTACTTCCACATGCACCAGATGCTCAAGGGAGTTTTCTAGGTTCTGTTCGTGGGGTTGGAGACTGAGTTCAAATAACAATCGGTCATCGAGAGGGACAGCGCGGTAGCCTCTATCAGTTTGCTTAACCCGTGCTAGCACCGAAGGATTAACCCGTTCTAAAATGAGCTGCACTTGCCCTTCTGGGCTGCGACGGCGGCTTCCTTCTTTGATAACTTTGACCAAAACGCGATCGCCATTCCAGGCAGTACTGAGATGGCTTTCGCGGATATAAATATCATCGGCTCCTTCAGTATCCTGAATCGCAAAGCAAAATCCTTTGCTGGAACAGCGCAGTTTTGCCTCGACGACATCTTCTTCATGAACGCGGCGATACCTACCCCGCTCTTTTACCAAAATGCCCGCTTTTTCTAAGGCATCTAAGGCAATTTGTAGCTTTTCTAGACTCACCGAGTCTTGGCAACCAAGTTTCTTCTCTAAAACTTTGGGAGCCACTAATTTTTCATCCTGAAAATTGGAAAGTAGTGTAGCGATTGAAAATTCCATCCAACAAGCCCTTTTGTCTGATCGTGGTTCTTTGTTTTGCCCTGAACGCTTGCCTAACCTTGTGCGCTGGTGTTACGTAGATTTGTGACAGCACTCACCGACTCTCCGAAGCCAGAGCCTTCCTCATAAAACTGGGTCGTTTTCACCCAAATCGTTTTAATAAGGAGTCTGTAGCGTGGGTCAAACGAGAGGAAAGGCTCTCATTTCACCACTCTTTACTCTGAGACAAACTTTGTCTGAGGTTTATCAGTTTTCGTTAGCAAGAGTGCCATCGATGTACCAGTGTTTCAGCAGATGAGTGTCACGTGCAGTGCTGCAACCATCTCACCAAAGATGATTCCTTCTATGTTTTACAGGCTGTTCTCAATCGGTAACTAAGGATACAGCTAGAAAATTGAGAAGCAATCGGTGCCGAGTGGAAGTGGAGAAGCAAGACGCTTCTCAATTTCACCCTTGAGCGGAATGCAGATTAACTGACTGCCCTCAATCGAAGGATTACCGCATTTAGCGATCGCGTACGTTGCGGCAAAGGCAGTAGGTGACGCTCAAACAGCCTGTAATTATTCTAGTTTCTGGTTGTACCTTAAGAAAATCTGTTCTCAGTTTATAGCGTATATACTTGATAAGCGAGTATCTGCTACCTGTGATGAGCTACATTAACACGCAGGCGGGATATGAGGCTTCTCCCCACCTGCATCGGCACATAAAGTTTATGTTTAATCAACTTCGAGTTCATTATCCCCAAGGTAGCCTGATTAGCGAGTTGCTGGCAATCGAACATGGTAAGTACGTAGTTCGTGCCCTAGTGCAAAATGACGGTGCTACCTTGGCAACTGGATTAGCGGCGGCTGATACGGTAGAACAGGCAGAAGATATTGCCAGAAGCCGCGCCCTAGCTGTTTTGGGCATTCAGCCAACCACCGACACCCCTAGGATCTCGGCAACGACTGTTGCTCCAACTCCTCCCCCAGTGACTACCTTTCCCGCCGTAAACCAGAGACAAATTCCGGCTCCATCGCCTATAGAAGAACCTACTGTAGGCAATGGAGAGATGGCTGTACCGTCACCCAAAGCTTCTCGTCAAGCGCCGTTGGAGAAGAATTTCACAACGCCAAGTGTTGAGGAAGAGATTCCCTTTAGTGAAGATTTTTCTGCGGCTGAGGTAGAGAGATTTGAGGAAGATAATCTAGTTGAACCCACCTTAGAACCACTAGAAACCCTACCTCATCCCCAGCCGGCTGTCTCCCCCGTGCCGAGTTATTCCTTTAGCGAAGTGCAACCTGAGGCGACCAAAATCTCTACCCCTAGTACTCCCATTGACTTTTCTGACATTATGGCGAAAACCAATGTGGAACTCAAGCGTCTAGGCTGGACGACGGAGCAGGGGCGAAAGTATCTAATGGAAACTTACGGAAAGCGATCGCGCCAACGCCTAACCGATGAGGAATTAATCGACTTCCTACATCATCTAGAATTGGAACCCTCCCCGGAATCCTGAGTCCTGAGTCCTGAGTAGGGGAGAAAGTATGAAGGGTGAAGGATGAAGTATGAAGGGTGAAGGATGAAGTATGAAGGGTGAGTGTAGTTATCCCCTGCTCCCCTGCTCCCCTGCTCCCCTGCTCCCCCGCTCCCCTCCACCCCTGCTCCCCAGCTCCTAGAAAGGTTAACTCACCGCCGTAGGCATCCGCGTTGCAGAGGGACGGCGTTCAATGACTTGATCAATCAAGCCATAGTCTTTGGCTTCAGTGGCGGACATAAAGAAGTCGCGTTCTGTATCTTCGCTAATCTTCTCAATCGGTTGTCCAGTATGCTCCGCCAGGTATTCGTTTAGACGGCGCTTGTGGTAAAGGATTTCCTTGGCTTGAATCTCAATGTCGGTTGCTTGTCCCTGTGCGCCACCTAGCGGCTGGTGAATCATAATTCGGGAGTGGGGAAGGCTCATGCGCTTTCCTTTGGCACCTGCACTCAGGAGGAAGGCACCCATGCTAGCCGCTAACCCGACACAAATTGTGCAGACATCGGCACGAACTTGATTCATGGTGTCGAAAATGCCCATGCCAGCACTGACAGAACCACCGGGAGAGTTGATGTAGAGGTAAATGTCTTTCTCTTGGTCTTCAGCCTCAAGAAATAGTAACTGGGCAACAATTAAGTTGGCAAGATCGGCATCAACTTGCTGCCCTAGAAAGATGATGCGCTCTCGTAAAAGCCGAGAATAAATGTCAAAGGCACGTTCGCCACGACCAGATTGTTCAATTACGGTAGGGATCATAAAGTCTGCTGCTGCTTGCTTTTATTTACTTAGATTGTAGCGATTGAGAGCAAAATGCGGCTTTGGCGTCCCTTGTCCTAGCATTTCACCAGAGCAATTCTATCTCGTGGCATTTGAACTTTTAGGCAAGAACGTTATACCCTGGGGTGGGGAGAGTGGAGCTAGGGTTTTGAGTTGTGTTGCGGCAAAGCAACTGTATTTAAATTGAATTTTGAACTCAAACCTGCTTCAGCTCACTATTTATCACCGAACAGGAATTGCTGCTTTAGTGCATAAGGCAGTGCAATGATTTTTTCGACACTACTGTCTAAAATGATTTTTTCGACACTACTGTCTAATTAGGCAACGGCTGTTATCTGTCTTAACAGCCAATGTTTGCCGGATACCTCTCCCTGAATTGCTGCTAATTCACTGTACAGCAGCTCGCAAGGGCGATCGCCTCAAACGATCAGCCAAGAGTCACCACCCACCTGATTGAGTCTCAGGGGAAGTGCGATCGCGCTTGTGAGCGTAACTTTAACGAGCAGACCGAGATTAAGGATAGCCAACTATGTTAAAACGACTTCTGCAAGCTGCGATGCTCACGTTTCTGTTGAACCTCGCGGTAAGCATGAACTCTTCTGCAACCTCATTATCTGTTTTGCCATCATCACCGACATTAGACAACCAAGCTACCGTCCGTCCTCAATCGCTTTTATTTCGCCTCATAACCATAGGGTCAGACTAAGTCGAAGTTGAGGACGTTGAGGATTTAGCGACGGCGGCGGGAGGGTTGGAGTTCTCGAAGTAGTTCTTCGGCTTTCTTGACGCCTTCATCTTGACTCTGGCGTCGGTAGAGGTCGCGGGCTTTTTCTAGTTCCTCGATCGCCTCATTAGTGCGATCGCGCCCTTTTAATGCTAACCCCAGATTATAGTGGGCGGCAGGATTGTCCGGAACCATATCAATCAGCCGACGATAGGTAATAACCGCTGTCAGGTACTCTTCCTGCGCTAGCAAAATTTCGCCAATGGCAGCTTGAGCTTCAGCCGAATCTGATTGTACAGAAGCGGCGCGTTGAAAGGCTTGCAATGCCTCTGGCAATTTCTTTTGCGCTAGAAAAAGCTTACCAATTTGCAGGTGAACCTGAGCACTGCGAGGGTCGATCTTTGATGCTTCTTCAAAGGCGGTGAGTGCAGCCGGAACATTATTTTGAACCAGCCATGCCTTGCCTAAGTTGAACTGAATATTACCATTACCAGGCGCGCGTTGTGCGGCTTGTTGCAGGACTTTCACGGCTTCTTCGGGACGCCCTTGTTGCAAAAGGGTTGTTCCTGCTAGGGAATAGGCTGTGATGTTGTTAGGGTCTAAGGCAATGACTTGTTGGTAGGCATTGATCGCCCCCTTGTAGTCTCCCTGGCGCAGTAGCACTACTCCCAGCCCTAAATAGGTATTGAGGTCGTCTTTCTTTAGCTCAATCGCACGACGATAGGCTAATGCTGCTCCGGCGTTATCGCCAGCATTGGCAAGACTGTAGCCTAGAGCATACTGAAAAGCCGCATTGTTTGGCTCTAGGGCAGTGGCTTGTTGATAGGCTCGTGCGGCTTCGCGGTAGTTGCGCTGACGTGATTGTAAATAGCCGATACCAGAAAAGATTCTGGCATTTTCGCGGTCAAGACTGGCAGCTTGTTGATAGGTGGCGATCGCCTGAACGTACTCTCCGGAATCTACCAGCTCTCGTCCCTTACGCAGTAAGTCATTGAGTTGCTCGTTGGATTGGCGCTGGCTTAATACCAACACTTCCTTTGTCTGAGCCACTGCTGGCAAGTTTAAGCTTAGTCCGGTTAACAAAAAGCTACTAACGATGAAGAATGTCTGCTTTTGCACGATCAATTTCTAAAACTACGGGGCGTGACTTTTTTAGTGCTACGCTGACTGGAGAATTTAACCAAAAATCGTACCCTTTTGTAAAGAGAATTGACAAAATTTATATTTTCTGATAAAGATAATTTTTTGCCTGAAATTGGGAGTCGGTAGTCGCTAAAATTGACAGTCTGTAACTACCTTAGTCCCTTTCCAGGGAACTGACGTTAACGCTTATTTTTAGGAGGATTGATGATTATAACCACAACCGATGTCATTCAGGGTGCCCAAATTGAAGCCTATTTGGGAATTGTCACCGCCGAAGTTGTCTATGGCAGCAATGCATTGCGAGATTTCTTTGCAGGGATTCGGGATTTTATTGGGGGACGTACTGGCAGTTATGAGCGAGTATTTGAGAAAGGACATCAAGATGCGATCGCTGAACTACAACAACGCGCCCTCCGCCTAGGTGCAAACGCCATCCTGGGTGTGGAAGTTGATACAGGCACGATCAATATAGACCAATCGGGGGTTTTGCTCCTAATTACCGCCACGGGAACGGCGGTGAAGTTACGCTCTTAGTCCCCCCTTGCTTTACAACTGGCGTGCATAACGTCCCATCAGTTCTCCCATGGCAAGGATATGCCCATCCATTGCCGCTTCTAGCTGGGCTTTAGTTGCTCCTGACGCCAGCCCCAACTCTCTATCTAGGGCATAAAGTTTGAAAAAATAGCGATGCACGCCGCTTGGTGGATAAGGCCCCCCATAGCCAAGATTACCGAAGTCATTTTTCCCCTGAGTTCCTCCGCCTTCTAGAGTTGGGGTTGCTGCGATTCCTGCCGCAAGCTGGCGAATTTCTGCGGGTAAGTCGTAAAGAACCCAATGCACAAAAGTTTGATTGGGAGCATCAGGGTCATCAACGATGAGTGCGAAAGCTTGTGTTCCTGTAGGGGGGCTGTCCCAGCGTAGATCTGGAGACATGTCCTTGCCATCGTGGGTATAAATTGAGGGAATCATACCCTCAGCGGTAAAAGCGTTACTCTCAAGTTTCATCGTGTGAGTTCATTGGGGTGACACAGAAATACCGCTCGGAGTGTCAGTCAAATGATTTTTAGTCTAAAAATTCGTCTCCAACGGCGAATAGCTGCACTCCGACGATCCTCAGGAGGCTAACACTCTGCCGGAGAAAAATTCGTCGTCCTCTAGGCTGAAGCAACATTCGGATCTTAATTTAGGGGCGATGGAGCTAGGGGAAGAAAATTAGTTGAATGCACACTGCCCATTAAAGGTGGGGAACTGATATTTCTTCTATCAAACTACTGACTAATAATTAGGTATTTGTAGGGTTGTTCGTGCTGGCAAATCTAGAAAATTCATGGCGTAGATAGGTAAAAGAGGCACACCCTGACGTTGATTTACCTCCATCTATTGATCGCTGAAAAGCTTGCAGAAGTTTTCAAGTGATGATTACTGACGCCGCTTCAGTACCAAGCCAAGACTAAGTGTTATGAAACCCAGTAAAATGCTTGGTTCCGGAACTGAGATACTGGCAGGCACTAACTGTCGAGATGGCACAACACCCTCACCGACTTCACTACCTTCAGCAAAGATAGGACTGGTACTAATCTCTGTCACACTGAGGACGCTATCAATCCAGTCTAAATAACTGGAGACAATCATGCCGCCGCCGACAGTCCCAAAGGTGCCGGGAGTTTGATTGCGAAAGTGCAACGTAAAGGTATTAACGCCTGCTAAGACTAAAGAATCTTCCAGCCACACAAAACTGGGTCCCCCGGAATCCCCAGCTCCTAACGTAGCTTCGATATCATTGCCTAATGTCAATCCTCCATAGCGATTGGTGGAAGCATCTGGACCGTCATAATCAAAGATAAATGCCCTATTTTCTGGACTAGAACCAAAAAAGGGAAATCGTCTATCCGGAGCAAATACATCCGCGTTGTTTTTTCCGACTCGCTTCACCCTGGTAGAGCCGCCGCTTTGATAGCCACTGACCCCGCTGCCAGTTGAGCCATATCCCACCATCGTCAGTGTTTCACCGAGATTAAGCGGTTGGCGGTGTAAGTTGTAAATTGGAACTTCAGAAGGGAGATTGGCACCTAAGGTGATAATTGCCAGATCGTCGCCCAATATTGAATTACCAGAACCGATGTAACTGGGGTGAATAGTTAGATTGCTGGCTGTAATGCGGTGTGATAAATCTGAGCCAAAGTTCAGATTAAAAGTCACATCCTCTGGCAAGAAACCAACGCTGCCATTGTTGTCCAAGTCTAAGCAATGGGCGGCGGTGAGAATATGGCGCGTTGAAATCGCGGTACCTGTACACAGGAAATTCCCCTTATCTTTTCCATTGAAAAAAAGACTGCCTACCCCCCCATAAGGTGATGAGGTGGTGTTGGGGTCAACTCGTTGTGCAGGCGAATCCCCTGGAGTTCCGTTGGGGTCTCCAGCCGAGATGAGTTGCTGGTATTCGATGCTACTAGAGGTATCCGTGACAAATTCAAGTGCTTCGGCATGTTTTGAAATGCCGAAAGCAGCAGCAAGAGCTACTGTTACTGATACAGCAGGTTTGTAAGAAAATCTCATTGCATGTAACCCTATCTGAACATAGGCAAAGCCTAAATTTACAGGAGATTTGTTGAATTAATCGTAACTGAGACTCCCTCAATTTATCAGAGATTGTTAGTCAATTTCACAAGATCTTCATAATTCTCTTACAAAGCTTTTCCGTATTTTCAACTAAGTAGTAATACTGAAAAATTAGTACTAGTCAAGGAAGAGTCGCCAGAGATTGACGAATTATGGTTTAGGCAAAAAAACTTATGATTTAATTGTTATCAAGGAATATTGGCGATCGCAGATTGTCCCAACCCAGGAAAGCTCCTAAACCACTGGTTTCTGCTCAAGTTCACCGTTGTTATTTTGTTTAGGAAGGAAAAATTAGATTGATTGATTTTTGCTTTCTAGGGCATTAATTCGATTAAATTTTGATGTTTCCGTATTTTCACTCTTACTAATGACTGACTTTTCTGTAGCCGTCACTTGGTCAGTAGGATTTTTAAATTTGAACAAGTGAAGGCTGACGGAACCTCTTAATTTTTTCTACAGATTGCAGAAGTTGGAGGTTTAGGATAGGCTGATTTACTTTCGTTCGGGTAGAGGTTGATTCATTAGTCAAGGTATCCCTCTTGTTCAGTAATTAGAGGGCGATCGCCAAGACATTTCCTATTTCCCATCCCAGCAATTAGCCAACTCTATTTCTCGGAGAATTTGTTCCGTACCAAGGCTTTCACACATTTCTCCGCTCAAACTACTGCTCCTCAGCAGCCGCGTATTGTGCAATGAACCAAAACTCAGTTATCTAGTTTTAGGAACATTTCCATCTATCTTTGGGTATACTTGGCAGAACTGTAAGTTTCTAATCGAGACTCAGAGCCAACGCACCTTAGACAGGAAACGCAATAGCCAAGTATGAACTCTCTAGAACTAGACCGAGAAATTGGCAGGATGGCGACAGCAATGATGACCCGTAACAGGCAAATTGGGGCAGCAATCATTGCTCATTTGAGAACGGAATTGACATTTGAATGTGTTGCTGGCGTATTACTTGTCAGTCTTGAGCGCGTGCTCTGGTTCGACACAGAATCAGTTATGTGGGCAGTCGAAAGTCTGATTCCCGCAGATATTATGCAGGAAATTCAAACCCTGACTGCTTTCACCATTTATAAGCAGTTGGTTGCTAAGGGATTTATACCAGGACAAGATTTGAGCGTTGATAGCGCCGGAAAGCTGTTGCTTAAAGAGCAAGCAAGACTGGCTGTCTCAATTGAGGTATAACTCAAGCGCTGAAATATCTCGCCACCGGATGATAAGCCACGATCGCCGTTGTAGATTGTTCTGGATATAGCTGTTCGCTTTCGTCCATGTAAAGATTAATCCGTCCTGTTCTGGGGAAAGCGGCGTAGCCATCGCTCCCCAACAACTCCAACAACGTATATTGGTCTTGCATGTTCGGACAAGCGGGATAGCCAAAACTATACCGAGAACCTCGATATCGTTGCGCCAGCACATCTCGAATATTATCCGGTTCCTCACTTCCAAAGCCCAACTCCCGACGAATCCGGGCGTGTGTCCACTCAGCAAGCGCTTCTGCCATCTGCACGGCTAACCCGTGGAAGTAGAGATAATCCGTATACTGATTGGAATCAAACAACTTCTTCGCATATTCAGTCGCCATCTCTCCCACCGTTACCGCCTGCATCGGAAAGACATCGACAACGCTAGATTCCCTCGGTGCAAAGAAATCAGCAATGCACAGACGACGCCCAGAACGCTGCCGAGGAAACTCAAAACTCGCCACCTCCTCTAAGCTCTCTGCACCTTTGCGATTCATTTCCTCCGGATTGTAGATATGCAACGAATTTCCCTCCGCCTGACAGGGGAAATAGCCGTAAATCGCCTGCGGATGCAATAACTTTTCTGCAATGATGCGCCGCTTCCAATCCTCAAGAATCGGGTAAACCGTTTCTTGTAGAAACTGCTCGTACTCTTCCCGCGATTGTCCTTTGGGTTTGCGGAACTGCCACTGTCCAGCAACTAAAGCCTGCAAATCTAGATACCCGAACAACTCTTCTAATGGGATATCCTCCGGTTGTAATAGTTGCGTTCCCCAGAAAGGCGGCGTCGGACGTTCGATATCGAGAGCAACATCTTCAGAACGCCTTGTATCCACTATTTTTGGTTCAGCCGTTTTCGTCTCTACCGCCTCTCCATCCTGTAGAGGTGCAAGATCTTCTTTCTCCTGTGCGCCTCCATCCGTGGAAGTTTCCTCCACTTCATCTAAAAATCCCTGCAAGTTATCCCACTTACTTGCCACTTTTGCAGGCATTAACTTATCCATGAAGTGCAAATCTGCAAAGGCGTCTTTGCCGTAGATTACCTTGCCTTTGTAAGTATTTTGGCAATCTTCGTATACAAACTTGGGTGTCAAAGCAGCACCGCCGAGAATTACGGGAATAGTAATTCCGCGCTGGTTAAATGCCTCCAAATTATCCTTCATAAAAGCGGTAGACTTCACCAACAATCCACTCATGGCGATGCAGTCAGCTTTGTGTTCTTCGTAAGCCTCGATGATGTTATCAACGGGTTGTTTGATGCCTAAATTGATCACCTTGTATCCGTTATTGGTGAGGATAATATCGACGAGGTTTTTGCCAATATCATGAACATCACCTTTAACGGTGGCAATTATCACCGTACCCTTGCCACTAGTATCAGTGTCTTCTTTTTCCATGAATGGCTCTAGATACGCGACTGCCGCTTTCATGGTTTCTGCTGATTGCAATACAAAAGGTAGCTGCATTTGCCCGGAACCGAAGAGTTCTCCGACAACTTTCATCCCGTTTAGCAGGAAGGTATTAATAATCTCTAAGGGAGGATACTTTTCTATGGCTTTGGCGAGTTGTTCTTCCAAGCCAATGCGCTCGCCGTCGATAATGTGGCGTGTGAGACGTTCCTCAACAGGGAGGTTTTCATCGCCAGAGCGATCGCGTTTTGTTGTCGCTCCTTGAAACAGGGTGGTTAGCTCTGTTAAGGGGTCGTAAACGCAGACATCCCCCTCAAATTGGCGCTGATCATAAATGAGCTTTTGGCAAACTTCTTGATGCTCTGGCGCAATCTTTGCTAACGGTAAAATCTTGCTAGCGCTGACAATGGCTGAATCTAAGCCCGCTACCATTGTTTCGTGCAAGAACATCGAGTTCAGTGCCATCCGCGCCGCTGGATTCAACCCGAAAGAAATATTGGAGACGCCGAGGATAACATGGCAACCTGGCAGTTCTTTACGGATGCGGCGAATCGCTTCAATTGTCGCTTTACCGTTACCTCTATCTTCTTCAATCCCCGTAGAAATGGGAAGGGCGAGGGGGTCAAAGAAGATTTCGTAGGCAGGAATGCCATAGTCTACAGCTTGGTGATAGGCGCGTTGGGCGATTTCAAACTTTCTTTGTGCTTTCCGCGCCATCCCCTCTTCGTCAATAGTGCCAATGACTACACCCGCACCATACTTCTTTGCTAACTCCAGCACTTTGAGGAAACGTTCTTCCCCATCTTCATAGTTAGTGGAGTTCAATAAACACTTACCTCCAGCAACCTTTAGCCCCGCCTCCATCTTTTGCCATTCTGTAGAGTCGAGCATCAGCGGCAGTGTGACATTTGTTACCAAGCGAGACACCAACTCGTGCATATCTCGTACACCGTCACGCCCCACATAATCCACGTTGACATCGAGGATGTGTGCCCCTTCTCGCACTTGGGTCTTTCCTAGAGCAACCAGCCCATCCCAATCTTCTTCATTTAGCAGCGTGCGGCACTTCTTGGAACCACTGGCATTTAATCGCTCGCCGACAATCAGGAACGAGTTATCCTGCTCATAGGGCTGAGGGCTGTAGATGGAAGCGGCGGCGGGTTCATACTGGGGATGGCGTTCTTTTGGCGTCAGCGTTTTAGCAATCTCTGCTAATTGTTGAATATGCTCCGGGCGCGTACCGCAACAGCCACCAATCACCTGCACGCCCAAATCTTCAATAAAGTGCATTAACGCCATCCGCAGTTCTATCGGCGTCAGCTTGTAGTGGGCATGACCTCCAACGTTTTCCGGTAGTCCGGCGTTGGGGATACAAGAAACAACAAACGGCGAATACTCAGATAGATACTTAATATGATCCTGCATCCGGTCTGGCCCTGTGGCACAGTTAAGACCCAGGATGTCGATGGGGAAACGCTCCAAAATCGTTAGGGCTGCACCGATTTCTGACCCTACCAGCATTGTCCCTTGGATTTCCATCGTTACGGAAACCATCAGCGGACGCCGTTCCCCTTTGCGCTGGAATACTTCTTCCACCCCAGTCAGCGCGGCTTTGATTTGCAGGACATCCTGACAGGTTTCGATAATAAATAAGTCAACGCCGCCATCATACAAGCCTTCAGCTTGCTCTACATAGGCGCTGGTCAGGGTATCGAAGTCAATATGTCCTAAGGTCGGCAGCTTGGTGCCTGGCCCCATCGAACCCCCTACAAACCGGGGCTTCTCTGGAGTAGAAAATTCCGCTGCTACTCGCTTTGCCAGCTCCGCCGCCGTTTTATTGAGAGAATATGCCTGGTCTGCCAAGTCATACTCGGCTAGCACAATTGAAGTCCCGCCAAAGGTATCCGTCTCTATCACATCCGCCCCAGCTTCTAGAAAGTCCCGATGCACCTTCTCTACAGCGTCTGGTTTGGTGTGTACCAAATACTCGTTGCAGCCTTCGTAGTGCGCTCCACCAAAGTCTTCGGCGGTCAAGTTCTGCGTTTGTAGAGAGGTTCCCATCGCTCCGTCAAAGACAATCACAGGGCGTTCTGGGCTGTGGAGGTGAGTGAGGAAGGGGCTATTCATCAATCGTTGCTTTGGGTATAAAGATGCGCTAGAAGCACGTCTTTACATTATTGTGCAAAATCCCCAGGGTTTGGAGTGGCAAAAGATGAAAGTGCAGATAAGGGCTGCCTCAAAAGGCGATCGCCTTCTAATTCTGTCCACTCCAGCTTGACTTTTTCAGCAGTTACCCATCCTCTTGCTCAAGATACTACCTATAGCAGATACACAAATCACTAGCGTAAGTTCCGTTTTTACGGCAATGAGAGTAAAGTAGCGCGATCGCCTGCTATTTTACTCTCTTACAGTTCATCCAGAAATATCTGCTGCTACTTTAACCTCAGTCTCTTCCAATCTCGGACGCTCTGCCGAAGCTTTATTAAAATCTTTAAAGCCTAAACTCCATTTCAAAACTTGCAAAACGATGTAGGGATGGAACAACACGGTGTTTTTTTTGAGCAAGTTTAGAACTTCTAGAAACCGGATAAGAACAGTAGGATTTGTTGAACAAAGTTCCATTAATTGAGCGCTGTACCACTGCAAGAATCGCGTCCCCAATGGTCTTTTGCCTTGGGTTTGAGGAAAACGAAAATCTTCACTTGTTGCCATCATCCAGGGAATGTCGATAACTGGGGAAACTTGCTGAAAGTATTGGCGGTTTAACCCGGTAATATCTCGGTTGTCTCTATGTTGGCGCTGTTCTCTAAGACAGGTATCTAATGTCTTCGCCTCCAAGGCACAAACACTCATCCCTTGTCCATAAATGGGGTTAAATCGACAGAGGGCATCGCCAACAACTACAATGCCTTCTGGGAGACTTGATAGGCGTTCGTAGTGTCGTCGAATACTGGCGGGAAATTTATAGGTATAGATAGGGGTCAGAGGCTCGGCATCTTTAATTTGTTCGTAAATGTGCGGCATCTCTAAGCTATGGGCAAAGTCTAGAAATTCTTTTTCAGTGTTTGGTGGATAGTCTCCAAAGTATCCCCCCATTGTCACTATCCATTGCGAGCCTTCTATAGGAAATATGCCGCCTATCCGCTTGCCGAATGGGGATTTATTATAGATGGAGAGTGATTTCCAATCTTCTTGAAAATTCTGCGGACACTTGTACCGACGACTGGCGTAAGCAAAGTCAATTGCTACTGTCGTTTCTTCTGGTTTTTGATAACCCAACGCTTCAATCCAGCGGGAGGTTTTGCTTCCTTGTCCACTAGCATCTACAACCAAATCGGCTTCTAGTTCTTCTACTGCCTGCTGTCTGTTACGTTGTTTAAGTTGCACGCCAGTAATGTGTGTGCGATCGCGATTTGATAGCAAGCCAGTGACATCACACTCTTCTAAAAAATGCACGTTGGAATAAGCACTCAATCGGCGACGGAGATGCCATTCTAAATAGGTTCTGCTTTGAAAACAGAAGGTAAAACCACTTTTAAATCGAGCTTTCCACACGCCGAACTGAAACCAGCACACATCTTTTGAGGCATCAGCCGAAATCGCTCCCCCGGCTTGTAGTTCATCAAAAAAACCAGGAAAGAGTTGCGAAATAACTGACTCACCTGCCATCAGCAAAAGATGGGCGTGATGACCTTGGGGGACTCCTTGGCGGACTTGAGGCGTTTCTGGAGGGCGATCGCGTTCAATTACTGTTACTTTCTCAAAGTGGTCTGACAGTACCCGGCTAGCAAGCAACCCCGCCATACTGCTACCAATAACAACGGCGTGACTTCCAGTAAAGTTGGCTTCAACAGTGCTATTTGTTGCCATAACTTTGCCTTATCCTTAGTTAGATTTGCGAATAGATGCAAGAGCTACCTAATGATAGAGGAGCAATAGGTCTGAGTCGAGACTATCTGCTAAGCACGAACGAAGTGCGATCGCCGTTGGGGAAGAGAAAGGCGATCGCATACATGATACGGGAAGGCGATCGCACCTTAGAAGATAGGGGCGATCGCATCCACCAAAACAGAAACGCAATTACTCTTCAGTCTTTATATAGGCGAACATCAAGCGATCTTTCGGTTCAGAAATCGAACGCCCTAACTCCTTGGCAGTCTCATTCGACTCGGAGCATAATAACTTCTACATTTTGCAGTGCTTGTTGATAATTTTCGCCATCAGCAGCGCAACCTGGTAATCCTGGTACTTCGGCTATAAATACTTAGTCTTCTTCACTCCAGTAGAGGATGATTTCATTAAAGTAGCGATACAATCTAAAAATTAGCAGAAGTCACTCAAGACTTTTAATATTGTGCAGTATTTGGTGCTTTAGAAATGCTGGAAAACTTATTTTTTAGGCGAAATCAAAAAATCAAAAAAGTCCTTAACAGTGACATTATTGTAGTAAATGGAGTCGAAGAACGAGCTTCTAATCTGTGTTTAAAAAACTATGGTATTCCTCAGGAAGTTGGGGAGCGATATAAAGTTAAGGTAATTTTTCCTAGATTAAAGATAGCTGGTGTTATAGAGTACATCTTTTCTTGGCATAGCTTAGATGAGATTGATATTCCAAATTTTGAAATAGAGCAAAATGATATCACACTGAGAGCCGCAAAAGAGTTAGCTCCTCTCATCAAAGAACACTTACAAATTGAGGAAGAGATTTTCAGCCTTGAAGAGCAATATAACAAAGTTAATGATTTAGCAGATTTAGTATCAGCTTCTGAACTGTACTCTAATCAACTAGAACTCTATGAGAAAGCTTTAGTACAGATAGAAAATTTGTTAATAAAAGCCAAGCAACTTAAAAATATTTACATTCATCTAATTAATGAAGGTTTAATTGGAATTCAGATTGCTGGCTACAATCCTGACAACATTCGAGACAACAGGTTAGCTTTTGATTCAAAGTACCGAACGATTAGGGAAGAGTACCAGTACATGAGAGATGCAGCAACAGCTTATCAAGAGCTGACGCATCAACAGAATGAGTAGATTACAATTACCAAATGGATTCGAGATTTAACACAAATCCAGGCAAAACTGTTTCTCCTGATAGGATAGCAGGATTTTCCAGTACCTCTACCTCTTGTCCTTTACGATAGATTTCTACTTGCCTAAATTTGCGATTAATTAACCAACCCAAACGAATACCATTATCTAAATACTCCTTCATCTTCTCCTGAGTTTCTTTCAAGCTATCGCTCGGAGAAAGTAACTCAACTACAAAATCCGGGCAAAGAGGAAGAAATTTCTTTTGTTGCTCAGGCGTCAGAGTATTCCAGCGCTCCATTTTTACCCAGGAAGCATCAGGAGAACGATCCGCACCTAATGGTAGTTTAAAACCACCAGATGAATCGAAGGCAATCCCGGTTCCGTCTGCATCTGCCCAATTAAATAACTGCTGATTTAGCCTACCATTGCGGTTGCTGGTTTCTCCTCCGGCAGGTGGCATAATAATTAATTTCCCTGTGGCAGTGCGTTCAAATCTGAGATTTTCGTTGTCCTGACATAACTGATAAAATTGCTCGTCTGTCAGTTCAATAATCGATTTGAGGTTGACGGTTAGGGCAGTCATACCGATTTGGAAGTTTGGATTATCTAAATAATAGTAGAGACGCTCCGCCGGAACGTCTCTACAACAAGGGTTTAAGTTACCAACTATTCAATCCCTTCAATCCGGTCTTCAACCTCCTGATACAACTCCCGCAGGCGGTCTAAGTTGTTTTCACTGGTTTCCCAATAGCCGCGACCATTGACTTCTAGCAAGGTCGAAACCATCTTGCGGAACGAATTGGGGTTGAGGTTCATTAGTCGCTTCTGCATTTCTTCATCTTCGATGAAGGTGGTGTTAACGTCCTCATACACCCAGTTATCAACAGCACCAGCAGTAGCTGACCAACCCATCGTATTGACGAGGCGCTTGGAGATTTCCCGTACTCCCTCGTAGCCGTGATTGAGCATTCCCTCGTACCACTTGGGATTCAGTAGCTTAGTCCGCGCATCTAGACGCACGGTTTCCGAGAGGGTGCGGACTTGGGCATTTGCCGTGGTGGTGTCGGCAATGTAGGAGGTGGGAGCTGTACCATCATCCCGCAGACTGGCGACAACCTTAGTCGGGTCAGAGTCGAAGTAGTGGGAAACGTCTGTCAGGCTAATCTCGGACGAGTCGAGATTTTGGAAGGTGACATCGGCGGTTTTGAGGGCTGCCTCAAAAATCTTCCGGTCTTGTCCCATCATCCCAGGATTATCGGCACTGAAGGCAAAAGATTTACGAGTCAGGTACATATCCTGCAACTCTGATTCGCTTTCCCAGGTGCTGTTTTCTACCGCTAGGTTGACGTTAGAGGCATAGGAACCGGAGGCATTGGAGAAGACGCGGGTGGCAGCTTGCCGTAGGTTGATGCCCATTTCAGACGCCTGTTGCAAGGCGTGCTTGCGGACAAAGTTCATTTCCAACGGTTCATCTGCCTCTGCTGCCATTTTCACGCCTTGATCAAGGAGGTTCATTTGGTTGATGAACAAGTCGCGGAAGACACCAGAACAGTTAATGACTACGTCAATCCGAGGACGACCCAACTCTTCTAAAGGAACCAGTTCTAGCTTGTTGACGCGACCAAGGGCATCTGCTACAGGTTTAGCGCCGATCATCCACATGATTTGGGCTAGGGATTCGCCGTAGGTTTTGATGTTGTCGGTTCCCCAGAGGACGCAGGCGATAGTTTCGGGGTAAGCGCCGTTATTCTCAGCCCGTTGTCGATCTAGCAAGCGATCGACTACTACTTTAGCTGCCACAACCGCAGCGGTGGTGGGGATGGATTGCGGGTCGAGGGCGTGGATGTTCTTGCCTGTGGGGAGAACGTCGGGGTTCCGGATGGGATCGCCGCCGGGCCCAGGGATGACGTACTCGCCTTCTAGGGCTTTGAGCAGCGCACCGAGTTCGTTATCGGCAACGATTTGCTGTAGGCAGAACTCCAGGTACTCAAATAGGGGCTTGAGGGGTTGGGGGTCTACCTGTTTGTATTCCAGGTTATGGAGGGCTTCAATCCAAGGCTCTTTTTTGCCCATGTTGAAGAAGTTGAGCTTGGAGACTTTGGACACCCGACCATCGGCGTCTGCTTGGGCTTGAACGAGAGCACCTACAGAGGCGCGGGTTGCCATTGTGATGTCTTGCAACAACTGCACATCTTCTAAGATGCCTTTGTCGTTGTTGTGGTAGATCTCCTCAATGTCGCGCCCCAGGCTGTTAGCAAGGATGCGGGGGAGGCTTTGAATTTCTTCTTCCGCACGGTCGAGGCTAGCGATATTGACCAAAGTGGCGATCGCTTCTTCTGCACTTGGCGGTTTCCCAATCACATGCAAGCCACAAGGCAACAAGCGCGACTCAATCTCCATCAACTTCTTATACACCAAACCAACAAGCGTATCCCGCTCAAGAGTGGTCATATCTCTGGCATCTTTTTCGGATAGTTCGATATCCTTATCCAGATTTACCAGGCGGCACTTGTCCATAATTGTGTTCGCAATCGGGACGCCGCGTCCGGTATCTTTCAGGGTTTGGTAAGAAGCAATTAACTCGCTGAGTTCCTTTAACCCCTTATACAAACCCGCATTCTCCGCCGGAGGTGTCAGGTAGGAAATCGTCTCCGCATAGCTGCGACGCTTGGCAATGGTTGCCTCGCTGGGGTTGTTTGCCGCGTAGTAGTAGAGGTTAGGTGTTGAGCCAATCAGGTTATCGGGGTAACATTCTCCCGACATCCCCATTTGCTTACCCGGCATGAATTCCAGAGAACCGTGAGTTCCGAAGTGCAGCACAGCGTCGGCTTTCCAGATTTGCTCTAAGTAGGTGTAGTAAGCGGCAAAACCATGATGTGGGCTAGCAGAACGGGAGAACAATAGCCGCATGGGGTCGCCTTCATAGCCAAAGGTGGGTTGCACGCCGATGAAGATATTGCCGAATTGCTTGCCGTACACCAAGAGATTTTCGCCATCGCTGTTGAGATGTCCTGGCGGTGGCCCCCAGTTCTCTTCTAAGCGCCCAGAGTAGGGGGTCATTTCTTCGTACTCTGGTACCGACATTTTGTAGGCGATATTCAGCTCTGGGCTACTGTATTGGGCTTGGGCATCGTGAATGACTTCTTGCATCAGCATTTCTGCTGACTCAGGCAAACCTTGCACATCGTAGCCGTTGTGCTGCAAGGCTTCCATTACTGTGTAGATAGAGCCAAAGACATCCAGGTAAGCGGCTGTCCCGACGTTGCCTTTATCTGGGGGGAAGCTGAACACGGTAATGGCAACTTTCTTATCCAGTTTCGGCTTGCGGCGCAGGTTTGCCCACTTCAATGCTCGTTGGGCAACGGCTTCAATGCGGTCTTGCAGGGCGATCGCTTTTCCGGTTGTCCCATCTCGTCCTGAGACAATGATCGGCTCAATCGCGCCATCAAGTTCAGGAATTGCTATCTGCAATGCCACTTGTATCGGGTGGAGTCCTAAGTCGCTATCTTCCCACTCTTCTGTGGTTTGGAATACCAAGGGCAGGGCAACCATGTAGGGACGGTTCAACCGCTTCAGGGCGTCAATTGCCTTGGGATGGTCTTGTCGTGCTGGGCCACCTACTAAGGCAAAGCCTGTGAGGGAGACAACAACATCGATGATGGCGGTGCTTGTCTCTCCTTGTCCCCCGTTACTTTTGTCAAAGAAGTAAGCCTCAATGGGCTTGGAGAAGTCCAGACCCCCAGCAAAGACAGCAATCACCCGTGCGCCCATCGCTTCGAGTTCCTGCACCATTGCCACATAGTGGGCATCATCTCCCGTAACCAGGTGAGTGCGTTGCAGCACCAAACCGACGCAAGGAGCCAAGGGGTCTTTCAAATCTGCCGAGATATCCCGGCGGGAGTTGTACCAGTTGAAGTACTCTTTGATATCTTCAAACATTTGCGGCGCAAGGGGGTGCCAAATCCCCATATCCGGGTAGACAACGGGTTCCCGGAAGCTCAGTTGCCGTCCTTTGAAGACGTACTTATCGGCTAGCATCACCAAGAAGTTTTCCAGGTTTTCCGAAGAACCGCCTAGCCAGTACTGGAAACTGAGCATGAAGTTGCGGGCATCCTGGGCTTTGTCCATCGGCAGGTACTTCAGGACTTTGGGTAGCGTCTGCAATAGCTTCAGCATCCCGTCTTGGAAGGAAGCGCCGGACTTCTCCTTGCGCTTACGCATGAATTGAGCGATCGCACTTTTTGATTGACCTAGCTGTGCCATTGAGAAGCTGCCCAGCTTGTTGAGGCGCATCACTTGCGGCATTGAGGGAAACACCACCGCCGCATCAAGGCGATCGCGGTGCGGTTCCACTGCTGCTACGACCTTATCTGCCAAATCTTCAATAAAAATTAGCGAACCGATAAAAATATTGGCTTCAGCGATCTCCTGCTTAAACCCTTCATAGTTTTCTGGGTCACGCAGTTCCTCGATCAGGTAGCCGCTGATTTCAATTGCCAAGTTGGGATTGTTGTTATTAATCGAATGGACAGCGGCTGATAGCGCACTCTGATACTGTGGCTCTAGCACGACATAGACCACCTTGAGTAAAGACCGCCCCTGCAATGCCTCTGGGGCAATGTGTCGAATGGTGGACCTGACGTGAGTAAACATTCAGTTGGGCTCCTTGTTATGCGGGTTCTCGACTCACTGGTTGAGAGCTTAAAGAGTGAGGGATGAGAAAGGACAAAGTCGGAAGGACAAAAAAGAGGTGAGGCCCGGTAGACAAGCCCCCGATTCATTGAGGAGATTGATATTCATCCTTCATCCTTCACACTTAGACCTTCTGTTGACTCATTCTTCTAGACTCTGTACTGTTGTTGCAACTGAAGTGTTTTTATCAAAAAATACTTAGCAGATGGGCGTTTGAGGGGCTATCTGACACAATTTGATAAGAAATTTGAGTTATTTATTTACATTAGTTGACAAAGTTTGAAGTAGTCACTCCACCAAAAGCGAAGTTTCTGATCCGATGCTACCTGTTTGGGGAGGCGGCGCAAACGGCAAGGGCTTTGCTATAGCTGTCTGCTGTGAAGCACTACAAACTGCTAATCTTCAACAACGGACAAATGAATTGAGGAAACGATCCCCACTATCTACAGTCACACAATAGATAATGACGATCGCAGGAGTAGGACTAGTGCCACCCACTGATATTCTGATTCTCTCCAATGGCCCCGGTGAAGTAACGACCTGGCTGCGACCCGTTGTGAAAGCTTTACGGCAGCTACTGGGAGATGATCGCTCCTTGGTACGCATTTCTGTGGTGCTTTCGCCTTGTCCTAATGCTACGGGAGAAGAGGTAGCGATCGCGCTTTCTTATCCCGAAGTAGACAGAGTTCAGGCGGCAGAGCATTTTTTCCCTTTTCTCTTACAAGGAAAGACCGCAGAAAACTGGGATTGGCGCGACAACGGCGTTGTTGTCTTCTTAGGTGGCGATCAGTTTTTTTGTGTTGTAATTGGCAAACGCCTCGGTTATCGCACAGTTATCTATGCCGAGTGGGATGCCCGTTGGCACGCTTGGATTGACCGCTTTGGCGTTATGAAGCCAGAAATGATCAAGAAGGTATCCAAATACGCCGACAAATTTACCGTGGTAGGGGATTTGATGGCAGATGTTGCAGAAGGAAAAAACGAAGGCACTAACTCAGTCCTCACTCAACACTCAGCCAAGGCGGAATGCAAAAAAGAAGGCACTAACTCCACACTCCATCCCCAGGACTCACCGACTCGGACTCAACTCATCGGATTGCTGCCCGGTTCAAAACCCGCCAAACTCACTCAAGGCGTACCACTGGCTTTAAAAATAGCAGAATATATCCACGAGCAGTGTCCCCAGACTCGCTTTGTCATTCCTGTTGCTCCTACTTTAACTCTGTCCACCTTGGCGCGTTTTGCCGACCCCTTGCAAAATCTGCTCATTAAACGATGGGGATGGGCAGATGCGGCACTAGTGACTCCGGCGGCTGAGACGGGTGAATTACCGTTTCTCAAGACTTCTACAGGCTTGCGTGTAGACCTGTGGACGAAGTTTCCTGCCCATGATTTGCTGTCTCAATGTGCTCTCTGCGTGACAACTGTAGGGGCAAATACGGCGGAACTGGGTTCCTTGGCGGTACCGATGTTTGTCTTACTACCGACTCAACAGCTTGATGCGATGCGGTCTTGGGATGGCTTACCGGGGCTTTTGGCGCGTTTACCTGGCATCGGTTCTGGCGCGGCGAAGCTGATTAATTGGCTCGTTTTGCGGCAGGGGCGTTTATTTGCTTGGCCAAATATTTGGGCGCAATCCGAGATTGTGCCAGAGTTTGTTGGCAGGTTAGAGCCGGAAATTATTGCCGCGCAGATTATAGATTTTATTAACCACCCGGAGAAGTTGGAGGAAATGCGATCGCGTCTGCGTGCAGTTCGCGGACAACCAGGGGCAGCACAAAAGCTCGCTCAACTGGTGCAGGAGGTACTCGATTTTGATTAAAACGCAGAGGCTCGCCAAGGTTAACAAGAGGGTTTTAAGGCGATCTGTTCAGTATACAAAGAGGTTGTTAAAACTTAAGGGTTAGGACTGGTCGTTGAACGATGTGACAAGTCTAGTATGTACAAATTTGCTGCAGCTTCGGAAAACGAATCAATCGTGTTTGGTGCTGCTCGACCTGGATACAGCAATGAGCAGGTCAACCGATGGATTGAGTTTATGCAGGAGGGGCAAGACATCAAGCGCGTTTGCTGTTTGCTTCCCCAAACTCAGCTCACTCGTTATTCAGATTTGCTTGGGGTTTATCGACAGGTATATGGCCTGGAGCGGGTTTGTTGGGCACCAATCGAGGATTTTCAGCTTGCTAAACGTGACACTCTTATCCAGGAAATTCTGCCGTTCTTAGCAGTTGCAAACCAACACAGTGAAAAAGTAGTGGTTCATTGCTCTGGTGGTATTGGGCGCACAGGACACGTTTTAGTCGCTTGGTTAGTCAGTGGGCGAGGATTATCTAACAAAGAAGCGATCGCAGCAGTTAGACGAACTGGAAAAAATCCCTACGAAGCAGCGCTCGCTGCTCCCCTGAAAGGTCGAAATCCTGGGAAAGTTGTTGCAGAACTCAACGCACTTCTAGATGATTGTCGTCTTGGAGAGAAGTTATTTTAGCTTACATACAGACGGATTTTCAATTACTGCCCTCTCCATGGATTCAAGGGGCATAACTAATTGTTAACCAGATTGACCATCTTGACGCCCCAATTCATAAACCCCGCAGCCCACACAGGCTAGAATCCCGATGCTAATTGCCCAACTCCCGCCGAGGGTGAGTTCGACGCCGTAGTTGCACAAGCTCCCAAAGCCTAGGAACGGCACAATGCTGAAAACTGAGGCGTAAAAGGCATTTTGCGCTTCTCTGGCTTTGCGGGTTTTTTCAAATTCTTCAGCAGAGGTATAAAGCGATCGCTCGGCAAAGTTAAACCAGCGATCAAGCTGCTCCATAATCCATTGCTTAAGGGACGAAAGGCTTAAATATAACGCCAGCGACCACAACGATGCCCCGGCGATCGCTGTGGCATCTAGCTCAAACCGAAACGGCAAAATCTCTATCAGCATGAGTTGATAAGTGATGGAGGAGTATAGCAGTTTAAATATTTAAATATCTTAATACTGATAAAAGTAGAAAATTCAGTGTTGTTAACCTAAAGACACATAGAGACGCGGCATCCCACGCCTCTACTAAGCGTCATAACTCCCCCTTCACTTCAGTCAGCAAAAACTCATTCCAACTCTTGCCAAGTCTTACCGCCATCTTACGACTGAAAGATAAGGTTGCGATCGCCTTACCGTTCAAGGAAGCAGCCACTTTATGAAAATTCGTTGGCAATAAATTTTGCTTTCACCCTTGACTCTCTAGCCGAATGGAGAGTGAACAATAGGAGTGACCAAAAATTCTTACCGTATATCCAGCGAACATCATGGCAAAACGTCAAATTGAGATTTTTACGGCTGACTGCCCCCTTTGCGATGAGACAGTAAAGTTGGTGCAAGAACTCACTTGCCCTAGTTGCGAAGTCTCAGTCTATAACTTACGAGAAGGGCAAGAGAAAGCAGCACAGTATGGAGTGAATGCAGTTCCGGCGATCGCTATCAATGGCACGCTGGTTTTCACTGGCAAACCCAATCGAGAACAACTGCAAGCTGTCGGTGTAGGTCAACCCCTATAGAAACAAGTTCGCCCATGAGTACATGGATGAGGACTCTTTACAGCTAAGGTTGAGAATAGCCCAGTAGTAGTAGTCGGGGTAAGGATTGTATCCTTGCCCCGACTAAGTAATTTCATTCCAGCATTCCTGCATGACAGCAGGGAGTTTAACTAGAAATGACTAACTCTTCTCCGACAATCTGAGTCTCTGCATCAATGATGTTCCGCAGCTCGTCACCCTCAATCGTTTCTTTCTCAATCAAGAGTTCCACTAACTGATCGATGACTCTCCGGTGATCGCGAACAATCTGGCGTGCTTGCTCGTGGCAATGACCAGCAATAGTACGTACCTGCTCATCAATCCGAGCCGCAACTTCCTCAGAATGTTCCGATCTCGACATGGGTGCGCCACCCAGAAACACTTCTCCTGATTGGCTTTCCAGGGACAGAGGCCCCAAGTCACTCATCCCGAAGCGCGTCACCATTTGCCGTGCCAGGGATGTGACAGTTTGCAAGTCACCACCTGCACCCGTGGTGACTTCAGGATCGCCGAAAATCTCTTCTTCTGCGGCTCTACCCCCTAATGCCGCAGTGATGCGTGCCAGCAATTGCGCTCTGGAAATTAATCCTTGTTCTTCATTGGGGGTAAACCAAGTCAAACCGCGTGCTTGTCCGCGTGGGATAAGGGTGACTTTCTGTACGGGGTCGTGGTGGCGTAACATTGTGCCGACTACCGCATGTCCGACTTCGTGATAAGCAATTAAGCGCTTGCTCTTGCTATCTACTAAAGGAGTACCTTCCATCCCCGCCACCACGCGGTCAACCGCGTCGTTGACTTCCATCATCGAAATCGCCTCCTTGCGACGACGCGCCGTCAGGATGGCCGCTTCGTTGAGGAGGTTAGCCAAGTCCGCCCCTGTAAAACCTGGGGTACGACGGGCGATCGCTTCTAAGGATACTTCGGGATACAGTTTCTTGTTGCGAGCATGAACTTCCAAAATTCCCACCCGTCCTTTCAAGTCTGGTGCATCCACCATCACCTGACGGTCAAAGCGTCCCGGACGCAGCAACGCGGTATCTAAGACATCGGGGCGG